>TARA_R110001599_G_scaffold331055_1_pt1 | contig 17423 bp, 13 predicted proteins | sample TARA_R110001599 | Tara Oceans TARA_R110001599 (sample SAMEA4398360) | marine metagenome | biome: Polar Biome; feature: [MES] marine water layer (ENVO:01000295) within the mesopelagic zone...; material: water (ENVO:00002006), including particulate matter (ENVO:01000060) such... | reverse complement strand
CAAATCTCGGTAAGACTGAGTCAAAAAGGCTTAGACTCGAAGGTCAGATTCCATGTGTACTTTATGGCGGTGATGATCAAGTGCATTTTTATGCACCTGCAATTCAGTTCCGTGATGTATTGTATACTCCGGAGCCATGTTTTATCACTTTGAATGTTGAAGGCGAAATTTACGAAGCCATTGCTCAAGATTCACAATATCACCCAGTAAGTGATATGCTTTTGCATGTTGACTTCTTGCAGTTGTTCAAAGGAAAGTACATCAAAATGGAAATCCCTGTAAAAATGGACGGTACAGCACCTGGTGTAATGAACGGTGGTACTTTGGTGATTAAAAGACCAAAATTAGTGGTAAAGGCACTTCCTAAGGACATGCCAGATTCAATCTTAGTAGATGTTTCTAAATTGAAACTTGGTAAGTCTACGAAAGTTGGCGCTTTAACTACTGAAGGTTTTGAAATCCAAAACAGCCCATTAGTAACCATCGCTTCTGTAGCAATACCAAGAGCACTAAGAGGCACTGGTTTAACTGACGAAGAAGGAGAAGGAGGCGAAGAAAGTGGTGAAGAAGGTGCTTCTGAAGCAACTGAATCTGCTGAGTAAGAATTTCTTATTTGAAAACATGAAAATCCTGCCTTTTAAAGGCAGGATTTTTTTATTTGCGTACGTATTGATAATACATACAAATTAAAAATGCTTTAAAATGAAATACCTCATTGTTGGACTTGGAAACATTGGGCCAGAGTATGAACTAACAAGGCACAATATCGGCTTTCTTACTTTAGACAGGCTGGCCGATACGAAAGGAGTTTCGTTTGAAATCGATCGTCTTGCTTACCATACTGAATTCAAACACAAGGGAAGAGCAATCCATATGATCAAGCCTACCACTTATATGAACCTCAGTGGCAAGGCAGTCAAATTCTGGATGCAAGAATTAAAAATACCCGTTGACAATATCTTAGTAATAGTCGATGACTTAGCCATCCCTTTTGCCAAACTCAGAATGAGAGCAAAAGGATCGAGCGCAGGACACAATGGACTGAAGAACATCGAAGAATTATGCGGAGGTCAAAACTATCCTCGGCTTAAATTTGGTATTGGAGACGATTTCTCAAAAGGAGGTCAAGTGAATTATGTATTAAGTCCATTCAGCAAAAACGAATTCGAAGAACTTCCGTTTGCCATGGACAAGGCCATTGACATGATCTACTCCTTCTGTAGTATCGGTATTTCACAAACCATGACCCAGTTCAATGACTGAGTCAGGTAATCAAGGGTAAAACAGAATCACATAATTAAAATACCTCAAATCAAAATTAAATTCATTCTAATCGGTCAAGGTTTATCTTTGACAAAAAAACACACAAATGAAGGAATCAGAAATTAAACTCAGGGTAGTATTGGATGATGAGAACATTCCTGAAAAAATTTATTGGGACGCTACAGAAAAAGAGGGTGACGGAGAGGAAGAAACCAAGTCGGTAAGCCTCAATATCTGGGACCACAAAACCCAAAATACCTTAAGAATAGACCTCTGGAACAAGGAAATGCCCACAGATGAGATGAAAAGGTTTTATGTTGACTGCCTAGGTGGTTTAGCACAAAGTATTCTTAACTCAACAGGTGATGAATTCATGTCGACTGCCATGAACAGACTTTGCGATAAACTTGTAAAGCACCTTGAAGAAGAAACCAAAAATGGTAGTCAAGATTAATTAAAACAGTCTATCATCGGTGCGTTGGGTTACTGAATTTAGTATGCATGACGAATATTTTTTCCTGTAAACCCTTTTTAAACTTACAAAACATTGTATTTTTGAGATAGACGATGCCTTTCGCACCGTATTTATATTAACAAGCCAAACTTAATTTGTTTCCAAACTCAGATGAAGATGATGAAGATGAAGAGAATTTTGAAGGGACTGGCACTTGTATTTTTGATCCTGCAGTCCGCTGCACTTTATGGTCAATCACAAGTATCAATCTCGGGCCGGGTGGTGGATGCCACTAACGGTGAAAGTCTACCCGGTGTAAACATTAGGGTAAAGGATAAGGTAATAGGAACGATTACAAATGCCAAAGGAGACTTTAGTCTTACGGTAAATCAATCAGCCCCTTTAACACTTGTTTTTTCATATGTAGGTTATACTCCCCAAGAGATATCCATTACCGAAGCCAATGTTACTGGGCTCGAAATTAAGATGGAAGAGCAAGTCTTATTCGGACAAGATGTAGTTGTTTCTGCCTCTAGGGTAGAAGAAAGCATCTTACGATCTCCCGTTTCAATTGAAAAACTAGACATCTTAGACATTAGAAACACAGCTGCAGCTTCATTTTATGAGGGATTGGCAACGTTGAAAGGTGTTGACATGAGTACTCAGAGTATCACATTTAAATCCATTAACACGCGTGGTTTTGGAGCAAATGGTAACACTCGATTTGTACAGCTCATTGACGGCATTGACAATCAAGCTCCAGGCCTCAACTTTGCGGTTGGAAACATTGTAGGTATCAACGACTTGGATTTAGAGTCTGCCGAACTACAACCAGGTGCATCTTCTGCACTATACGGACCAAATGCAATTAACGGTATCCTTTTACTTACTTCTAAAAACCCTTTCGAATACCAAGGATTAAGCGTTTACGCTAAAACAGGAGTAAATCATGTGGATGAAATAGATGATAACGTATCTCTTTATCAAGATTATGGATTCCGTTATGCCAAGGCGTTCGACAATAAGTTGGCCTTTAAAGTAACGGCCTCCTACCTAAGTGCAAATGATTTTATTGGCGTTGACACTAGAGATCAAGGTCTAGCTACAGGTGGTGTTGTCGAAAGAGGCGCTACTGCTAGAAATGGAAATCGTTTTTACGATGGCGTAAACACTTATGGTGATTTTGGAATTACTGTAGGAAGAATTGCTGATGGTGCCATTGCTGGCGGAAACACTTCAGTTGCTGCTATTAGATCTTTATTCCCTGACGATCAATCTGGTTACTTCACGCCTACTGGTTTTAGTGAGGCGTCATTTGTAGATAACACAACAGAAAGTGTAAAAATAGGTGGAGCACTGCACTACAGGTTAAATGATAACCTAGAGCTACTTGGACAGTTCAATTACGGTTCTGGTAGTACAGTATATACTGCAAACGACCGTTTCGTCCTTGACAACTTCAGTATCACAACTGCCAAATTAGAATTAAAAGGATCTGAGTTCTACTTAAGAGCCTATACTACTCAAGAAAATTCTGGAGACACTTATGCGGCTAATACTTTAGCTTCATTGATCAACCAACAAACTTACCTTTCTCCGTACTTATCAGCATTTGCTGGTGCGAGATTGGCGGGAGCAAGTATTGAGCAAGCACATGCTTCAGCAAGAGTATCTGCTGATGCAGCACAACCACAACCAGGTTCAGCAGCATTCGAAGCCCTTGTAGAGAGCAATAGAGCCAAGCCTATTTCTCAAGGTGGAGCCCTTTTCCTTGATAAGACAGATTTATATCACATGGAAGGAAGCTGGAACTTGAGCGAAAGAATTGATTTTGCTGATGTTATCGTTGGAGCGAATTACAGAAAGTATGCGCTTTACTCAGAAGGAACACTTTTCGCATTGGAGAATGATGGTTCTGAAGTTGGCCTTAACGAATACGGTGCTTTCTTACAAGCCTCTAAAAGTGTAGCCAACGACAACCTTACATTCCAAGGTTCTGTTCGTTATGACAAGAATGAGTACTTCAAGGGCCAATTTTCCCCTAGATTTTCAGCTGTAGGTACTATTGCTGATAATCATAATCTCCGTGGTTCATTCCAAAGAGGTTTTAGAATCCCTACTACACAAGATCAGTTCATCGATTTGGATGTAGTAACAAGAAGACTTGTGGGTAGCAACGATTTACTCGTAGATCGTTACAACTTTAAAACTAACACTGTTTATACTACAGGAAGTGTGGCCGCTGCGAGAGCTGCTGGCAATGAAGCTTTGTTAGTAATTGAAGACCGTGTGAGCGATGAATTCAAAACTGAAAAAGTAAACACTTTTGAAATAGGCTATAAAGGGTTGTTCATGGATGGTAGATTACTAGTAGATGCATACTACTATAATAGTACTTACACAGACTTTATCGCTGAAATCGACTTTACTCAAGCCATACCTAATGGCTTAAGACAGCCAAACCCAGATGCAGGAACTCCAGGCCAAAGACAACAGATTGTTGACGGTAGTGTTAGAACCCAACGTTATGGTTTTGATGTTAATGCTGATGGAAAAGTGAAATCTCAAGGATGGGCTTTCCAATTGGATTATCAAATTGGAAATGGATATGAAATTGGAGGTAATGTTGCCTACAATGAGTTAACATCTCAAGATGATTTGATTGCACAAGGTTTTGCAGCAAGCTATAACACTCCAAAATACAGGTACAATATCAAGTTCAGTAACAGAAAAGTTACCGATAGACTTGGATTCAATGTTACTTACAGATGGCAGCAAGCGTTCCTTTGGGAATCTTCTTTCGGAACGGGTGTAATTCCTGAATTCGGAACATTAGATGCTCAAGTAAGCTATAAGGTTCCAACTTGGAAATCTACTTTCAAAATTGGTGCGAGTAACCTACTGAATGAAAGATACACGACTTCATTCGGTAACCCATCACTTGGAGGAATCTACTATTTCCAAATCACGTTTGATGAATTCTTCAATTAAATCGACATGACAATGAAAAACTTAAAAATATACTTATTCGCTTTATTGGCATCAGGAGTACTATTGACCTCATGCGATGAGGAAGAGACTTTAGTTGACCAAAGAAAAGCTGATAATCCTTTACCTGCCGCCACCACCCCTACGGGTACAAATGGCACGGTTAATCTTACCAAATATGTGAGTATTGGTAATTCTATAACCGCAGGTTATATGGATGGTGCGCTCTACACCAATGGTCAAGCGCATTCATATGCAAACTTCTTAGGAACTCAGTTCCAAATTTCAGGAGTTGGAGGCACTGCTTTTAACCAACCTGATATTAACTCAGTAAATGGTTATTCAGGAATAGGCCCCAATAATTCCATTTTAGGAAGATTTGTATTAGACCTTAGTATTCCAGGTCCTAGACCTTTATCGGGTGAAGTGCCAACGGCTTATTCTGGCAACAAAGCTCAATTAAACAATTTCGGGGTACCAGGAATGAGAATAGTGGATATTAATGACCCTGCACTTGCTGGTTCTAATCCATTATATGCTCGTTTTGCGAGCAGCCCAGGTACTTCTACTGTATTGTCTGATGCTTTAGCAGCCTCTCCTACTTTCTATACCTATTGGTTGGGAAATAACGATGCCCTTGGTTATGCTATTGGTGGTGGTGTTAATGATGCCGCAATTACCTCACAAGGTAATTTCCAAAATGCTTTGGCGAGTTCACTAAGTCAATTGGCTGGTACTGGCGCAAAAGGTATAGTGGTCACTTTACCTCCTTTGGTATTGCTTCCTTATTTTAGAGCTGTAAAATGGAATGCAGTTCCTTTGGATGCTGCAAATGCCACTGCACTTAATTCAGCTTTCGCTGGGTTAAACGCTGCCCTAGACGGGTTGGCTAGTTTTCGGTTAATAACTACCGCAGAAGCCGCCAAAAGAAAGGTAACCTATCAAGCTGGCCCTAATAATGCCATATTAATGCATGATAAAGATTTAGAAGACTTAGGGCCTAAATTCGATGCCCTACTCGGAGCACAAGCCATTACGGCTGCGCAAAGAGCTGGCTTAGAGCCCTACAGACAATCTAGACCTGCTACTTCTAGTGATCTACCGGTTTTAACAGCAGCAACAGTCTTGGGTACTGGAGCAGCACCAATTGGTGTGGCCATTCCGATAGCTGATAAATATGTTTTATCTGCCAACGAAGTAGTAAAAACTGTTACTGCAAGAGCAACCTTTAACCAAACTATTAAAGGCGTGGTTGATTTAATCAACTCAGGGCCAGGCGGCACAGTAATTACAATTGTAGACGTTCAACCTAAATTTGCTGATCTGTTTGGTCTTAATGATGCACTTGTAACTCAATTAGCTTTGGGATTAGGAACTCAAGCTTCAATTGCGGCAGTAAAAGCCGAAGCTGATGGTGTATTGGGTATAAAAGTGAATGGAACCAATCTGGCGCCAGACTTTGGCCCTAATGGAGTATTCTCAACGGACGGTATTCATCCTAACCCACGTGGACATGCGATTATCGCTAACTTAATTTTAAGTGCGATGAGAACGGCCTATGGGGTAGATATACCAGATGTAGATGTACTAGCGCAAAGAGGTATTCTGGTTCAATAATCAAGAGCCTCATTAAGAAATGAAAAAGGAGTGATGTAGATCACTCCTTTTTTTATGCTTTTATAATACTAAATATCTTAAAAAAATAGTGGCCCGAAGACGTATTCTTCGGGCCACACCTCAACCAAATAGATAAATAACCATCAACTTCACAATCCAACAAGATCTTTATTTATAAATCTTTAAACATACTATTGCAAGCCACCTGCCAAAAAGAGACAATCATTTAAACCACTCATTTTCAGCGATTTAAAAATCTCAACTCTCCCAAACAGAAGAATATACTCCCAATCACTTATCCATATTCCCAAAATGGGATCAATAACAATAAAAACACTAGCCCCATGATTCCACTTTTTAATCTATTTTTGAAAAAAACCTCCTTATGAAAGTAGTTGCTATGATTCCGGCCCGATACGAAGCCTCAAGATTTCCAGGAAAGCTTATGGCTGATCTTCATGGGCAGTCCGTAATTCGGACTACCTATACTGCTACTTTAAATACAGGTTTGTTTGATGAAGTTTTCGTAGTGACTGATAGCACCATCATTCGTAATGAGATTACCGCCCATGGTGGTAAAGTCATTATGAGCATTGAAAGCCATGAAAGCGGAAGCGATAGAATTGCTGAAGCGGCCGAAACCCTTGACGCAGATATTATTGTCAATGTGCAAGGAGACGAGCCCTTCACCCAAACAGATACACTCAATAAACTCTTGGAAGTTTTTGAAAAGGATAGCCATAAACAAATCGACTTGGCTTCTCCGATGGTGCGCTTAAAGGGAAAAGAAAATATTGAGAACCCAAATCATGTAAAGGTGATTACGGACCAAGATAATTTTGCAATCTATTTTTCTCGCTCCCCTATCCCCTATCCTAGAAATCAAGAAATCGATATTCCTTATTATAAACACATAGGGATTTATGCTTTTCGAAAGGCAGCTCTTTTGGCTTTCAAAAGTACGCCAATGACTCCATTGGAAAATGCCGAAAAAATTGAATGTATTCGTTACCTTGAAACAGGCAGAAAAATTAAGATGGTGGAAATAGATCATGTGGGAATTTCCATTGATTCACCAGAAGATTTAGAAAAAGCCAAAGATTACATGAACTCAAGGAACAATTAAAGTAGAGACTTGTTCTAATTAAAAAATGACAAAACTATGAGCACCGTTACACTAAAAGGCAATTCAATTCAAACATCAGGCAGTCTCCCAAAAGTGGGTGATCAAGCGAAAGATTTCGCTCTGACTAAAACTGATCTTTCAAAACTTACCCTTTCCGATTTAAAAGGATCGAAAGTAGTACTTAATATCTTCCCTAGTATTGACACAGGTACATGCGCTACCTCTGTAAGAAAGTTCAATGAGCAGGCTTCAGGCTTAGAGAACACTAAGGTGGTTTGCATCTCGCGTGACCTTCCATTTGCCCAAGCAAGATTTTGTGGTGCAGAAGGCATTGAAAACGTAATCAACGCATCAGATTATGCTACTGGCCAGTTTGGTAGAGACTATGGTTTAGAAATCATCGACCCTCCATTATTGAATTTGCATTCAAGAGCAGTTATTGTTTTAGACGAAAATGGGAAGGTAGTTTATACTGAGCAAGTACCAGAAATTGTAGACGAACCTAATTACGAAAAAGCGCTAGCAGCCCTAAAGTAATTTAGTGCCTAAGTAATATAGAATATCAAGCCTGCCCAAAAGCAGGCTTTTTCTGTTTACAATAGGGTTGAATCAACTCAATCTTCGAAGTTTATCAAACTCCACAATTTGTCACCTGAGTATATTTTAGTAGCTTAATAAGCTCAAACAGAAGAACTATGAAACGAAGAGACTTTTTGCAAAAATCAGCACTCACCTCTGCAGGTTTATTGGCCACAGGTTCACTTTTTAGCCAACCATTTTTTGAAGGCAAGATTAAAGACTTCGGTTTTCAAGTATACACCGTTCGTGATGTGATTAAAAAGGACATGGCGGGCACCTTAAAAACCCTCAGAAAGGCTGGCTATGATTATGCTGAGTTTTTTGATTTTGCAGATGGCAAGCTTTTAGGAATGCCGGTTAAAGAAGCCAAAACCATTATTGACGATTCTAAAATCAAGCTAAAAAGCATTCACGTAGGCACTGGCGCCCAAACTCCTAATGTATCGGGCACCATGGTAAACGACTGGCAACGGGCTGTAGATGATGCTGCTGAACTAGGCGCTGAATATTTAGTTTGTGCTTACCTTGGGGGCCCTGAAAGACAAACCCTTGACCAATACAAACAAGTTTCGGAGCTATTCAATAAGTCAGCCGAAATCTGCAAAAAATCAGGACTTAAATTCGCTTATCACAATCATGATTTTGAGTTTAAAGAAATTGATGGTCAGGTGCCGTATGACATTCTTTTGAATGAAACGGATGCTGACCTCGTTAAAATGGAGCTTGACATCTATTGGGTTCGGTATGCAGATCAAAACCCAATTAAGATTATTCAAAAAGACATGGGGAGATTCCCCCTTTGGCACGTCAAAGACATGAGCATGGATGATGATCGCGCTATGAAAGAAGTGGGTGCTGGAAGAATAGATTGGAAGCAGCTCTTTGCTTACGATAACGATGCTGGCCTTGAATACTTCTTCGTAGAACAAGACGGTAATTGGGCCACTAGCTCGGTTGAAAGCCTAGTCACAAGCATTAAACACTTAAAGAAAATTTAAGTAAGTATTCGCTTCAACTTCTAGTACTTCAACCACACACGTAATATCTGTGAGTTTTCGCACAACAGAACTTTGTGTGCAGTCCGATATGGCTATTGGTGAATTACTCACCTCCTATCCTTGAATAGCAGATTATTTGGCATTCAAGCCAAAACCAACCGCTTGAAACCAAGTCCTCAGGTGTCAATCAATATAAAAATTCAACTATATCACTAAAAACAATTGTAGTGCTTTTCCTTTATGACTAAATTGATAGATTAATCAACCACATCAACTCATTATGAAGAAATTAAAGAAAGCCCTTTACATACTGGCATTACTCTTCCCTGTTGCTCTTTTCGCACAGAAGGAAATCGTAATTGAACCAGCCAACATCACCATGGAGGTTGGACAAAAGAAACAAATCAATGCTTATGTCATGGAAAATGGCAAAAAGCTTAAAGACCCTATCAACTTACTTTCACGAGCAAGAAGAAGTCTAACGATTGACTCTACTATGATGGCGCACGCCATTCAGCCGGGTACTTACGATATCGTTGCAGTAGCTGATGGCGTCAGAAAAACCTTCCAAATCAAGGTAAACTACCCAGCAATTGCATCAATTAAAATTGATGATATCCCTCAGAAAATCTATGCTGGAACATCTATTGCCCTTAAGTACAATGTGATTGACAAGTCTGGTGCGACTAGAGACAATGTTGACGTGAAGTTCACCTCTATGTATGGCAATATTGCTGAAGTAGATGATTACGGAATGGTCAATACCATGATTCCTGGTAAAGCAACCATCACAGTGAAAGCTGAAAACATCACCAATACTATTACAGTAAATGTGGTAGCCAACCCTATTGTTAAAGTTCAATTAGAGGCCGAAATGACCTCTGCAAGAACTGGTGATGTATTCCATTTCAAAGCAAAAGCTTTAGATAAGAATGGAAAAATTATTGAAGACGCTCCTATTTTCTACTCTTTCAGTGGGGTATCTGATAACACTTCACAAAGTGCCTCTGGTTTAATCAAAAATGATGGACGTTTTGTAGCAGACGAAGCTGGAAAATATACAATCACCGCGTCTTGCGGAGTGGCTTCAGCATCAAAAACGCTTAAGATCACAGCAAGAGAAGTGACCAGAAAAATTGAAATGGTAGGCCAAGGTTCTGTGAATGACAAGCACACTTCTGATTTTTGGGTGTGGGAAGGAATTGACGGAAGAGACTACGCTGTTACTGGAACTTGGGGTGCCGATGGTACAGCCTATTTCTGGGACGTTACTGATCCAGGAAGTATGATCAAAATTGATTCGGTTCAGGTAGATGCCAGAACTGTAAATGATGTAAAAATCTCTGAAGACGGTAAGATTTGCGTCATCAGCCGTGAAGGAGCTTCTGATCGTAAAAATGGATTGGTAATTATTGATGTATCCAACCCAAGAGATGTAGAAATCATTTCAAGATTTGACGAAAACATGACTGGTGGGGTACACAACGTATTCCTTTCTGGGGACTATTTATACGCACTCAGCGGAGGTCAGAAATATTACATCATCGATATTAAAGACCCTAAAAACCCACGTGCGGTTTCTAAATTCGAATTAGACACTCCTGGTCATTCTATTCATGATGTTTGGGTAGAAGATGGTATCGCTTATTCTTCCAACTGGGGAGATGGTATTCAATTGGTAGATGTTGGAAACGGCATTGCTGGTGGTTCACCTGAAAACCCAAAACAATTCGCGAGCTACGCTTACCCTAACAAGGCCAACCACGCGTCATTCCCTTTCCGTAGCCCTTCAACTGGCAAGTTCTATGTGATTGGTGGAGATGAAATTTTCCCTTACGGGTTAAATACCGAAAAAGGTGGAGTAAACATGGCCGCTGGCTACCTACATGTGGTGGACTTTACTGATTTAGAAAACCCACAGGAAGTAGCAAGATTCGAAGTGCCTTATGCTGGATCTCACAACTATTGGATTGAAGGTGAAACACTTTACGTAGCATTCTATAATGGTGGTGTAAGAGTGGTTGACCTTAGCGGTGAACTGATGGGAGACTTAAGAAAACAAGGTCGTGAAATTGCTTGGATCTTACCAAACGACCCAAATGGTTATACCCCCAATGCTCCGTTTACTTGGGGTGCACAACTGCACAAAGGCCATGTCTTCTTTTCAGATTTTAACAGTGGATTATGGTCGGCCAAATTAGAGCCAGAAAAGCCTAAAAACACTCCTATTCAAGTAAAATAAACATCCGAGCAAACGTGGTATAATTCTTTATACCACGTTTGTTTTGATTGACCAACAACACATCTTAAACATGAATTAAAGATGAGAAAAACATTAATAATTGTTTTTTCACTAATGGCTATCACTGCACTACAGGCGCAAAACTACTATGTATATGTAGCAGCTGAATCTGAAGATGAAGTGGCTTTGATAAAATTCGATGGTAAAAAAGCCGAGACCATTAAAAATATCCCAGTAGGCATATGGCCAGTAGAAAATGAAGGCCCTCATGGAATTACAGTAGGTCCTGATGGAAAATATTGGTACCTCAGCCTTGCGCATGGAAATCCGTATGGTACGCTCTATAAGTATGAAACTGGCACAGACAAAGTAGTAGGTTCAGTTCCTTTGGGCTTATTCCCTGCCTCTATGCAAGTATCTGCCGCAACGGGCCTACTCTATTGCGTTAACTTCAACCTACATGGCGACATGGTGCCTAGCACTGTTTCGGTAGTAGATGTAGAGAGCATGACTGAGTTGACTCAAATTACCACAGGCACAATGCCTCATGGCTCTAGGCTTTCTGCAAATGGGTTGAAACAATATTCTGTCGCCATGATGTCGGGTGAGTTGTTTGAGATTGATGCCATCAGTTTGAAAATCACGAAAATACTTGACCTAGACGAAGCTTCTAAAATGGCTACTGAAGATCACAGTATGATGGACCACTCAAAAATGGACATGGGTGCATCCAAAATGGCTGAAGAAAAGAAGCCAATGGAAGGCATGGATCATTCTAAAATGGACATGGGTGGTATGCCAGCAATGAAGCATTCTGCTTTCAAGCCTACATGGGTAAGCACTCACCCTACCAAAAACTTGATTTATGTGGCTGGAAATGGTGCTGCTGAAGTGTTGGAAATTAGTACCGACACTTGGAAGACCACACGTAAATTCATTACGGATAAGGGGCCATATAACATTGATGTTTCTCCTGATGGAAAGCGAATGGTGGTATCTTATAAGACCGCTGCTAAAACCGGAGTTTGGGATTTAGAGTCAGGAAAAGAATTGGCCCGGCTAGACAACAGTCAAAAAGTAACGCATGGGGTGGCTATTTCATCAGATAGCAAGTTTGCCTTCGTTTCTGTAGAAGGAATTCAAGATGACCCAGGCATGGTTGATGTGATTGATTTAACGACTAACCGCCTGATAGACACCGCATACCTTGGCAAACAAGCAGGAGGTATTGCTTTCTGGAAAATAGAAAGATAAAAAAGACGTAAATTTTTTCGTCAATTCGTTTCCAAAATAGAAAGCAAATACTACTTTTGTACTCGGAAATAAAGCTGGTCTATGGTGTAACTGGCAACACGTCTGTTTTTGGTACAGAAGAGTCTAGGTTCGAGCCCTAGTAGACCAACAAAAAGCTTCACAGAAATGTGAAGCTTTTTTTATGCCTTGGCGTCAAAATCAACTCCTAGTGCGCACTTGAAGTGTGGATTGACCCTCTGCAATAACAAAAGAGGGTGCACGCACCATCGAGTAGAAGGAAATGACTAAATGTCAAAATCACTTGCCAGTAGTGAGAATTCTGTATGCGTTAGGGTAATACTTTGTGTTTTGAACATCAAAACTATATTTAGAAGTTGGGCTGTCCACTTCATACAAAGCAAAAGCAACTGGCTCCTCATTCATAAAAGCATTGTGTATTCTTATTGCATCGGCAGCTTCAAACTTTAGCCTATCGCTATAATTAGTAGCAATCATGTCATGAACAACACCAGAAACCAACATTCTAACTTTATATTTCTCAGAGGAATACGCTTTTACAGGGTTGTTACCAGCATACTCATATAGCATAATCGCAATCTTACTTCTACTATCTATTAAAAAATCCACATCTAGTTTTGAATCCTCTGTAGCCGTATTACTGAACTCACCTCTAATTTTCGAGGTATTTGTAATTAGCTTTTCGCTAGTAGAATTTCCAAATTCATCTCCATAATGGCTTATTCGCCAAATACCTGTATTGCTAATATTCGCGAGGCGTTCCTTTTCTTTTGCTTTAGCGATGTTTTGAGCCTTCTCTGCTGCTTCTTTTTTGTCGACTTGTTTTCGTAGCACATCAAAGTCTTTATTTTTCGCGGATGCCGGGTGCCTTTCTCTAAGTTCAGCAATGTAATATCGAGTGCTATCGTACAAATTATTTTCGAAAGAACGTTCAACTAGTGCAATGAGTCTCGATTCACCATTTTTAAATTCGTCAATCTGATTCTTTAAACTCTCAATTTCGGCCAATGCTTTTTCGTGTTCCGAATTCGAAACACAGGAGACTGTAACAAAGAAAAGAGCTAAAAGCCCCGTAGATATTATTTTCTCCATAGAGTTATGATTTCTTTCACAAAAAATAGCCTTCACTTCTTATACCTAGCGAAGTAATATTTATGAAGATAAGCAAATTAATTATTAATATATTCGACTCAAGTATCCATTACCTAAGCCTTTGAGATGCCTCCTTTTAGTTGACAATTGAATACTGATTACCTTCTTTGTACGAATAGATACTCTCAAGTGCATAGTAAAATAAATACGCGCAAAGTACATGTTTGTCATAGGTAGACAAGCACCAGTTACAACAAGCACTAAAGGCTCTTCCCCTCTCCAAAACCCAACACATTAAAAAATGAGTGAATTTCGATTCTCCTTTTTTCATTTTTTTGATTATGTTTCAGAAGTCAAGAACTTATCAATACTTCATTTTTATGAAGCCACTATTTTTTATCACTTTACTTCTCTGCCCGTCTTGGTTAATGGCGCAAAAGGCAGATTCTACAGAAACAGTATCATTGCTTTTTATAGGCGATATTATGGGGCATTATGCCCAGATTAATGCGGCACTAGACACTACCACTGGCGAATACAATTTCGATAGGACGTTTCGTAAAGTAAGCCCGTTGATCCAAAAGGCAGATTTTGCCATCGCCAACTTAGAGGTCACGCTGGCCGGAGCGCCTTACAGCGGGCACCCTCGGTTCTCTTCCCCTGACGAACTTGCACTAGCCGCCAAAGAAAGCGGCATTGATATCCTTCTCACCGCTAATAACCACGCCAGCGACTACAACCTCAATGGCATCAAGCGAACCATCAATGTATTGGACTCTATTGACGTTCGGCATACGGGTACCTTTTTAGACAAAGCACACAAAGACAGTTCAAACCTAATGATCATGGAGAAGGGCTCAATTAGGATAGGTTTATTGAACTATACAGAAAGTACCAACGGGAGAAAGGTACCGAAGCCAGCGATCGTTAACCTTATGGATACCACTGCCATGCAAAAGGATATTGATAAGGCACTGGCCAAAAACTTAGATAAGCTGGTGGTTTTCCTTCACTGGGGAATAGAGTACGATTCAGCACCATCCAAAAGCCAAAGAATGACGGCAGGTTTCCTATTCCGTAAGGGAGTGGACATTATCATTGGTGCACATCCGCATGTGATTCAACCCATGGAATTCATTCCAGCGAAAGACGGCAGTAAGCAACAGTTTATCGCCTACTCTTTAGGGAACTTTGTCTCAGATCAACGCACCCGAAAAAGAGACGGTGGCGCCATGGTGGAAATCACAATTTCAAAGACCAAGAACATAAGTGAAATAACAGATTATGGTTATCACCTCACCTGGGTGAATAAACCCATTATCAAAGGCAGAAGAAGCTACGAAGTGTTGGTTTGCAAGGATTATGAAGATTCCGACTTTAAAGGGCTGACTGAATTCTCTAAAAACAGAATGAAACGCTTTATCAAAGATTCTCGCGCTCTTCTAGACTCGCTCAACATTAACGTGAAGGAGAAATAATTACGCTAAATATAGGCTAGCGCTATCGTGGTGAGCACCCAAATAATAACCTCGTAACCATTCCGCTTTTTTGATTAAATTCAGCTCTCAATTAATTAAACCGACCGAATGAAACGCGCACTCTTCCTCCTATTTTTCACCTTAATCACCTTCTTTGGCTACAGCCAGAAAAAACCTGCCTATGTGATTTATACTGCTAAGGGCAAAAAGGTTTCTTACAAGAAGATGATGAAGACTTTGGATAAGAAAGACATCATTCTGTTTGGTGAACTGCACAACAACGCCATTGCACATTGGATGCAATATGAAGTAACCAATGATTTGAGTCAGTCGAATGAAATGATTTTGGGGGCCGAAATGTTTGAAGCCGATAATCAAAAGCCACTTAACGATTACTTAGCAGGAAATATTAACGCAAAAGCTTTAGATACGCTTGCTAGACTTTGGCCCAACTACAAAACCGATTATGCGCCTCTGGTAGACCTAGCGAAAAGCAACCAATTCCCTTTTATCGCTACCAACATACCAAGAAGGTTTGCCAGCATGGTAAACAAAGGTGGTTTTGAGGTATTGAACACACTTTCTGCTGAAGAAAAATCATGGATGGCTCCACTCCCAATGCCTTTCGACAGCGAACTACCTACCTACAAAAACATCCTTGCCATGATGGCTGGGCATGGAACCCCGCAGTTGGTAGAAGCACAAGCCTCTAAAGATGCTACGATGGCGCATTTCATTTTAGAGAACTACCAACCTAACCACACCTTTATGCATTACAATGGTTCATACCATTCGAATCACTACGAAGGTATTCTGTGGTATTTAAAAAGAGAGAGAAGTGATTTGCAATACGGCACCATCGCTACTGTGATGCAGGATGACTTAAGTAAGCTATTGGAAGAAAATAAACTCATGGCCGATTTCATTATTTGCATCGATAGCAACATGACAAACACTTACTAAGCAAAATAAAGTTAACCTCTGGACAGTTAAGGCCTATAATTCAGTGCAAATGCTATTGCCGATACGGATATTCTTATAAATTATCGTAACTTTGCGCGAGCGTAATGATGTAAATACCCTTCAAGTAATTCTCCTATCGTACGAATGTCTGATTTCCATCAGTTTTCCGCGAACAAGCCACTTACTAACAGAGTATTTCTTTACCCCCCTTGATTGTTTGCGTAGAACAGTCATTGCATCATTTTTAACAAAAACATTGAATGGCTAAATCACAAGAAACATTTAACAAAAAAGAAAAAGAGAAGAAGCGATTAAAAAAGCGTCAGGATAAGCAGCAGAAGAAAGAAGAGCGTCAGCACAACTCTCCAGGCGGTGGACTTGACAATATGATTGCTTATTTAGATGAGGATGGAAACATCACTGATACTCCTCCGGATCCAACAATCAAAAAGAAAAAGATTGATGCAAAGAGCATTGAAATCGGTGTTCCGAAGAGAGAAGATGTAGTTGAAACGGTAAGAACAGGCCGTATCGAATTCTTCAACGATCAGAAAGGATATGGCTTTATTAAAGAGCTAGAAACACAAGAGAAATTCTTTGTTCATGTAAATGGACTAATTGATGAAGTTCGTGAAGGCGATAAAGTTTCATTTGAACTTGAGCGCGGAATGAAAGGCATGAATGCCGTTAACGTTAAGAAGGTGTAATTCCCCATTACGCTTAAAAAGTCCATTCTAAATCATATGATTAAAATCCTTAACCCAATTATGGGTGAGGTTTTTAATCAAGATTGACTGGCAACAAATCATCCATATCATTATCAGGTAAAAGCAAAAATCCCCAATTAGCAATTCTAATTGAGGATTTTCAATATCTGCTTCATCAATATGAAGCAAGTGTATGCTCCTTAGCTAATCACTGAACCAGGATTCACTTTTTCGTTTGGCTCAATCAGTCTGAGGTTTCCTTCAGCATCTTCTGCCATTAAAATCATGCCTTCCGACACAGTACCCATCATTGGTCTTGGTGCCAAGTTAGCGATAATGGTTACTTGCTTTCCAACCATTTCTTCTGGTGAATAATGCTTGGCAATACCACTTAGGATAGTGCGCTTATCTACGCCAGTATCTACCAAAAACTCAAGTAATTTATTCGATTTAGCTACTTTCTTAGCTTCTAAAATCGTTCCTACCCTTAGGTCTAATTTCATGAAATCATCAAATACGATGGTCTCTTTTAAAGGTGTCAGTTCAATTTCTTTGTTCTCCATTTCGTTTAGTTTCTTGGTGTTTTCTAATTTTTGAACTTGCGCAGCGATGGCTTCATCTTCTATCTTTTCAAAGAGTAACCC
>TARA_R110001599_G_scaffold107435_2_pt1 | contig 17436 bp, 18 predicted proteins | sample TARA_R110001599 | Tara Oceans TARA_R110001599 (sample SAMEA4398360) | marine metagenome | biome: Polar Biome; feature: [MES] marine water layer (ENVO:01000295) within the mesopelagic zone...; material: water (ENVO:00002006), including particulate matter (ENVO:01000060) such... | reverse complement strand
GTCGGGCACTTTCGCTCGCCCAGTGTGATGACCTTTCATGCGTTTGGTATGAAGTTCTGCCGACGGTTAGAACAGCAAGGTTGGCTGCCGTCTGCAAAGCTTGTTACCGATGATTTCAGCTTGATAAAAATGTTGCGTGAAGCCTTGCAGCGTTTGGTTCGAAACGGCGAGAAAATCGCCATGTTAGATGAGAAAGACTGGCTCGAAGACGTGCTGCTTTTTATCGATCAGGTGAAAGCGTCTGATCTATCGGCTTCCATCGTGTTTGAAGCCTTAGGTTGGTCGAAAGAGCGTCAGTTCTTCCCCGCGTTATACGATGAATTAGAACGGCTCCGAAAACGCAACAATATTCGTTTCTTTGCGGATTTACTCAGTGATCCTTATGAGTTAATTAGCGAACTTGCCGAGCCAGAGCGAGTCCGAATACGCGGTTTGGTACCGGACTTCCGTTATCTACTTATTGACGAATTTCAAGATATTAACCCTTGCCAATACGAGTTGCTTAAGCAGCTTTATCCGTCACCTTGCCAATGGATGATTGTTGGCGATGTGCAGCAATGTATTTATGAATGGCGCGGTGCAAGTCCAGACATCATGGCGACACAATTTGATGAAGACTTTGCCAAGGTGGCAACGTATCCGCTGAGCACCAGCTTTCGTTTTGGTCATGCAGTGGGGTTAATGGCATCGAGCGTAATCAGTGAAAATGATCCGGATGCTTTAGTGATTGGCGCGGGGGAACGCACCCGAGTGTCCTTTGCTCGTGCGCCAAAAACCGGTAAGGCGTTGCTGGGTGAATTAAAAGCGTGGGTTGATGAAGGTAAAGCCTTGAGTGACACGGCAGTATTAGTGCGCTTATACAGCGACATGGTGCCGGTGCAATTGGCCTTAATGCACAAAGGCGTACCGTATCAGTTGCATGGCGATTCGCCATTGTTGGAAAACCGCCAAATTCGTATGTTGATGGCGTATTTGGCGGTGATTGCTGGTGGCTTAGAAAGCACAAGCGCGTTCTTTCGTCCCGATGATGTAGAATATTTGCTGACCGTACCGAGCCTTGGTGGCTCGTTTGCGCAACGTAAAATCTTGATTCAGCAAGCTAAGCAATCGCCGCATTTATTGCCACAAATTATCGAATCCGTCGCGGATGCCACAGAGGGTTGGCGCGCTAAAAAACTGTATGAACGAGCCGATTGGTTACGCAGTTTAACCATTTATCGTACTGATCCCGCACAAGGTTTGGCTCACACTTTGGAGAAACTGGGCATTTATCGTTACTTTGAAAGCACCAGCAGTAAGGATATTCAAACTCAAGAAAAAATCGCCACCTGTGATGCGTTTATGGCTTATGTTCGCGGCGTGGGTGGTGACGCTAAATCGATTTTAGAGCAACTGGCCGCTTTGAACGAACGACATACCGATGACAGCCACGGCGTGCATTTGATGACGATTCATAAATCCAAAGGGTTGGAGTTCGATCAAGTATTGTTGTCGGGTTTACAAGAGGGGCGTTTCCCTTATTACGAAGAAGACCTCAGCGCGATAGATAAGCAAGCCGCGATGGATTTAGCTTCAGAGCGGCGTTTGTTTTATGTGGCGATTACGCGGGCGAAACAGAAGTTAGTGTTACTAGAAACTCCAACGTCAGATGAGCATAAACGGATGAAACAAGGGGATATTCCGCGCGCTGCGCTAAAGAGCTTGTCCTTGTCGAGATTTGTGTTTGAAGCTCAGCCTTATGCGGTCAGTCGAATCTGTGAAGCGTGGTACGTTGAGGCCAGTGGCGATCCTATTGATACAGAAAAAGGTTCGGTTTTTCAGCGTTATTTGAATGCCGTGACACCGTCGCCATTGCTGACTTTTCGCCATCGGGTAGAAGGTAAAAGTCATTTAAAACCGGGTGACAAAGTACGTCATGACCAGTTTGGACAAGGCGTTGTGGTGCGACAAGAGCAAGGCGAGAAACAGATGATCTTCGTAGACTTTGGCGAGATTGGCCTAAAACGTTTTAATCCAAAGCACACTCAATTAATTAAACTGTCTTCACGAACGTAATTTTAAATAAGAGAAACAAGATGTCCATTCCTTTGATTGATCTAGCTAAATTAACCCATGAGAGTGATTTGATTCGCCAAGATGAAATACGCAGCTTAGACACCGCGTGCCGAGAAATAGGTTTCTTTTACCTAATTAATACGGGCATACCAAAAGAATTGATGGCGGCGTTGATGCGCGAAGCCAAGCGCTTCTTTGATCTGCCGCAAGAAGATAAAAATACCATCGATATCAAGAACAGCATTAACCATCGTGGCTACGGTAATATTGGTGAAGAGCAGCTGGACGAAGTGAGCCATGCGGATTGGAAAGAAACCTTTGATATGGCGTTGGACTTTCCTACCAACCATCCGTTGGTGGCAAAATACCCGACCATGTATGGGCCAAATCAAAATCCAACGAACCCTAAGACAGTAGAAGTTTTACAAGATTACTATGTAGAAGCGTTCACCGTTGCGCAAAAATTGCTAACAGCGATGGCGCAAGCGCTGTCTTTAGACGATGATTTCTTTACTCGTTGTTTTACCGATCACGTAACGGTATTGCGCATGATTCATTATCCGCCACGTCCAGTGAACGACCATGATAATGGCGCGGGCGCTCATACAGATTACGGTTGTGTGACCTTACTATTGCAAGATCAGATTGGTGGTTTGCAAGTGAAAAACCGCCAAGGTGAGTGGGTCGATGCGACGCCGATTGATAATGCGCTAGTGGTGAATATTGGTGACTTGATGCAGCGTTGGACCAACGATGAATACGTGTCGACAGCGCACCGAGTGCGAGCGTCTTTGCCTGATGTGCATCGTTACTCGTTTCCGTTCTTTGTCGAGCCTGACTACGAGACCAGCGTCACTTGCGTTCCAAGCTGCGCAACTGAACAAAAACCAGCGAAATACGACGCCATATTAAGCGGTGATTGGATTCAATCGCGTTTTGATGCAACGTACGCTTACAGAGAAAAAGATGAAGCGCTTTAATTCTCGCATTCTCGTTAGCGGTAAAGGCTAAACGGTACGGACTAAGCCGTTGCCAAAAATAGGGTGAAAAAATGACCGCTAAGCGGTCATTTTTAATAATTCTGGTAATGGTTTAATGTGATATTTATTTTTATTGATTCTTGCAATGTGACCCGCAGGAACCAGTGTCCAGCTATCGCTCGATAGATCTAATGGTTCAGAGCCAATTACAATGTGATGATCGAATTCTTTGCAGTACAAGCTTGGCGCTTGTTCGTCGCTGGAAAAACGCACCGCAATAATATCTTCACCGTCTGAAAATACCGCCGTGAAACGCAGCGGGTCTACAATTTTTTTGAGCTTCATCATGTCGATGATTTGCGTCAAAGTAACGCTGATCGCATGTTCTGGATTGGCTTCTAAACCATTGGCAATCATCAACAAAAAAATAACTTCTGAGTCTGTCGCGCCGTGTCGATGGCTATATAGGTACTCGGGAATCAGACGATCCAACTGCCAGCGTAAAGATTCATAGCCGCCAATTTGACCGTTGTGCATGAACAACCAATTTTTGTAACTGAATGGATGGCAATTAGAGCGGTTGGTTTCTGTACCGGTTGAAGAGCGAACATGGGCAAAGAATAAGCCGCTTTTAATATGTTTGGCCAGACTTTTTAAATTACTATCGCTCCAGGCTGGCAACACTTCGTGATACAGGCCGGGTTCTTCTCGTTCATCGTACCAGCCTAAGCCAAAACCGTCGGCATTCACGGTGACTTCTGATTTTCTCGCGCTTAAGCTTTGGTGTATTAAAGAATGCTCTTGTTTAAAGAGCAATGACTCAAGGTATACGGAATCCCCTTGATACGCCATCCAACGACACATGTGTTTCTCCTAGAATGAAAAAAGAGAAGTAATTTACTTCTCTTTTTATCTTAATTTAAAACGCTATTTTTGTGATAGTGCTAGACATTGAAATAACTGATTTTAGCGGATAGTTGCGTAGCTAACGCCGCCAATTGCTCCGCCGATTGGCTAATGGAGTGTATGGATTTTGTCGTTTTGGACGTAATGTCAGTGATGTTCGAAACATTACGGCTCACTTCAGCGGTAACGGCCGCTTGTTCTTCTGCGGTTGCTGAGATCCTGTCATTCATTTCACGAATCTTAGACACAGATGTATTTATATTTTGCAGCGATTCTTCTTCGTGCTTCACCTGAGTCACCGCATCGGTAGAACGCTGATGACTTGATGTCATGGCCTTTACGGCGGAGGCGGTACCACTTTGTAAGAGGGTAATCATTTTCTCGATTTGCTGAGTGGCATCTTGCGTATTTTGAGCCAAATGTCGTACTTCGTCCGCGACGACGGCAAAGCCTCGTCCTTGTTCACCAGCACGCGCAGCTTCAATGGCAGCGTTTAGAGCGAGTAGATTGGTTTGCTCTGCGATGCCTAAAATAACATTCAGAATATTGCTGATCTCTTTCGTATTGGATTGCAGTTCATTTATTGTTGCGGCTGAACTGGATATTTCTGTGGCTAACTCTTGAATGCTACTAATAGTTTTAGTAACGATAACCGTTCCTTCATTAGCGGCTGTTTCGGCGTTATGGGCTGCTTGGCTTGCATCGGCAGTAGATTCGGACACATGAACGGAGGTTGCCTGTATTTCTTGTATGGCTTGAGATATTTGGTTTGTTTCTTCTTGCTGACGATCCACCATGTCGGAAGATTCGTCGGTAATGCGGTTTAGGTCGTTGGCCGCGTTGGTTAGCATGGCGCTGGACTCGGAAACATCGTGTAAAATACTGCTAAGCTGAACAACCAGTTTGTCCATTGCCGTTTCTAACATGCCAATTTCATCTTTACGTGTGCTGGCAACTTTAGATTGAACTAACTCACCTGACGCAATCTCTTCTGCACGTCGTACGGCTTTAATGAGCGGTTTGCATATACCGTTTACAATAATGATGCTGACCGTAATGCCGATAGCAATCAATACAGCCGCCAATACGCCGCTGGCATAAATAGTCTGGTCTAGTTTGTTGTTTTGATTTTCAGCAACGGTGGTGTTGTATTCATCGATAGAAGCAATAATAACTTCCATTTGTTCGTTGACGCTGATTAAGCTGGCATCTGCCAAACGTCGAGCTTTGTTGGCCTGCATTGTTTTTAGTTTCACCCACCAACTGTAAGTTTCTGTACTGGCTTCTAGGAAAATCGCTTGTTGCTCTTCAAGGGTGGTAATTTGTTCAAAAAGACTGTTTAAACCGTCATTCTTTGGCATAGTGCCAAGAATGCTTTTAACATTTTCTATACTAGCGATCATCTCATCCGTGTAGGTTTTAAATTTTTCAGCCGATTCTGCGATTTGCTCCGTTCCGTATCCACCCATGGATTTTGCGATAGACACTTGGAAAAAACCACGTTCAAACTCGACGGATTGTTGAAGTAGCAACTGACGACTTTTTTCTAGGTTTTTCATTAATTGGAGGCTCTGCGATGAGAGGCTCTGTAATTCAGACGAAACAGATTTACTTGAAAGGGCAGAGCTTATGCTCATACCAACAATGACCAATGAAAAAAGTGCGATGAGTGAGAGTATTTTTGTTCGTACGGAAAAATTCAGCATGTTTAAATCCAATGAATTAACGATGTTTGGTGATATCTCTTTCCAGCAATACTTATGCCAATCAAGTTACGTTCCCTCACTCTAGGAAGGTAACCTTTAACTAGATTGCGTAACGTGTACTTTTTAATCTGTATTTGGCAACGTTTTGATTTATTTTGAGAATGTTCAGTTAACGGAGTTTTTAATGATTAATTTCAATGACTCGTTGAAGCGTGAAATGTGCAATAAAAACTGATGCTTATAAAGATAACGTGAAATGAAGAAAGAAGCATAGTGGTATTTCTTCAAAATGCTTCATTTATGTGCGTTTGTTGCGTTACTTGTCAGAAGAGGGTGCCGAACTGATCACGACGTCGTTGCCGTCAACCGTAAAAAAGAAACAATCACGGCGATTTGTATGACAAGCAGGACCTTTCTGATTTACTTTGAGTAGAATGCAATCACCGTCACAGTCAAACGACATAGACACCAACGTCTGGCGATGGCCAGAGCTTTCACCCTTGCGCCAGTATGTTTGACGAGAGCGAGACCAGTAACAGACTTGCCCTGTTTCCAAGGTTTCACGAATCGATTTTTCATTCATGTAAGCCAGCATTAATACTTCGCCAGTATCGTGTTGCTGCGCAATGGCGGCGATCAAACCGTGCTCGTCTGTTTTTAAATTCGCTAATACCGTGTCCAGCGATAGCTTGTCGCCTTTGGCGAGGTTTTCGTATTCTTTTAAACTCATGTTGTTACCTTCTGTAGAAAGTATTTTCTCTAAAGAGTGCTTTCTTTAAAGAGTACTTTTTTAAAGGGCGTCTTTTTAAAGAGACACCTTATGATCTGAGATCGCCCCTTTGCCGATACCTTCAAAGCCATGAGCTTCGATGTGCGTACCAGGGTTTTCTTGAGCCAATACGTTTGCAATATGAGCAGAGAGAGATTCCACCGTTGTATCGCAATCCAACATGTATACTTGATTGCTGTCTATCATGAGTTCAAATAACCCTTGCTGACTGGTGTAGCTGAAACAATGATAACGACGGCCGTCTTCTTCAATGAACTTATCTAAGTCTTCTTGTGTGCCTAAATAAATGTCTTTCCAGCGATCTGCCCAGTCTTTTTCCATGGCGTCATTACGAATGCCATCGGCGTATATTCCAACCGTAGAACGATGACCGTGGGCAATACGCTGGCAATTACCGGCGTGCTTTTTCAAACCGTGGCTATATTGGTATTCTGCACCGTCAATTTTTTCTGGTGAGAAACGCACACTGACCGCTTCAAGTTCCGCTGGTAACAAGTTCAATATTTGTGATTCAACCCACTTTGCGGCAGCATCAGGCGTAATCTTCGCCATTGGTAAAACACAAATTGCCTGAGCTGGCGCGTCACATTGAAAACGGCGGCTGTCGTCTGGGTTTTCTTTACTATGATCAAAGCGAAACGAAACGCGATCATTGGTTAGCTTGGTTAAAGACGACCCCACATGTTCAGCGGGAATGGCCAGCATGTGATCGATGTGATCATCTAACCATTTTTTGATGTGCTTTTTAACAATACTAAAATCGCAAATCATGCTCTCGTCATTTAACTTACCGGTCAGAACGATGTCCGTCTGCCAGCTTTCACCCAACAAACCACGTTCCGTATCGAAGTACGATAAATCTACATGGGTAAGGTTTTTTACAAATAGCTTCAACGTGCGACTCCTCAATGCTTAATGGCGCGTATCTTACCGTAAATAAATAAGTCGATACAGAGTGTTACAGCTTAGGAAAAAAGCAATGGAGTAATGAAATAGAGGCATTTTTTTAAGTATTTGAAAATACGCAAGAAAGGCGGTTGATATTTCAATTTGGCTGCGTATAATTGCGCCCCAAGGTCAACAAGCCTCCTTTATGGTGTCTCTGCTGGTCCCCTCGCAACGATAAACCGTGAACCTGGTCAGATCCGGAAGGAAGCAGCCACAGCGGTGGACTTGTGTGCCGAGGTGCGGCTGGTAGAGGTGCCACCTTAATCTCTATTCCCCCTCCCAAAAAAAAGAATTACAAACCTCCTTTAAACACTATTTTATTTCTGAGTATTCCTACGTCTTTTTTTCGTAATTTCTTGTTTTTACATTGATATTTTATGCCGCTAAATCGTTACGGCCAATACGATTCATTATCCACTTGATGATTTCGATCCTCGATCCGTTTATAAACTTCCTCCCTATGGACTAGAACGTCTTTTGGTGCTGTTACGCCGATACCGCCTTGCCGAATGGAAACACTTTTCGTCCATGCAGCTGGCAAAATATGGGTATCGACAGGGTTTTTCTTCTTTTGATAAGCGGAGAAATGCTACTCAACCACGAACGGGACAAACGCTACATGTACACCCATTCGAGAGAACAGATGCGCAAAGCATTGGGGGAGTGGGGGGGTATGTTTTGAGGAAGAGGGTCTGTAATTGTTTTTGCCTATCAATTATATAATTTCTAATACCAATTGGACTATCTGTATTACTTAAATTTTAACCTAATTGAACAGGGGGATCTATGGATCTTCAGATTATTTTATATGTTCTTTGGTCGCTAAATTCAGTTTTATCGATTTATAACGCTTACGTAGCTATAAAAAAACGAAAAGGAAATGTCGGGTAGATTGCTTGCATGTGGAAGCCTAAAGCGAGATGCCTTAATGAGGAACTTGGGTTTCAATGCATACACTAATTGAAATGGCCTTTTAGGCCTACTGGCTATACTTAGCCATCATGGGTTTTGCTTTTGTGAGTGTGATAAACTTATTTTTTATAGAGGAGTTTGATATGAAACAGACATAAAAAACCGCTTATCTAGCGTAACTAAACAAGCGGCTTCGGCTTACTTTAATGCTTTGACGAGCATGAAGTAAGTAGCTGAGACAGGCTCAACCTATAGAAATTAGATCCTAGCGCACTTAGGCTGGGATCTCAAGAACCTGTTCACGCCATCGAAGCCTCCATCAACTCTTTTAGAGTAATTGATATGGTAAAGTTGCAATTGATTCTAGAGAAAACCGTTGAGGGGCTTGTTCTCCTTAATGAGTTAGTAGATAGCCTAACTATCCTGATTTATTCGCTGGGTTAGGTGTTGAAAGCCGGCGTTCGTGCGGCGGCTTTTATAGGAAGAATTATGAAGGTTTTTAGATTTGTTAATGCCGCAGCTAAACGTGAATTTGGTAAGTTGCCAAAAAACATACAATTGCTTTTTGCGACGAGTTTGAATGCTGTTGCGCAAGAGCAAGATCCCTTAGTAGATTTCAAGCATATTGCGAGTAGCGTTGGAAAGGGAGCAATAGAACTTATAGAGAATGGTAGTCCAGCTTATCGGACCGTTTATTGTGCAAAATTTGGAGACACTATTTTTTTGCTTCATTCTTTTGTGAAAACGACAAACGGCGTTGATAAAAAAGCCATGAATACCGCTAAGCAACGTTACAAGGATATGATGGATATTGTTAAAAAAGAGAGGTTATGACGCTCTCTTTTTTAATTGGATTATGCATCGTTTACTGATCGTGTTGTGCACTCGAAAATGGGTGCATGATTATCTTGTAGTTTAAGCGTTGGTTTGATCGTGTAGCCAACTTTTGCAAGAAAACCAATGAGCTTATCGGAAGAAAATTTGTCTACTTTGCCTCTTGTTAGCTCGCTGACTCTAGGCTGAGTGATGCCCAATTTAGCCATTATATCCGCTTGCTTCCAGCCTTTTGATTGGAAGTAATTTCTAAGAACAAGCATCATATCTGCACGGAATTCGAGGTCAGCCGTTTCCGCTGGATCATCGACAATCACATCAAAAATATTCGTATATTGTAATTTTTCCATAATGTGTGCTCTATAAATTCGTTTGGACTTAAAAACTCCGCGTAGTTATACGAAATTCCGTATAAAAATCATAGTTTTTTATAACAGACTGGTCAACAGTTTAATTTAGTATCCTTATTTCCCTGCACTGGCAAAACCCAGTGCCGAGATTAAAACCTCGTTTAACCGTAGAGGCCTAAAGCACGCACCGCGTGTTTTTTTGTGGCCGGAGTCCGCCTGTTATGGTGGATCTTTGTTTGGGCTAACTTCGGCTAGGCCGTTCCTATAGATGTTAGCCTTAACCTGAATTTAGACCCACCACCTTAACGAGATTGCAACTTCAAGAGACGGTCAAAACTTTGACCGTTGTTCGGAAATGGGCATCGGTGCAAAAGCTCTTAGAAGAGGGGGCAATCAAGGTACTTATGTTTGCAAAGAACTGGTGTACGCTTACGCCATGTGGATCAGTCCCAAGTTCAACCTGCAAGTGATTCGCGCCTTTGACCAAGCCCAACATCAAGAACTCGAACCGGTTCAACAAACCTTACCCGCTCCCATCCAAGACGACGAAAAGCTCAAACTCATCAACGACATCGCCCAATCCTTAGGCATAACAGAAAACATCGTCGTCCTACCCGCCGCCGACATCATGAACATGGTCCACACCATCCGCGGCTACCAACAACAAATCGCCAAACTCCAAACCAACCCCGCATGGGTCGACCAAACCATCGAACGCGTCAAAAACGCCACAGGCCGACACTTCGGAGAAGGTTAGAGCAGGGAAGTAACAAGGGGCGAAAGCCTCTTGATCTATAAGCTCTTACAGTTAGACTGAAGTTGATGTGCTATATGTGGGAACCTCCAATAAATTCGTTAAGTTCTTTTATTAAGGAGGGGGTAAGTTCATCAGATTTCAGTAGCTCATTGTCACAAAGTATAGGGTCGAACGTTTTTAGTTCTTTTAGTAGTTCAGTGATATAGAGTATTTTTGAGCCTTGTTCAATTTCCTTGTTTAATAAAGTTTCGAGCAATATTAATGTGACCCGAAATTCATTACGCAAAGTATTTAATGTCATTAAATTTTGTGTAAAGTCATTCTCACGTTCAAGTTTTAGACCTTTCTTATTGTTTTTAAGATCTCTTTCGATTGCTATTTTATTTAGGTGAGTAAAGAGGCGGTGATATATTTCAAAGTATTTTTCAACAACATCTTTTCTCTGTTGCATTTGAAGCTGTTTTTTCCAAGTCCCGGCAGCTACGGCAGCAGCATATAACAGTCCAATAGTTCCAACACCTGCAAGCATCCCACCTATGTCAGCAAAAGACAGCGTGGTTTTTACATCATATTTGACGTAAGCCAAAGTAAAAATTGAACCTGTAAAAACGCCAGTTAGTAGCACTAGGAAAAACTCGACTTGGTCTTTGGCGGCTTTCTTTATTGTGTTCTTGGCTGTCTTGAACATGGCGTCTTCCGTGCGTAAATAGTTGATCTCGCTACTTTACCCTAACGATCGTCATTCCTGAAATCCTGCCTCATTTCTGGTCGAAAAATCGGAAATCCTACCTCTTACAAAAATTCACTTGGTCATTCGTGCTGCTTAAAACTATACTGTATATCCATACAGTATTTTGGTGTTTGTTATGCGTGTGACTTATCTTGGTGTATCAGAGACGGCGGCGTTTATCGCGGCTAACAGTGTGCGAATCCCTTTGTATGTCGATTCCGTGTCGGCGGGGTTTCCTTCTCCTGCTCAGGACTTTGTTGAAAAATCCTTAGACTTAAATGAGTTCTGTGTCGCTCACCCAGCGGCGACTTTTTACGTGCGCGCTCAGGGGGATTCGATGATCGATGTGGGCATTCATTCAGGTGATGTTTTGGTGGTGGATCGCTCGTTGACCGCCCGCCATGGGGACATTGTGATCGCCTGTATTCATGGGGAAATGACGGTAAAAACTTTAGAGCTTAAGCCCAATGTATTGCTTCGCCCGAAGAACAAAGCCTATAAAGCCATTCATATTACCGAGGAGTCGGAGCTGGAAATTTTCGGTGTGGTCACGGGCGTGGTTCGTAAGTACGAGCGCGGTTGATGAAGACGGTCTTTGCGCTCGTTGATTGCAATAACTTTTACGCCAGTTGTGAGAAGTTGTTTCGGCCAGATTTGAAACACACGCCGGTGGTGGTGTTGTCGAATAACGACGGCTGTGTGGTGGCTCGATCCAAAGAGGCAAAGGCGCTGGGGCTGAAAATGGGCGTGCCGCTGTTTCAGGTTCAGGACGAGATAAGAAAGCACGGCATTGTGTGCTTTTCGTCTAATTATGCACTGTATGCGGATCTGTCGAATCGCGTGATGACGATTTTAGAAGAAGAGGCGCCACGGGTGGAAGTGTATTCCATCGACGAGGCCTTTATGGATTTAACCGGTGTTGATCATGTGGTGGATTTGCTGACCTTTGGCAAGCAGGTGAAAGCGAAGGTAGATCAATGGACGGGCATTACGGTGGGCGTGGGCATTGCGCCAACGAAGACGCTGGCGAAGTTGGCGAATAATGCGGCGAAGAAATATCCGGCAACCGGTTCAGTGGTGGATTTGATGGATCCCGATCGGCAAAAACGCTTGCTGGCGTTGGTCGATGTGAGTGACGTGTGGGGCGTTGGCCGTCGCACCACGGAGAAGTTACGATCGAGGGGCATTCATACGGCGCTGGATCTTGCCAATGCCGACCCGAAAACCATTCGAAGTGAGTTTTCTGTGGTGATGGAGCGAACCATTCGAGAGTTGAATGGGGTGTCCTGCTTGGATTTGGAATGCGTCAGGCCAACCAAACAGCAGATTATTTGCAGTCGGTCATTTGGTCATAAGGTGACAGACAAGCAGGAGCTACGCGAAGCGATCGCTAAATACACAACTAGAGCGGCCGAAAAACTACGCGGGGAAAAACGTCTGTGCCGTGTGGTGAGCGTGTTCATTCGTACCAGTCCCTTTATTCCAAACGAACCGCAATACGCGAGAACCCTATCGGCAGAACTGCCCAACCCAACCGACGACACGCGAGATTTGCTAGACGTAGCCGATGTGATGTTTCACCAACTCTGGCGTGCAGGTTTCCGCTATATGAAGGCTGGTGTGATGCTGGCTGACTTCTATGAACACGGCGTCTTCCAGCAAGACTTATTCCGATTAGACAGCACAAAACTCAACTCAAAAGCCCTAATGAGCGTCGTGGATCAAATCAACCACAGCGGCCTCGGCAACGTCTTCTTCGCCTCGCAAGGCGTATCACCACAATGGTCAATGAAACGAGAGCATTTGTCGCCCGCTTATACGACCAAGTGGAGTGATCTACGAAACGTGTATTGAAGGCATAAGATATTTTGGGTCAGAGCAAAATTAAATCTACTCCCTAGAAAACTCCTCTTGGTGCTATCCTTTTCTATATTAAAGTATGAGAGAAAGGAGCCTCCATGCCACGTCGCCCAAGAGTTTAAATTCCAGATTATGCCGAGCACATTATTCAGCGCGGTAATAACCGCCAGCCTATTTTTTTTGCCTGCGATGAAGACATTAAAGCCTATGCTTATTGGCTTCGTGAATACGCTGAAAAGTTTGAAGTATCGATACATGCTTGGGTGTTTATGACCAACCATGTTCATTTATTGTGTACACCCAGCAACACGACTGGTATTTCAAAAATGATGCAGTCGCTGGGCAGGCAATACGTTCGATATTTCAATTATACCTATCAGCGTACTGGCATCTTATGGGAAGGGCGCTTCAAGTTTCAAGCACTGCTGGATGAAGCCGCTCTGGCTGCTTGCATGGCTTATGTTGACCTTAACCCATTGAGAGCAAAAATAAGCCTAACACCAGAAAACTCTGAATTTACCAGCGTTAGAAAACGAATCGTCGCAGCAAGTCACCAAAGGTTTTATGGCTTAAATTCGTGGGGGATACCTCAGACACTGACTCCTTTTATTCTGGTATAGACACCTTACTTTTTTTTATTTTTTGAATACCTAGCAATAGGATAAAGCCTTGAATAATAAATAAATAAGCGCCTGAAATAGGCATGATAATTGCGATTAATATCCCTATTAGAATAAAGCCCCAAGCTAATGATCGGGGTGGCATAAATCCTTCATTCAATGCCTTTTGAAGCATAATACCAAATAGAATCCAGAAAAAGCCTGATAGTAAAAACCAAACTATTGCCTCTCGATCAAATAACATTTGCCCATTAAGAACCGTGCTAGAAAACCAATGATCTTGATGCATTTCTATTAGGGTATTCCAGCCTAATGCCAATCCAATAAGGCTGTGGATGACACCTGTTGCTATTAAATAGTAACCTGAGTATTTCATGGGTTTCATTTTTTTATCCTTTAATGGTTTAAATCAAACTGATTTCATTTGCTCGCTTGTATTGGCAAGCGGAGGTGTTGGTAAAAACGCTTTTGATGCCATAGCGGTTACTCTCAAAACGGTTTCTAACGTCGGTGTAGGGTGAATTTGTTGCATACCTAAAAAGTTTGCATAGGCCACCAACGCTATGTCTTTTGCTGATTTTTCTTCCACACCCAGCTCAAGGTAGCAATTGGCTAAATAGTCTTGTCTTTGTTGGTCTATTTTTCCTAAATGCTGGGCAATGCTCTTATCTTTTAAGGCCCACGCTCTGATATGCATTTCGGCCAGTATATTGTGACTGGCAATGACTTGATCCAGCTTGTTAAGACGATCAAGAGCGGACTCTTGGGTATTGGCTTGAGCGATAAAATCCAGTGTCATTTTTTGGTACCAATGCTCCATTAAGGCATCGATAAATTTGTCTCGGTTTTGAAAATGATGGTAAAAAGAGCCTTTAGTCACGCCTTTTAGCTCACATAAAGGGATGATTTTTAATGAATCCGGGCCTTTTGTAACCAATACTTCTAAGGCAAATTCAAGCCAATCAATTTGGCTATTTTTACCCTCATTATGATTTTTTTGATTGTTTTTCATATTCTGTTGTCTTTCATTGCATTGTTAATAACGGTACGAGCTATTATATAGTGAAAGGGCAAAATGCTATTGACATAGAGGCGTCCAATGAAGGTTTTCTGATTAACAAGAGAGGATATGATGACCCGATCGGATTGTTTTAAGACTGATAGGTAAAAGCTCATATGTCTGTCCTCGGAATAGGAAATAATTTCATCTTCATACTTTTCAGTAATCGTTAAAAATCCCGCTTTATCTCCAATATTGAGCTCGTCTCTCGTGGGTCTTAAGTTGTCCGCGCCAACGGTAAACCCAAATAGTTTGACTATTTTGTTACGAATACGCATTAAAACGGTTACCCACGCAGGCATATAAGCAAAAATACTATGCTGTAATTGGCTTGGTGTGAGCATTGTTTTTTCGGTGCGTACACTCAGGGCGTCACGAAAGTAAGGTGCTTGCGCTTTATTCGCTAAACGATCACTTAAAGGTTCTTTAAGTGTGTGTATATTGGGAAAGAGCCACGACATATTATACCCTCTAAGTTACATACCATACTGTATGGTATGTAACTTAATTTGAATCTTCTTCTGAGTAAAGCTTTTTATTTTTAATCGGTGTGTTGTGGGTTAATAGGGGGCTTTAAAACTCACAGCGGGACTAGTGGTAATGAACCGTGGTCACCAAAGGTTATTGCGTAAATGAATGATTACCAAATCAAAATAGTAAAAATAGAAGGGGATTTCGAATGGCATGATCATCAAGATACCGATGAAACCTTTATCGTTTTGGAGGGGGCTCTTCGTATAGATTTTCGTGATGGGCACGTCACTTTGAATAGTAGAGAAATGTATGTCGCCCCTAAGGGGGTTGAGTACAAACCATTCGCGGACAGTGAGGTGAAAATGAAACGGCTGACCGAACCGCAAAGAATGATGTATGGATATAGATTCGCTAATACCAGCTTGAGATGGTTTTTTGATGCGGGTCCGCGCAGTCTGAACTCAAAAAAAACGATACTCCTACTGAAGACTATGAACAAAATAGGGCCAGAGTAAAGCTAAACTGGCCCTTCAAAAAACTAGAGGTATTATACAATTTTCAAGGTTTTAAAAGGTATATATCAATATAACCTCAACGGCCGTTTTATTATTTTTTGTAACGATGGGACTCGCTTCTACATTATCGCTAAAGCGAATGTGCGTAAGGTCGGTTGAAAGCGTGAATTTTTCCGATAAAGGTTTGATCATGCTTATTCCATACGTTGTATAGTGAGTGCTTTTAGAGGTGTGTGTAGCGATAGCGCCGCTAGTGCGAGTAGACTCGGCAAAAGAAACAGAATATAAGTGCTGACTTAATTTTTCACTATTGTACGTATAGCCAATAGAGCCTATTAAAGTATAAGAACCATGGTAAAGAGGTACACTAATTAATGAGTTAGCAGAAAAACCATCAGATTTTCCTGATAAGTCTTGTTCTAGTTCAATTTTGAGAACCCCTAATTCAATGGTAGATTTAGCGGTTAAGCCTCCTTTACGTTCATCTAGCTTTTTAATGTTGTTGTCATCTGAATTACTAGGATCAAAAAAAGATTCGTTGTAGTTTAGAGAAAAATCTATTTCTTTTGAAGCATGGTAGCCAATGGACGTTCCTTGGAGGAAAAAACTATCGCTGTCATAAGAAAGAAAAGGAAGGCTTTCTACACCACTATCAACCCCCTTATAAATTGATGTTGAGTAATTGGTAAAAAAGCCTAATTCAAAGTTGCTTGAATGATTTTGGGCTAAACAAGAGCCTGTTGAAAAGATGGTTAATAATACTAAAATTATTTTATACGTGTGTTTATACATAACGATACTCCATTACCTTCGTATGATTTTTAGGTCTAAGCAACATATCGCCACTGACTAGCGCAGACTTTTAGTACAACAGGCCTCATACATCATTTGAGAGATCAGATGCGTTAGGCGCTTAGGACTTGAATTCGGGGGAAAAGGGCGGTTCTCAATAGAGCTTAGGTTAATCACCACGGTCTTTTGGTTTCCAGCCTGGTCGATAAAATAGGAAGCCAACGGCATCACTTAATTTCTTAGTCTTCAGAATGTCTTTGATGATCTTCCAAAATTCATAAAAATTAATAACCAGTGGATTCCAAGAACTAATAGGTGTCGTAATGCCGTAAACGACTTTTTCTTGTTCTGATTTATACGTGCCAAATAGGCGATCCCATATGATTAAAATGCCGCCGTAATTTTTGTCGTGATATGGCTTGTTAGATCCATGGTGTACTCTATGGACAGATGGCGTATTAAAAACCCGATCCACCCACCCCAGTTTTCCAATTTTTTCTGTATGGATCCAAGTCTGATAAAGAACAACAATAGACAATGCGATGAAGGTTTGGATTGCGCTGAATCCTATTAATATCATTGGCACAAAAAACAGCCACTCTACCATGCCCTCTACCCAAGCAAGGCGAAGTCCAGTCGTTAAGTTAAACTCAGGTGAAGAGTGGTGAACGCTATGATACGACCATAAAACACGCACTTGGTGTTCACATCGATGCATCCAATAATAGGTAAAATCAGCCATCAAAATGGCCATGATCCAGCTCCACCATGCTGTTGAAATAGTAAAAAAGGCGTAGGTTTGGGCGATGAATAATCCTAGAATAAAAACGAGTCCAAAAAGTGTTCGATCTAGTAAGTGGTTAGCAATAGCAATGATGAAATTCGCAGTGGTTTCTTTTAAACTTACCCGTTTTTTTATAGAAAAATCCCACAGTGTTTCCGCTATGATTAGAAGAAGAAAACCAAGTCCGATTGCTTCTAATACGCCGAGTACATCTGCAAACGCTTCAAATTGTTTGTCGATATAGTTCATTACTTTTCCACCTTATCTGTATTTTCTTCTGGTAAGAAATATAGAAACCAAAGGAGCCAGCAAAGATTGAGTAAATCCAGTGCGCTGCCTGTGCCCTGAAAGTAGCTAAGAACC
>TARA_R110001599_G_scaffold63704_1_pt1 | contig 17441 bp, 19 predicted proteins | sample TARA_R110001599 | Tara Oceans TARA_R110001599 (sample SAMEA4398360) | marine metagenome | biome: Polar Biome; feature: [MES] marine water layer (ENVO:01000295) within the mesopelagic zone...; material: water (ENVO:00002006), including particulate matter (ENVO:01000060) such as...... | reverse complement strand
TCGCTGTCGCTGATATACGAGCCATAGATCAACATTGTGCCCACACCCAGCGAAAGCGAAAAGAAAGCGGCCCCGAGTGCCTTCACAATCAGGCCCGGTGCCAATGCGCGCTCGAAGTCCGGCAACAGATAGACCCGCAGGCCATCCAGCGCTCCGTCCAGCGTCAGCACATAGACCACCAACAATACCAGCGACAGCAACAGCAGAGGCATCAGACGGCTTGACCAGCGTTCAATGCCCTGTTGCACGCCCTCGGAAATAATGCCGATGGTGAGCGCCATGAACACCAGCATGAATGCCAGATTACGTGCCAAGCTGAAATCAGTAAGCCAGGCACTGGCGGCTGTCATGCCGGCAAGTTCTGTCAGCGCAGCCAGGCAATGGGCCAGCATCCAGCCGGCGACAATGGCATAGAAGCTGAGAATAAAGCTCGCCACAATCAGGCCCGCGATGCCAGTGCCTGTACCCACATTGCGCAGCAAGGTGTTGGGGGATATCAGACGCAGGGCGCGCACGGCATTGGCGTGAGCGTGGCGGCCAATGATGAGCTCAGCCATAAGTGCCGGGTAGGCGAGGGTGAAAGCGAGAAAGAGGTACACCAGCAGGAAGGCAGCACCGCCATTGCTGGCGGCCTGGGTCGGGAAACCCCAGATATTACCGAGTCCGACAGCGCTGCCCGCGGCAGCCATAATGAAGCCAAAGCGCGAGCTGAACTCGCCGCGGGAAGAAGCCATAAAGAAGAATCCGTTCGTGCCAGCCGGGTCGTGGCGCGCAGTGTACCACGGTGGAATGCCACGAGCTTATTGCGTGAGCAGTACCTCGCAAGGTCGTGTTGCTCCGCTTTTGGATTGGCCACCGCCGAATACTTTCACCAGAAGGCGCGGCACGAAAAGCATCGCCTCGGTGGAGATATCCAGTGTCGCCGCGATCGGTGAAACCGAGGTGCGCGGGCTCGCCATGTCGCCGCGCAGACTGATGCTCGAGGGAATCTGGATGCTGCGTGACTTGGAGCGCGGTGTCAGCGTCAGCGCCAGCGTGCGTTTGGGCAGGTCAAAGCTGCCTATCCCGGTGGCGATCATGTTCGGAGACTCGACGAAGAGGCTGTCAGTACGCGCCACGCCATTATCCAGAATAAACTGCGCCATGGTGCAGTCGAGGAACGTTGATTTCTCCAGTGCTGCGCCTGAAAACAGCCAGGTGAGAATGCCCGTTGCGAGTACATCATAGGCCGCACCCTCAACGGTCGCGTTCTCCAGCGCAAAGGCCATGCTGCCATCGAGTTGTTGCAGCAACTCGGCGCTGGTTGCGCCCTGGGCGCTGAGGCCGCCGCGCAGGTTCAGGGAGCCGCTGATGTCCGTGTCGATTCCGAGGTCCCTGCTCAGGGTGTTGAGCGGAATAGACTGCGCCTGCCCGGCAATGCTGAGGCCGGGCGGGTCCAGGCTGATGTCGACAACACCGCGGATTTCTGCCGGCGCCGCATCGTAGCTGAAATCGAACTGGTCGAGCAGGTAGGTGGTGCCGCTGCCGTTGACATGCACATTGATGTCGTCGAAACGGGTTGCTTCCCCGCGCAGGGTGTCGAGCTGTATGCGCAAGTCGATCGGATAACGCGGCAGGCTGGTCAGAAACTGCTGCAAGGACCGGTTGTCGGAATCTGTATCGAGTTGTTCTGTCGGTCGGTAATCCGTCGCCTCGGTGCCGGAGGCCTGTAAGCCAATGTCGTCCAGGTTAACCAGCGCTGAAGACAGGGTTGCTTGCAATCCATCTATGGTGCCGCCTGTGTGGGTTGCCTTCCCCGCAAGTGACAGCGCCGTATCACCCAGTTGTGCGTTTGCCTGCAATTGCGCGGAGGTCGCATCCACGGTCAGGTCAGCCTGTCCCGTGACGGGGTTCAGCGACAAGCCGGTTAACGCCTGGAGCAGTTCACGGTCATCACTGCCGTAGTTGAGGCTAACAGCGCCACTCCAGCCATCGCTGCCGTAGCGGCCGTTTCCGCTGGCGCGCAAGTCTAGCGAGGCACCCTCTGTGCTGCTGAGTTCAAGCTCGGACAGCACGTAGTCCGTCTGTGTGCCGCGGAGTGTAAAGCGGCCGCTCACGCTGCCCAGTTCAGCGGGGGGCTTCGTGCCTGCAGTAAACTGAGTCAGCAACGCATCCAGGCTCAGGCGCTGCACCCGTGCGTTCAGTTCTGCCTCGCGCGCGCCGGTGAGATCTCGCAGCGTCCCTGTGACCAGTAGTTCCCCGGCCGGGCTATCGAGGGTGGCGCGAATAGTGTCAAGCGCCACACCCTCGCCGCCATAGTTGAGTAAGCCCTCCAGTGTGCCAGCACCCAGCGGTGGCAAATCCAGTGCAGTGAACTGCCCCAGTGCGGCTACTTCAGGCATCTGCACCAGTACCCCGGCTTGCAGGGCTTGTGGCTCGTAGCCCACTTCGTGCGCAAGCACGGTGTTCAGGTTGTTGACATCGATCGTGAGGAGGTCATGTGTGATCCGGGCGGACCCATCGCGCAGCGTGAGTTCAGCGTCTGTTCCGCTGACCTGTACCTGGCCCTGAAGTGAAAACCCGGGGGGAAGGTCGGTATCGAACCAGCGACCGGGCGTGGCCAGGTCGACGCTGCTAACCGCGAGGCCAAGATCAATACCCGCGACGCGAGTGCCTTCCTCTGGAGAGGTCAGCGCAACCTGCGCAACGTTCCCGGTGACGCTCAGCTGGGTGCTCTCGCTGTGGCCCAATTGGCCCATGATATTCTCCACGTGCAGCGCGCCATCATTTTCGCGCAGCGTCGCCGCGAACTCCCACGGCCCAGGGTCGATAGTGGGTGCCTGCCCCAACCAGGGGCTGAGCAGCGCCAGTGACGGCGCCAGGGCGTGCACGGTGAAGTGTGTGTCCGGCGGTAGCTGGGGGCTCCCCAGCGAGCCCGGGCCCGATGAGCCGTTCAGGGCAATCCACAGGCCGTCACTACTGGCGGTAACCACAGTGAGCTGTTCGATCGCCGGATTGGCCATGGTGCCGGAAAGGGCGATGCTGGCGCGTATTCCGCCCAGTGGCGACAGATCGAGATCCAGCCAGCGCAGGAAATACTTGGCTGAATCAAGCTCGCCCGATGCAATCAGGCTGAGGTTCGGGTCAGGGTTGCCCTGGCTTGTCATCGCACCGCTGGCTTCAAAGAAATAGGCAGGACGGTTATCCAGCTTAAACGCCGCATCCGTGAGGGAAAAGCTCTGCAAATCACCCTGCAGTTTTCCCTGCAGGGTGAGCGCTCCCGCCAACGGCGGGGCATCGGGAAACAGGCCGATGAAGGTTGCGACTTCGGCAAACGCCGCGTCTACCGCGACGTCGAAGCGGAATGCGTCCCCGTAGCCGGTCAGCAGACCCTCCAGCGTACCCCGGGTGCCTGACTCCGGCGCGGCCAGCTGGGCACTGAAGCTCACGCGCCCCTGGTCGCTCATGATTTCCCTGGCCGTGATCTCCAGGGTGATATCGAGTGGCGCGCCGTCCAGGTCGGCGAGCAGACTGACCTCAAAACGGTCCGCCGCGCTGCGCGCTCCGCGTATGTCTCGCAAGGGAAAGATGGCCACATCGCCGTCCCGGTTCACCACGTGCACGGTATCGACCACCAGTGATGCCGGCAGAAAACGCAGGTACTGCATCCACTGCGCGGGTGTGGGATCTTCGCTATCGTCCTCCGCTGACACGTAAACGACAACGCTTTCGCTCTTCAGGGTGGTTGCTTCCAGATTGCCCCGCCGCAGGTCGGCCAGTCGGGTGTCACCGGCAAACCCCTGCACGGTAAGCAGGGCCGGGCCGGTGGAGCCCTTGGGGAGCAATTGCAGCGTATCGAATTCAAGCCGCAGTTGAGAGGGCTCAAATGCCAGCCCCTCGATTTCAAGGCGATAATCGGTAAACGAAGCAGTGCCCCATTGCAGCGCCCGGGTCAGCAGCCCCGGCGTTGACAGCAGCACAAATGTTGCAACGAACGCGACCAGCAGCAGGGCGAGCGGGACGATCCAGAGCTTGCGCATACGATTTCCAGTCGCAACCCGTCAAAACAGCGAGTGTAACACGCTGTCTGCCCCGCAACTTTTTGTTCGTACAGGTCGCTGTGCTATGATCCGCGCCGCGCTTCAGTGCCTGCAGCCCGGGTGGTGAAATTGGTAGACACAGGAGACTTAAAATCTCCCGATCATTGCGATCGTACCGGTTCGATTCCGGTCCCGGGCACCAGTAAAATCAGTGGGTTACGAGAAATACAACCAAATCTCCGAGTCTGGAGATTTCGATAATAGACATACAGTAGATCAAAATCTGCCCCGTCCCCAAGCGCTCAGCCTTACCGAAGCTGCTCGGCCTGCAGGCTGACTTTGTAGGTGCCGTCTGCCGCTGCGGAGAAGGAGCCCAGAGCTCCACCGCGACTGCCATCCTGCAACAGGTCCGTTGTAAACCCGGAATCCGTTTCGCGACAGGCAAAACCCTCTGCTGTGAGTGTCGGGCAGATGATTTGCCGGGCATGGGAGGTCAGGGCCTCCTGCGGCGTTCCGCTCCAGTCGTAGCCCGTGTATTGCCTGATATTTTCCCGGTTGTCCCTGTCCTGCAATATGTACCCCACACCGATAACTGGCCAGTCCGGGTTGAACAGGTTGCGCTTACGCGGATCATTCGGTGTATCCATGCGTACATGAAGCAAAAAGCGCTCTCGATCCTGTTGGTTGCTCGCGACGGTACCTTTCACGAAGGTGTAGGTGGCAAGAGACGAGCCTCGGCCCATCTGCTGATTTTTCTGCAAATCAAAATCATATGCTTGGGCTTGCAGAGCATCGATTGCTTCGCCGATAGGCATATGGAGCCGAACGCCCTGCAGTTCAACGTTGGACAGTGCGGCCATCGCGTCAGGCGCCATATTGCCAACTGGCGGTGGCGCGGTAACATTTGCGCCACGCTGCGCGTTCGCACTTGAGGCTCCAATGACCGTGGTGAGCAGGGTGAGTATGAGAAGTGTAGCCCGTCGTGAATTCAGCATGTTTTTCCAGAGTCGCAATGCAATGATGAGTAACAATCGCATCACTTCATGACGCTGGTGCGACAGCTCTTGTTCAATATACGCGGCCGTTTGTGTTCTTCAACCCCATACGGCGCGCAATAACGCCAAAGGATTGGCGCCGAATAACACAGGATGCGCCACCAACAGCGCGCCCCACAACACACTGCCCAAGGCAATGCCGAAGCGAGCGTTGCGATCAATATGCCCGCGAGTCACCGAGGGTACCTGCTGATGCTTCAGTCGGTGCTGCAGCAACGCAATCCCCACAACCCCGAAAACTGCCGAGCCCCCAAACAGCAGCAGTGCGGGCCACTCGCCATTGGCCGGTACATGGGCAGCTCCCCAGAGTGTCAGTCCCCACACCAGGGGATGTCGCGTCCAACCCACGATACCGGGCCGGCTCGGATCGAAACCCGCGTTGCGGAACGACACAGAGAAGGGGTTGGGCGACAGTGCACCGGCTGCAATCAGGATGAAAGCAAACAGTGTGGTGACGGCGGCAAATGTGTAGGCCCACCCGGGTGTTGGCCAGAGTGGGGTGCGTTCGGCGCTCAGCAACGCCAGGATCACCCAGGCCAGTAGCAAGCAGGACAGTACCGAATAGCCGGCCATATAGGCGGGCCTGCCAAACTGCCTGATGAGCCACGGCCGCAAGGCGGTGCGTGAGATCAGCACATGACTGAGGACAAAGACGCTCATGGCCAGAATAACCTGCATCAGGCGAGCCGCTCTCGTGGTGCGGGCAAGAACATTGCGTTGCTCCGGGTTGCTTGTCGTACCAAACGCTGCCATTCCGCTACCGCGGCAGGCTGCGTTGCGAAGGTACCGCAAGTGATGCCCGAAGGCGAATGCGCGTTGCCGGTGGCGAGCCCGGGCGAGGGTGCACTGGAGGGCGCCATGTCAGGCAAGGTTCGACTGCTCAAGTGACGTGGTGCGCCACTCGCGGCGCTGTTATCCTTGTGGCCGGTTTTAACACGTTGAGGCGCCGCAATTGAAACAGGCATTGCAGACCATGCTGGCCATGCAGGACCGGATGAACACCCGTATTCACCCCCAGTGGATCGATCAGGATTTTGCCTGGTACCGCGCGCTGTGGATTGAATGCGGCGAGCTGATTGAACATTACGGCTACAAATGGTGGAAAAAACAGACGCCCGATATGGAGCAGGTGCGCCTGGAGGTGATCGACATCTGGCACTTCGGACTGTCGGCATTGTTCGCGGGCGACAAAACGGTTGAGGCCATAGCCGAGGACATTGCCGCTGAGCTCGAGGGCTTTAATCCGGCGGGCCTGGGTGTGCGCGAAGCCACCGAAGCCCTCGCCCTGCATGCGTTGCAAACACACGGTTTCTGTCCGCGCCGATTCTGGGAGCTCATGCATGCTGCGGGGCTGGATTTTACCCAGCTGCACAGTGCCTATGTGGGCAAGAACGTACTCAATTTTTTTCGCCAGGACCACGGCTATCAGGCGGGTACCTACCAGAAACTGTGGAGGGGCCGCGAGGACAACGAACATCTCGTGGAGGTGCTGGCCGAACTGGATAGCGCCGCCGAGAATTATGCCGATCAGGTCTACGCGGCATTGCAGGCACGCTACCCCGGTGCCGCGGCCGACGCGCCTCAATGAGCCATGAGGAGGAGCGCCTGTCCACCAGCGCGCTGGCCCGTGCGCTGGAAATTCCGGTGCAGCAGCTGTTTGTGACGCTGAAGGACTACGGCTGGATACGCCGCCACGCGGACAACTGGTTGCTCACGCAGAAAGGGGAATACGAGGGGGGCACGTATCGCGACAGCAAACGCTTCGGCCGCTACATCGTTTGGCCCGGGGCGCTTGTGCAACACCCCCTGCTCAGCGCCATTGAATCCAATCAGCGTATCACCGCCAGCCAGATGCGGCGTTACTACCCGCGCTTGCAGCCCCGACAGCTTAACCGCGCGCTCGCGGAACTGGGCCTGCAACGTCACAGTATTTTGGGCTGGGAGCTGACTGATTTCGGCCGCCATCTGGGTGGGCAACAGGTAGAGAGCGACAGCACGGGTGCGTTCTATGTCAGCTGGCCGCATGAAATTGTCGATCACCCGGTTATTCACCGGGAGCTGGAGCGCCTGTCCGGCCAACCGGAATGCGCGGAGCAGAATCGGGAGGCGGAGCACGCTGGCGCTGCGCTTGAGTCGGCGGAACCGGATCTGTTTGCACAGGTGGAGGCTGAGCCTGCGTCACGCAGCGTGCAGGCAAGCAGCGCCTGCAGCGGCATCGATGGCCATCAAACGGGAAGTCCGTTGCAAGCGGTGGTGTGCAACTGGTTGTACCTGGCGCAGTTGGCGCACGCCACACGTCGTGCGCTGCCGGTGGAGGAGCCCCTGTGGGCTGACTTCTACCTGCCTGCTGGCAGTGTGTATATCGATTGCTGGGACGACGAAGCGGCACCGCCAAAGCTCGCCGCGCGCCTGCGCAACAAGGAAGTGTGCAAGGCCGAAGGCCTGAGGTATCTGGAGGTCAACGCGGCCGACGTGGAGCGCCTGGATGAGGTGCTGGGGCGCGGGTTGCTGGCGTTCGGTATTCGCTGCTAGCGCATCTACCGGCGGCGCAGTACCACGCCGCACTCCATGTGCGCCGTGTAGGGGAACTGATCAAACAGAGCAAAGTGGCTGAGGTCGTGGCTCAGTGTCAGCGTGGCAAGGTTCTCCGCCAGCGTCGCCGGGTTGCAGGACACGTAGACGATTGTGGGGAAGCGCTGCACCATGGCAACCGTTGCCGGGTCCAGGCCCGCTCTCGGTGGGTCCACGAACACCGTATTCAATGCATACGCCGCCAGGGGCTGTGGCAAGTCGGCCAGCCGCCGGAACTCGCGTTCACCGTTCATGGCCTGGGTGACTTCCTCCGCGGCCAAACGGATCATGGCAACGTTGTCGATGTGGTTGGCCGCAATGCCCCACTGGGCGGCGCGAATGGACGTTTTGGCCAGTTCGGTCGCCAGCACCTGGTTGAAGTGGCGTGACAGCGGCAGGGTGAAGTTGCCATTGCCGCAATACAGTTCCAGAAGATCGCCGCCTTCCTCTGCCACATTCGCACAGGCCCATTCGATCATCTGCCGGTTCACCGCGGCATTGGGCTGGGTGAATGCCTGATCGAACTGCCGGTAGTGATAGTCGCGCCCGGCAATGTGCAGGGTTTCGGTCACGTAGTCATGCCCAATTACCACTTTCTGCTTGCGACTGCGGCCCACCAGCGCCAGGTTGAATTGCCCGGCCAAGGCTTCTGCTGCGGTTTCCCAGGCAGCGTCCAGGCGCCGGTGATACGCCAGTGTCACCAGCATTTCACCGCTGGTGGTGCTGAGGAATTCCACCTGGAACAGTTTGCGCCGGAGTTCCGTGTGCTCGCGCAGCGCCGCGAGCAGGTCGGGCATAAGTGCCTGTATCGCGGCACAGGCAATCGGGAACCGGGTGATGGCGACCGGATTCTGTGGCTCCCCGGGTGGGAACATGACGTAGTCCAGCGCATCGCCGTTGTGCCACACGCGAAATTCCGCGCGCATGCGAAAGGCCTCGGGCGGCGACGGAATGACGGTGGGTGCCGATGTAGTGAAAGGTGCAAGCTGCTCGCAGGTGCGCGCCACCTTGGCTGCCAGCAGGGCGTCATAGTTTGCCGGATCGATGTGAGAGAGGGGCATGAACAGGTCTCGTGGCGCTGGGGTTACAGGCAGTTATCGGGTTTGGGCAGGCCGGCGATCTTGCTGGCAATCTTGGCCGGCGAGCCGGGAAACAACGACAGCAGGTAAACGCTGCGGCCGCAGTCTTCACCCAGGTTGATGCGGACCCACTTCACCAGTGGGCGCATGGCGGGTGAACTGTCGAATTGCTGGTAGTAGTCGCGCAGCAGGTGAAGCACTTCCCAATGGGCGGTGGTCAACACAATGCCCTCTGCTGCAGCCAATTGCTCCGCAACGGCAGGTGTCCATGCAGACAGGTCCTTGAGGAAGCCCTCGGGGGTAAACGCGGTAGCGGGTAGCATGGTCGGGCCTAGTACCAGGCCATGTGTTGCGCGTGCAACTCGCTCAACGCAACGAAACCGGCATCGTCTACCAGCGTGAAGCAGGGCGCCAGGCGTTGTTGTACCCCTGCGGCTCTGGCATCGGCCTCCAGTACATGCAGTGTGGCCCCGCTCGCCTGCAGTGCCTGCCAGCCCTGGCTGTTCTCCAGCGCGATATAGACACCGTCTCCCAGCAGGAGCAGGGCATCCGCTTGCTGCAACAACGCGATGCAGTCCTGCACAGCAGGATGGCCGGGGCTGCAATTGAGTGTGTGTAACATGGTCAGAAACCGAGTATGTGTCGGTGGCTGTCGAACAGCGCGCGCAGGGCCGTGTGATCAACCAGAATGGCCCCCGGTGGCAGGTCTGTCGCGGTGAGTCCGGCGCGCGCCGCGGCCTCGGCATCCACGTAGCAGTGCTCCATATCGTACAGCGGCATGGAGTCGATGACCTTGCGCAGGTTGCGCACGCCCACATCAGAACTGTCCTGTTCCGGTAGCAGTTGTAGCACGCCGGCACCGAGAAACAGCAGGTTGACCGGTTGCTCAAAGGCGGCGGTGGCCAACGCGGTATCGAGCGCACTGCGCGCGAGGCTGCGGCCGGGCTGGGGGTGTCGAGTGACTACCAGAACGCCCCCTTGTGCAGCAGCCTTCATGCGGGCGCGCCGAAGGTGACAACCCGGTCGGCGGACTGCATGGCTTCCACCAGCAGGCCCAGCCCGCCCAGGGTAAAGCCGGGGTGAACAGTGGCGGCGGGGAAGCCGTGGCGCTGCGCTTCGGCACTGTCCAGCAGGCCGCGCTTCACCGCGGAGCTGATGCAGAGCACCAGCTCAGTGCCGTTCGCATCGGCAAGCGCCGACCAGGCCTGCTGTGGACTGCGTTCATCCTGCGGTGTGATGGCCGTGGCAAGCCCATTGCTGGTGCCATTGTCCAGGAAAAACACCCGCGACAGCGTGTGACCGCGCGCGAGCAGGGCGGCAGCGAAACGCGCCGCCGTGAGGCTGGTGTGCCCGGATGCGGGTGCCGCAAGCACCAGCAGGCAATAGTGCAGGGTCATGCAGCGCGGCCAACAAAAAACCCCGGCATAAGCCGGGGTTGGGTAGCTGCAGTGTGGCTGGGCTCAGTCATCGCCGCCAAGCGCGGTGAGCAGGGACAGCATGTGCACGAACAGGTTATAGATGCTCAGGTACAGGCCCACTGTGGCGCGGATGTAGTTGGTTTCGCCGCCGTGAATGATGCGGCTGGTGTCAAACAGGATCAGCCCGGACATGATCATGATTACGGCGGCTGAAATGGTCAGCGACAGCGCCGGAATTGCCAGGAAAATGTTGGCGATCATGGCCACTACTGCCACGATCAGCCCGACCATGAGGAACCCGCCCATGAACGAGAAGTCCTTGCGCGTGGTCAGGGCGTAGGCCGAGAGGCCGAAGAATACGATTGCCGTGCCGGCCAGCGCCTGCATGACCAGGGCTGGACCACCGGGCATGGACAGATAGAAGTTCAGCATCGGGCCGATGGAGGCACCCATAACGCCAGTGAAGGCGAAAATGGCCAGCAGGCCCTTGCTCGTATCCGCCATCTTGTTGACCACAAACAGCAGGCCAAAGCCCACCAGCATCAGAACCAGCGCGGCGCCCTGTGGCAGCCCGACCGCCATTGAGATGCCCGCCGTGACTGCACTGAACAGCAGGGTCATGCCGAGCAGCATGTAAGTGTTCTTCAACACCTTGTTGGTGTTGACCAACGAATCCATGCCCGCCGTATTCACGTTGTACATGCTCTTCTGTTGCATCGTTTACCGCTCCATTGCTGTGCACCCGAGGTGCGAACATTTCTTTGACCCATAATAGTGGCGAAGTTCCCCGATTCCAAGGTTTTCCGCTCTATCTTGATTCAATTATAGCCATAGAAATCAAACGGTTATTATACGCGCGGCGGGTCGGCACGGATCTGTCATGCCACGGGGCGATTCGTCATCGGTGGATGAGGCGTACGCGCGACTTCCCGGTGAGCGCCCCGGGGCGTTGTTCAACATGGCAGTCTCACAGGCGCTTTTTAAGCGGCTGCACACGGTAGGCGGCGGTCGAGGCTTACCCCCGTGCTTTGCCAGCCGGTACACTCCGGGTTCACGGCGGGCCCCGCTTCGGGTTGGCCGCACTATTGGGAATTGAGGAGAACGACATGCGAGTACTGTTGGTAGGCGGAACCGGGTTGATTGGCGGCCATGCCGCGTTGCATCTGGCGCAGGCAGGGCATGAGGTGACGATCATGGCGCGTTCCCCCTCCAAGGTGCCGGCACTGGCAGAGCTGCCGTTCATTGCCACGCACTATGTTGAAGATGACGTAGCCGATGGCCGCCTGGAAGGGTTCGACTGGCTGGTGTTCGCAGCCGGTGTGGACATTCGGCAAGTACCGCAGGACGGTTCGGTGACCGAGGAGGCCTTCTACACGCGCTACAACACGGAGGGCATTCCGCGCTTCTTCGCCGCTGCCAAGGCTGCCGGTATCAAGCGCGTGGCCTACATCGGCACGTTCTACCCGCAGGTGGCACCGGAAAAAGTCGCCACCAGCCCCTATGTGCGTTCGCGCAAGCTGGCTGACGATGCCATCCGCGCCATGAGCGATGACAGTTTCGCGGTGTGCAGCCTGAATGCACCGTTTGTACTCGGCCATCTGCCGGGTCTGGAGATCCCGCACCTGTACTACAACTATCTCTATGCCAAAGGCCTCATGGAGGGCGTACCGGTGTTTGCCCCTGAAGGGGGCACCAATCACATTACCTCCGCGTCCCTTGCCGAGGCGGTGCAGGGCGCACTGGAACACGGTGAACCCGGACGTGCCTACCTGGTAGGCGATGAGAACCTCACCTGGAAAGCCTACTTCGAGATGTGGTGTGAAGAAGCCGGCAATCCGCAGGACCTGGAGGTGCGCAGCGACGAGCACCCGCTCATGCCCGACATGATTATGTTCGCGGGGCGCAACGCAACCGTCAGTTACGCGCCGGAGGGCGTTCAAGAGCTGGGCTATGGCACGGGGCGTATTCGCGCTGAAATCGCCGCCATTGTTGCCAGTTTCGAGGCGGCGAAATGAGCCGGGAACACGCGCCAGCGCGCCTCGCAGCCGGCTATGCAAAAGCGGTAGATGACCGGGAGTTTGCGGTTATGGAAACCCTGATGTGGCCCGAGTTCACGCAGCAGGGCCCAGGCTTTGCTGCGCCGTCACGCGAGGTGTTCATCGGCAATCTGGAATTCCTGCGCCAGTTTGAGCGCACGTTCCACCTGGTGGGGCAGGTAGCGGGTGAATGGGAAGGTGATCGCTACCGCGGGGAAACCTATTGTGTGGCATCGCATTTCTTTCAGCGCGAAGGCCGCTCCTTCTGCCTCGATATGGGCATTCGCTATCAGGACGTGATTGAAGTGCGTGCTGAAGGCGCGCGCTACCTATCGCGTGACCTCAACGTGGTCTGGCAGGACGAGCGCGAGATCACGCCACCGTCGTTCGGTTAGGGTGCAAAGCCGCCAACCCTGTGGGTCGGCGGCTTTGCAGCGACCTTTCAGGCGATGACTTCCAGCCCGCGTTCAATACACCACATGGCGGAGAGGCCACCCAGCAGGTAAATCGGCACCGGCTCCAGGCGCTCCCGCCAGGGTGCAATAGCGCGGCGCAGCAGCCACCACAGAAGCAGCACCACGGCGATAAAGGCAATTTGCCCGGCTTCGATCCCCACATTGAAAAACAGTAGAGCGAGTGGCAGGTTACCCTCTGGCAAGCCAGTGGCGGCCAGCGCACCGGCGAAACCCATGCCGTGCAACAGGCCAAACCCGCCCGCCAGCCACCACGGGTGTTGCCGCGACAGACTGTTCTGATTGGGGGAGGTGAGTGCCAGCGCCAGCCAGAAGATACTCAGGGCAATGGTGAATTCCACCAGCGCTACCGGGTAATTGAAAAACCCGAGCGTCACCAGTGACAGGGTGATGCTGTGGCCAACGGTAAACGCGGTTATGGTCCAGAGCAGGCGCTTGCCGCCCCCCACCAGCAGTAAAAGGCCGAACACGAACAGCAGGTGGTCGACACCCCGCCAGATATGATCCATGCCCAGTACGCTGTACTCACCCATCACGCGCGCAGCGCTCGGTGCCTCGGGCACGTTGAACGAGGGCTGCTCAGCCGTTAGCACCTGTTGGTACTGGCGGCCGTCCTGCAGGTTCAGCATCAACATCACTGAGGCCTGGTTGGCGGCCAGGCCGTCAACGGCCAGGCGTTGTCCCACCAGGCGCGCGCGCCCCTCACCGCCGCAGGCCAGCTGCAGGCTCGTCACCAGCCCGGTGCCCTCCGGCTGCGTGGGGCTGGTGGACAGCACGCGGCAGCGCTCAGGCCACACGGGTGCGAGGGGTACCGGACTGTTGGTTTGTGCGGGTGTTTTCCACACCACGTTGTAGTTGCCGGAGTCCAGCTCGGTGAGCTGCAGCAGGGTGGGGGCAAAGCGGTGTGCCTGGGCGGCAGGCGGTAGCAAGCCCAACATAAGCAGCGCACACAGGCACAGTAGCGGACGAGGGGTTATTCTCACAGGCGGAACTCGTAGGTTGTGGCGAGGCGCTCAATGCCGGCTTGCAGGGCTCTGCTGCGTGCCTGTTGCGAGAGGTCTCTGGCCAGTTGCTCGCGGACCTCTTCCAGCTGTGCAGGGCGCGGGGGGGTGAAGTCATCCAGCCACACCAAATGCAGGCCAAAGGCTGATCGCAGCGGACCAATCCAGGTGTCAGTTTCCGCACTTCCCGAGGTCAGTTTGTCCACAAATACAGCACCGAACAGCCGCGCCAACTGTTCCGGCGTCTGGTTGCGGAAGGCATGCCCGTGCAGAAACGGCGAGCTCAACGGCAGCGCATCCGCCGGTGTCATGCTCTCTGTGCGCATGCGCTTCGCCAGTGCCGGGACCTCCGGTTCGCGCTCGCGGTTGAAATAAATGTGCTGCAGCGAGTAGCGGGGCGGACGCTCTAGCTCCGCACCGCGGGCTGCAAAATCAGCTTGAATCTCTGCGTCTGTGGGTGCTGCGGGCGGGTTGCTGGCGAGTATCAGCTGCTCCATCACCTGGATCATGCGCCGCCGCACAACCTCGTCACCCAGGTGCAGGCGCATTGCCAGTGCTTCCTCGAACAGCGCCTCGTCATTTGCGGCCGGGTCAGCGAGGCCAAGAAAACGCATGTTCAGCAGTAACCGCTGCTGCACCACGGGGTCGTGGCGGTGCAATTCCAGGCCCAGCGCGTGCTGGAACAACATGTCCTGTTCCAGTTCATTGCGCGTCATGCGCTGCACTTCGGCCGGCTCCGGCGAGCGCCCTGTCAGTGCCACCCACTGGCCTATGAGAGTGTCGGTGCGCGCCTGCGGCAGCGGACCGACAACCGGCTTGGGCGGCGGAAACAGTTGCGCCTGTGCGAAATACAGCACCGCACCAAGCAGCAGAAAGTGGAACCAGGGTGCGCGCAGAAACGCGGGGCGTAGTACCATCGGGCGGAGCTTATCGTGTTATAGAGGAGGCGCAATGGTCGCACCCTCGGAAACGAAAGGGTAGTGTGAAAATGGTTTTTGGCTCGTGAATCATCTGGCGCATGCGCTGTTATCCGGTGCCGACCCATTGCATCGCGTGGGGAATGTCACGGGAGATTTTATCAAGGGGCCGCTGGCAGACCAGGGATTGTCGCCGCGCCTCTGTGAGGGCGTGCGGCACCACCGGCAGATTGATCGCTTCACCGATGACCACCCACTGACCCGGGACCTGCGCGAACTGTTCGCGCCGCCTTTCCGGCGCTACGCCAGTATCCTGCTTGATGTCGCCTTCGATCACTTTCTAATTCAGCACTGGCAGCGCTTCGCGGCAGAGGAAAGGCCTGTTTTTGTCGACAGCGTGTATGGCCTGTTACTCGAGCATCGCAATGAGCTGCCAAAACCGCTGGCTGCCGTTGCGCCGCGGCTGGTCGCGCATGACTGGCTCAATCGCTGTGCGACCATCGATGGCGTGGACAGTACCCTGCGCGGGCTGGCCGGGCGGTTGCAGCGCACCAACCCGCTGGCGGCGGGCGCAGCTGAAATCAAACGCCATGCCGTACCGATAGAAGCGGGGTTCCTCGAGTTTTTTCCGCAGGCCCTGGAGTTTGCTGAGAGTCTGTCGCCTGCACCGCGGAGTTAGCAGGCAACGGGCTGGTTTTTTCCCCCGATACACCTATGATGAGTGAGTTCATAATAAGTGGAGAACAGCAGGTGAGTGCACAAATCACGGTTAACAATGGCGGTGGCATCGGTAGCTTTCTTTCCCGTTTCCCCTGGGTATTGCTGGTCGTTCTTTACCCCGCGGTGCTCTACCAGCTTGAGGTAGACATGGCCGCCCAGATCCACTTTGGTTTCGTGTATATCGGGCTCGGCGTATTTGTGCTGTTTATCGAGTTCTTCAAGTCGGGTGATATAAACGCCGCTTCCTTCTTTTTTGACCTGCTCTGGTCGGTGGCAGCGGTAATGCTGGGCACGGCACTGCTGACCTGGTTTGTGTTTGAGGGCAGCAACAGCAATGGTCCGGGCTGGCAGCAGCTCAACTACTTTCACTGGTTTGGCTGCGCCATTGTGCTGGGCGATGCCATCATCAGCCCATTCAATGCGTTTCGCACAGCGCTGCGGAATCTGGGGTTGGGAGGCTGACGTCTGCTGAGGTCAGCACAAGTTGGGGCCAAAGGTTGTGAATTGCCGCCCACCCCATCGTGTTCGATCGTTCTTTATTTAAGAACATTTTAAAATAAATATTCTATTTTACTTGTAGTAAGGTCGGGCGCAACATGCTTTTCCAACGCAACCGTTGGAATTGCCTCATGGAACTTCTGCTCGATTTTTTGTCCCGTTTTCTGGTTCAGTTCCAGACCCCGGCGCTGGCGTTTCTGGTTGGCGGCATGTTTTTGGCGGCGTTTCGCAGCAAGCTGGAAATACCTGACGCGATCTACCAGTTCTGCGTGTTCATGCTGCTGATGCGCATTGGCCTGGAAGGTGGCCTGGAAATACGCGATGCCAATCTGGCCGACATGCTGCTGCCGGCAATCATTGCGGTCGTTGTCGGTATCGGTATTGTACTGCTCGGCAGCATGGTGCTCGCCTGCTTGCCGGGAGTGAAAACCGAGGATGGCATTGCCACGGCAGGCCTGTTCGGTGCGGTGAGTGCCTCCACCCTGGCCGCGGCCATGGTCATGCTCGAGGAGCAGGACCTTGTGTTTGAGGCCTGGGTGCCAGCGCTTTACCCCTTCATGGATATTCCTGCCCTGATTGTCGCGATTGTCCTTGCAAACCTGTATCTGGCGCGGAAAAAGGAAGGCGCCAAAGCCAAGACCCGAATCTGGCCCATCATCAGTAGCAGCCTGCGCGGCTCCGCACTCAGCGCGCTGTTGCTCGGCCTCGCCCTTGGGCTGTTCACCCGGCCGGAGATTGTCTATGAAGGGTTCTACGACCCCCTGTTCCGCGGTCTGCTGTCGATACTCATGCTGACCATGGGTATGGAGGCCTACACACGCTTGAACGAGCTGCGCAAGGTGGCGCACTGGTATGCTGTTTACGCGGCCGTGGCGCCATTGCTGCACGGCTTGATTGCCTTCGGCCTGGGTTATGTGGCGCACATTCTTACTGGCTTCAGCCCCGGCGGCGTCATCCTGCTGGCAGTCATGGCGGGTTCAAGCTCGGATATTTCCGGCCCGCCGACCCTGCGTGCGGCCATTCCCACGGCCAATCCGTCAGCCTATATTGGCTCCTCGACCAGCGTCGGTACGCCCATCGCCATCGCCGTGGGCATCCCCCTCTACGTGGCGCTGGCGCAGGCCGTATTTGGGGTGTGAAAGCAGTGATACGCTGCAGGTATCAAGTACATCCGGGGCCAACGACCATGCTGGCATTGAGTTCACGACGAGGGCAGGGCATATGACATACAAGGCAGCCAAGGTGGTGATCATCACCGAAAAAGTGATCCTGGAGCAGGTAGCCGAGGTGATAGAGGCCCACGGTGCCACCGGCTATACCGTTTTTGCGGCGGGCGGCAAGGGCAGCCGCGGTGTGCGTCCGACCGGTCGGGCTGCGGTTGTGGACGGATTCAGCAATGTACAGATTGAGGTGATTACGGCCACCCATATCACGGCAGAGGAAATCGCCGTGGATGTGGCGGAGCGCTTTTTCCAGAACTATTCGGGCATCACCTATCTGGAGGATGTAGAGATTTTGCGCTCGCACAAGTTCTAGTGTGCAGCCGTTGGTTCGTGGTCTAGAGGCATAAAAAAACCCGGACAAGACACTTGCCCGGGTTTTCAGTTTGGCGGTGGGCCAGTCGATTTTTTTGAGAACGATTGAGACAAGCTGA
>TARA_R110001599_G_scaffold114401_2_pt1 | contig 17454 bp, 15 predicted proteins | sample TARA_R110001599 | Tara Oceans TARA_R110001599 (sample SAMEA4398360) | marine metagenome | biome: Polar Biome; feature: [MES] marine water layer (ENVO:01000295) within the mesopelagic zone...; material: water (ENVO:00002006), including particulate matter (ENVO:01000060) such... | reverse complement strand
AGATCCTCGATGATCGCATCCAAGGCCTGCTGGGTATTCTCAAACTTGCGAAAGTAGCGCTGCAGGCGGCTATCCAGGCCAGGAATGACCGCTAGAACGCGATCCAATGTAGTTGGTGCCAGGCGATGGCGTGCAGGGTCGAGCCCCTCCATACGCCCGCGCAGATCGGTCAGTGCCTTGGCGACCGGCCCGCCTTCGTCGCCCTGGTGGGCCAGCTTGCGCAGCGGTGTTTGCAGCATGGCACTGCGATGGGCAGCCTGCTGCTGCAGTTCAAGGCCCATCTCGTCCACGGCACGGCGCTGGCGAACCACGGATTCTTCGTCCCCTTCGGCAAGAATGTCTTCGACAAAGCGGTCGGCCATCGCCTCAAGCTCAGGATCGATATCACGCTCATCGGGGGTTACCGACTCAGCCTGACTTGCCCCCAATCGACTAGCTCCCAACTGGTCAGCGATCTCGTCCACCGGGGGCAGGGAGAGGCGACGTTTGTCATCGGATTGCTGAGCCATAGACATCTCCTGAGCTGTTAAAAAAAGCTCGATTAGATAAATCGGTTAAATAAAACCGTTTATAAAAACATAGTAAAAACTGCACGGTAGCACTGAATGCAATCTTAATCTTTGCGGGCATAACGATCTGCACCTTCGACAAAGAGGCGTAGATCCTCCAGTGCTTTTTCGGTGGTAACCGACGCCTGTGGGCGAGCCGTCTCGATGCGCGCCATGGCAACGGCGGTATCGTCGAGTACGGTCAAGGCGGATTCGATACGGGCAGAGAGCTTGTTCAGTCGATGTTCGGTTTCCACTAGCAGATCGAGGCGACGCACCAGGGCCGTGCGCTCTTCATCGCTTAATCGTTTGCCCTCCCGTTCCAATCGACCTCGGACGTAATTACCATCCACGCTAACCACACCCCTTGCCTGGGAGGCCATGGTCGTCAACGTATCCACCGCCCCAAAACAAACTTGAGTGACCAAGCCTTTTGAGCGCTCGAAGGCCAGTTCGCCAGTGTGGAATCGGTCGCCCAGCACGTCCATTACATGGTGGTAGCGGCTATAGAGGCGGTCTGTGAGGATAGCCAGATCGGGACGGTGCACGTCGAGCAGGTTCTGCTTGGCCCGACACATGGCTAGTACGAGGTCGTTGGCTCCCACGGGGGGGCTTGCGGGATCGAGCACCGAGACACCTGCTTCATAGGCGTTGCGCTCCTCTTCAGCCCGCCGTCGCTGTGCTTCGGCCTCTCTTTGAACCTCGAGGCGACGCAAGCGGCGGCGGGCCAGCCAGCCGCGTAGCGTTCGCTCGACAGGGAGTGCCACTGGAATGGCGACGAGGCCCGTCAGCCAGCCAAACAGGCTGGGGCTGAAACCACCCCATAGGGAGGTCAGCCACAGCAGCATGCTGATGGTAGGAACTACCAAGCAATAGCGGGCGATCACCTGTAGTCGACTGGGCGTCGCCAGCGGAACCGCCAAACCAGGATTGAACAGGCCGACCAGTAGCCAGGGCAGGCAGGTCATAAACAGGCCATAGGAAAAACCCTGCAGGAATCCCAACATAGATATGGCTATCCTTCAGTCATGGAGCGCAAACACTGCGCGTAGAATAACTGAGATAGGTCGCTAAGCACCAGTTGGGCAGCTACAGGCCATTGGCTGGCTGAAAGCTACTATTTAACCTTGCAGGTATTAACACCTAGTAGCTTGTAGGCTGGGCAGAAGTTAAATAGCCCTGTGGCAAGCGGCAGCACGCCAATCCACCCCCAAAGCCCGATAGTGCCTGTCAGGGCCAGTACAATCAGTACAATCCCCACCAGGATGCGTAAAATTTTATCGATACCACCGACATTACTGTTCATAACGGACTCCTCGAACTCAGTTTGGTGTGCAATTGTAATAAAGCCTTTGTATTAACCATTTGGAATAACGTAATAACCTATTATTCGCTTAACGAGCATAGCCGTCATTTTGGCTAAGAGCACGACGCAAGTGGTCGTAGCTTGATCCATATCAAGCCAATAGGGTGTTAGTGGTTGCGAACTGATTTACAGCGGGAGAGAGCTGGATTACGTCGATTTAGTGGGTCAGTGCTATGACGGTGTCTCTCAGATAAATGGGCATGCAGCTATCCAGAGAGGGGTATGCTTAAATCGTCACAATATCTGCGGCAATCTAGGCCGGCATAACCGGGATCCTCCTGGTTACCGTTGCCGCATTTGAGAGGTTTCATGTTGTTAAAACTCCTTCTCTGGTTTATCCGGTTATTGGTGCTCTTGATGGTAGTGGTGGCCTTGCTGCCATTAATACCCAGCGGTCAGTGGTGGATCAGGCTGTGGGATTTTCCACGCCTGCAGCTAACGAGCGCGTTGGTCTTGCCAGCGCTCCTTCTGGGCGTTCACGCTTGGCTTAAGCGCCCACGAAAAGAGCACGCCGTATGGGGAGTGGTCATTCTTGTGATAGCAGGATGGCACTTAACACACATCCTGCCGTTTACATCCGTTTGGTCGACTGAGGTGCCCACCGCTGAGGTAGAGCCAAAAGAAGGCCAGATAACGTTAAAAGTGCTGACGGCAAATGTTGATTACAAAAATGATCGGTATGCTGAGGTAGTGGCAATGGTTCAGCAGGAGGAGCCTGATTTACTGCTGCTAATCGAAGTCAATAACGCCTGGGCCGAAGGCTTGGCGCCACTTGACGAGGAGTACGCCCACCGAGTAGGGGAGGTTCGCGATGAGGGGCTTGGAATAGTGCTTTGGTCGCGGATTCCGCTGCTGGAGCAGGGAGTAGAATATTTAGTCTCAGACCGTAGACCCTCCATTTTTGCAACGATTGACGTACCAGGCATCGGGCCAGTGCGCTTCGTTGGCGCCCATCCGGTTCCGCCAGGGCTGCAGGAACGAACCGTTAGCAACGAGGATGAACGACGAGACAGTCGAGAACGCGATGCAGAGCTGATGCTCATTGCTCGGCATGTGGAAGAAGACCCGGACAACCGCTGGATCGTCACCGGTGATTTTAACGACGTTGCGTGGTCTGACACCACCAAGCTTTTCGCTGACTTGAGTGATCTCAAAGATCCTCGCCGTGGCCGGCGATTGCTGAGTACCTACCATGCGGAGTACCCATGGTGGCGATACCCGATAGACCATCTGTTCGTTTCTGACGGTTTCCATCTTATTGATATCGACAGAGTGAAGGTGCAAGGTTCTGACCACTTCGGCCTCGCTACCACGCTAACCGTTGGCCGCAAAGATCATGGCAAGCCGGAGGCTTCCGCAGAAGAAGAGCAGGAGGCCGAAGAGATGGTCGAGGAGGGGGCTGAAGACGCCGCTGAGCATGATGGCGGTTAGTCGAAGACGCGGTAATAAAGGCTCGATCTTCTGAATTTCTTCGATGTGTGTGGTTCTGTTGTTCAACAGCGCTTTAGAAATTATGCCCATCTATCAGTGAGATAACTTCTACAGTTATTCAACAGAAACTCTACAGATTAATTGCCATATGTAACTGGATCGACTAACTTAGTTACACGGGTGCGCTAAAAACTTTCCTAATGCTGGCTTGCTCAATCGCTCCTGAACACAAATGACTGAGGCGCACGAGAAAGAAGACATTGTTCGCTTTATGAAGCGCGTCAACCAGACGCTGCTGAAACTTGACGGCGATCCAGATGACCCGATTCACGTCAAGGCCTTCGATAAAGCCGGTTGTCTCGGCCACCGCATGATCCGCACGATAGAAGAAATTGACAACATCCCGGATGAAGAATATCCGCTGCTGATGGAAAGTCACTTGAGCGGTTGGGAGTTTGCCGTTGAAGCCTGGATACATGATGGCAAAATTCAGTTTCTGAATATTTCGGAATACGTGACATTGGGCTATTCGGTATTCGTGCCTGCTACTCAGGAGCTTGAGAGCTGGCGCAATGCGATCACCAAGCAGATTGAGCTGTTGATAAAAACCTTCGATATCCAGTTCGGCCTGATTCACCCCGAGTACTTCGTCACGGCGGACGGCGAGATGTACTTTGGCGAAGTTGCTTATCGCCCACCCGGCTTTAAAGCATTCGAACTGATCGAAAAAGCCTACGGTTTCAACGCCTATCAAGCGTCAATGTTGGTATTCGACCCGAAAAGCACGAAAGAGGAAGTGGCGGCATTCTTCCCCCGTGAAGTGGTCGATGCGAAAGGCTATGCAGGCTGTTTCGGTGTCTATCCACGCCGTCGTGTTGTCAGCAAGCTGGAAATGCCCGAAGAGACGATTAATCACCCGTATTTCGAGTCACACGAACTGGTCGCACCGGCAGAAGAGACCGTGCCCGACCGATCAGCCTTCGGGACTCATTGGGGGCTAGTTTTCTTCTTTGGTGACGATCCCATCAAGATGCGCGATCTGCTCAAAGCTCAAGAGGATCTGGATTTCTACGTCTAGCGTTTGTTAATGCAGTAAGCGGTTCTTTGGGCGCTTGTATCAGTATCAGGAGTACTCCAAAACCTGAAGCTGGTACAGGCGCCCTTTGTTTTTGCCTGTGCGGCTTTCTCCTGGGAAAACTTCAAGGTTCGATAGCGCCTTGGCGTTATCGATCAATGACTCCTATGTTGTTGGAACGACACGGGAGGAATAATAATGGATGCACTAGCGAGAAAATTGGGCCTCAAGACGGATCCGATTATTTTTTTCACGTCCGCAGGGATTATGATCCTTTTTCTTGTGGTGCTGCTGATTGCGCCAGAACCCATAGGGGCAGCTTTTGGTGCCGGTAGGGAATGGATCGTTACCAACCTTGGCTGGTTCTTTATTTTAGGGGTAACAAGTTGGGTAGCATTTCTGCTCTGGCTGGCAATTAGCCGTTACGGGGCGATTCGCTTGGGCGGCAATAATGCAAAGCCTGCCTACGATAATATCTCCTGGTTCACCATGCTGTTCGCAGGCGGCATCGGCACGGTATTGATGTTCTGGGGCGTTGCTGAGCCTATTTCCCACTTTTCTAATCCACCCAGGCCTGATGTCGTCCCTTTCTCTGTGGAAGCCGCCGACGATGCTATGAGTTTTTCAATCTATCATCTGGGTCTACACACCTGGGCGATTTTCGCTATGCCCGGGCTGGCTTTTGCGTACTTTATCTACCGCTACAATCTGCCGATGCGCTTTAGTTCAGTATTCTATCCGCTGTTAGGCGACCGCATTTATGGCCCCCTCGGTAAATCGCTTGATGTCTTCGCGATACTTGGCACCCTGTTTGGTGTAGCCGTCTCTATCGGCTTGGGCACTCAGCAGATCAACGCGGGTCTTACGGAACTGTTTGGTGTTCCGGATTCGGTCATCACCAAGGTGTTCATCATTGCCATACTGACGGCTGTCGCCGTAGGGTCGATCGTGGCGGGGCTGGATTCCGGCGTTAAACGGCTTTCCAATATCAATATCGCCATGGCCGTCGGCCTGTTGCTATTTGTACTCTTTACCGGATCGACCGTTTTCCTTTTACGCGCGGTGGTCGAAACCTTTGGCCTCTACATAACGAATCTGCTGCCCATGGCTTTCTGGAATGACACGCTGGCAAGCTATTCCAGAGATGGCGGTACATGGGGCTGGCAGGGTAGCTGGACGGTATTTTATTGGGCCTGGACAGTCACGTGGTCGCCCTTTATCGGGATCTTTGTAGCGCGAATTTCGCGCGGGCGCACCATCCGCGAGTTCGTCCTTGGTGTGCTTTTTGCCCCCTCCATTTTTACGCTGGTCTGGTTTGCAATCTTTGGCTGGTCGGCAATGGAGATTGACGGGATTGGGCCCGATGCTCGAGAAGCGCTGGGGGAGCAGGCCGGTCTTTTATCCGCCGCTGTAGGTGAAAGCATTCCCCTCGCCATGTTCGCCTTCTTCGAGAACTTCCCGGCTGCCACATTAATCCAGGGCTTGGCCGTTGTGATTGTCGCTATCTTTTTTGCCACATCATCGGACTCTGCGTCCTTGGTAGTCGATATGCTGTGTACCGGCAGCGCAGACCCTGGCCCATGGCATCAACGGGTTTTCTGGGGCGTCTCTGAGGGTATGCTGGCAGCGATGCTCATTGTGCTTGCTGGTGATGCCGGGCTTACCGCCTTGCAGGAGGTGATTACCGTTGTTGGCCTTCCGATGTTCATTTTGGTGTTTGCAATGATGTTCGCGCTATACCGCGGTCTGTCTCAAGAAGACCTTAGCGAAGTGCAGGTGGGGCGCCCGCCCACACGGGAGGAGTTAGCGCCAGATGAATAGGTGAGTGCTTCTAGCCTGAATACTTGAAAATTTCCTTTGCTATGTTCGATAGCGCACGGTGAGTGTTTGCTTTAAGGGCCATCCTACAGGTGAGCGAGGCAAAGGATATGCCTAAACAAGGACGTTGCGCTATGCGCTGCAGGGGACGCAGCGCCCTTTCTCATAGTAAACCGATTGTTCGATAGTATCTCATTCTTCGTACCGCGCTTTGTCCTTGGCATCAGGGATCGTTACCTGGCGCTGTTCTCAACGAGTGGTTTCTATCCTCGGTTGGGCAGAAGTAAACTGGCAAAGGAGGACCTATGCCGACATCTTCAGTCAGCCACGATCGTCTGACCGATATGCAACAATTCGGTACTGACCCTGGGTCGTTGCATGCGGACACCTATATACCGAAGAATTTCCCAAAGAACGGGCCGCTAGTCGTTGTGCTACACGGCAGCACCCAATCGGCGGAAGGCTATAACCGCGGATCAGGCTGGTCTTCCCTAGCTGACGAATGTGGGATAGCACTCCTATATCCGGAGCAGAGAAAAACCAATAACCCGCTTAGTAGCTTCAACTGGTTCAAGTCGGGCGACAGCCGCCGAGGCGATGGTGAACCACTCTCTATTCGTCAGATGATCGAGCAGGTCGTTGATGATCATGACATCGACCCCTCACGCATCTTCGTCACTGGGATGTCTTCGGGGGGCGCCATGACATCTGTGATGCTGGCCACCTATCCTGAGGTGTTTGCAGGCGGGGCGATCATCGCTGGATTACCCTATCGCAGCGCCGACAACCTGATAGAGGCGATGGTTCGTATGAAGGGATATGGTGGCCCATCGGATCACAGGCTCAACAAACTTGTACGCGAAGCCTCAACCTTTGACGGTCCTTGGCCAACAATATCGGTTTGGCATGGCGGTAGCGATTCGACCGTCGATAATGCCAACGCCGATTCCATTGTTCGGCAGTGGCAGCAGATCCATAAGGTTGAAGGGCCACCGACACGTGTAGAGGAGCTTGATGGTTTTCCCCGCCAGATCTGGTGCAACGCGGGTGGTCAGGAGGTGATTGAGGAGTACATCATCGAAGGAATGGGGCACGGCACGCCAATCATGGCCGGCGGAGAAGAAGGTCTCGGGGAAGCAGATAAATATATGCTGGAAGTAGGTATTTCTTCGACCCGGCATATAGCGCAATTTTGGGGCCTAACAGAGTAAAGAAGCGGTGGTCGTGCATGTACCACTACCACCGCTTTATAAGATTCCCACTGTGTTTGAGCGTTACCTCCTATAGTTCACACCAAATCCGCTCTTTAAAGTCTTCGTTGAGTTCGGATACGTTGCGCATGCGGTTAAAAGTGGCCTCAGTCATGTCTCCGGCGATCTGACGGTAACAGGATGCTATCAACTCCGGCGTCAGTGGCCCGTTGAAGCCCAGCATGCAGTGTGTGAGCTTGCTATAGACCGGCGCCATAGTCGCCAGGAAATCGACCTCGTGGCGAAATGCGTCGTTAAGTGTTTCTAGCCAAATGCATTGTAGCTTGGCCGCCGAATTGGACGTTTCAGCCCAAGGCTGATACCAAAAAGCTAGCAAGTATTTGTTATTAATTACGTTGTTATTGTCTACACTGCTACTCTCTACGCTATTATTGGCGGCATTAGTGGAAGCTTTTGGAAACGCTGATGTTGTCATTGTCATAGCTCCTCAAGTGAAGTAGAAAAAGTATAGTACTCATCGCCTTTGCTGAAGAATTTAATAGCTCATGTTTTGACCGACATCAATATTTTAATGTGTAAAGTCGTTAATAATTAGATGGTTAATAAAATGACATGTGTGCTGTGATAGTAATTTTTACCCACCTGAAATAAGTGCTCATTTTACGTTACGGTAAGGTGAACATTGTTTTCGAAATCTTATTTACTGATTTAGCATGAAATATCAATAGGATAAGAAGTTGGCGTGTGTTTTTTAGCATGACAACAAGTGGGGCCAGGAATAGTTGCGCCACATCAATAACTTAACAAATCAAACCATGTTATTTATATGACTAAGCTTTTCTATAGATGAACTCACGCTATAACAATCCATGCGCGTGAAGCAGCTGTCACGAATGCTAAGTTATACATGGGCAGCTCTAGTAAACTTCATCACTAGGTACCGCTACCATGTCGATACGCAATCTAAACGCGCTGTTTTCGCCTGACACGATAGCGCTGATCGGTGCAAGCAACCGCGCTGGTTCAGTGGGTGCCGTGCTGGCGCGAAACCTTTTTGAGGCCGGTTTTTCAGGGCCTATCCTGACTGTGAATCCAAACGAGCGGGCCATCCGCTCAGCGCTCAACTACCACTCCATCAGTGAATTACCGTTGGCTCCAGATCTGGCCATTATCGCCACGCCACCTGACAGCGTGCCGGGTCTTATTCGTGAACTTGGGGAACGGGGGTGTCGAGCGGCCGTGGTGATCACCGCGGGCTTCGGTGAGGGAGAGAGTGCCGATGGAAAAGCGCTCAAACATGCAATGCTGGAGGCCGCTAAGCCTTACTTGATGCGTATTGTCGGGCCTAATTGCCTGGGTATTCTGCTGCCGCACAGGGGGATCAACGCTAGCTTTGCTCATATCATGCCGCAAAAGGGAGACGTTGCCTTCGTGACCCAGTCCGGTGCGGTAGCGACCTCGATTCTAGACTGGGCATCTGCGCGTGGCATCGGCTTTTCGCATGTGATCTCTCTTGGCTCAATGAGCGATATTGATTTCGGGGATATGCTCGACTATCTGGCGCTTGATCCTAATACCCGCTCCATCCTTATCTATATGGAGGCCGTGACCGAGGCACGCAAGTTCCTGTCGGCGGCCCGTATGGCCTCCCGTAACAAGCCTGTGGTGGTCGTCAAGGCAGGTCGCAGTGATGCGGGCGCCAAAGCCGCGCTGTCACATACCGGGGCGCTAGCCGGCTCTGATGCTGTCTACGACGCGGCGTTCCGGCGTGCGGGAATGCTACGGGTCAATACCCTCGATGAATTGTTCCAAGCCGCAGGCACGCTGGCGACCGGCATCCGCGTAAAAGGCGACCGGCTGGCCATCCTTACCAACGGTGGGGGAGCCGGTGTACTGGCGGTTGATGAGCTAGCTGATCGACAAGGTCACCTGGCCGAACTTTCCGAGTCGACGCTGGCGCGCTTGGATGCCTTGCTACCCAAAGCATGGTCCCATGCCAATCCGGTTGACATCCTCGGCGACGCGCCTGGTCAACGCTATGCAGGCGCACTCGAAGCGTTACTCGATGAGCGTGGAGCGGATGCGGTTTTGGTCATGAACTGCCCTGCGGCGGTAGCCGATAGCCTTGACGCTGCCCAGTCCGTGGTTGCGACCTTGGGCGAACGGCGTCCAGCGGTGTTGACCTGCTGGCTGGGTGAAGGGGCGCCTGCCGAGGCCCGCCAGCTGTTTTCCGCGAAGCGCATCCCTACGTATCAAACGCCAGAGCAGGCCATTAGGGCCTTTTCACACTTGTCGAACTACTGGCGTAATCAGCAAGCGTTGATGGAGACACCGTCAGCGGTTGCTGACGATATCATCATCGACAAGGTCAACGCGGAAGCCATCATCGACAGTGTACTCAAGGATGGTCGTAGCGTACTGACCGAGCCGGAGGCAGCGGCAGTACTGTCGGCTTATGGCATTCCAACCGTATCGGCCATCGCAGTGAAGACGCCGGAGGAAGCCTGCGAGGCGGCCAAAAAGTTGGGTTTCCCGGTGGTGCTGAAGATATTGTCGCGGGATATCTCGCACAAGTCGGATGTGGGGGGAGTGCAGTTGAACCTTGCCTCACCCGTGGCGGTGGCTCAGGCGGCGACGGATATGCTCGCTAGCGTTCAACGTGTTGCGCCGGAGGCACGGGTGGATGGATTCAACGTGCAGCCGATGATTCGCCGCCCTGGTGCGCATGAGTTGATTATGGGCGTTGCTGAAGACAGCGTTTTTGGGCCGATCATTCTGTTTGGCCAGGGCGGCACGGCGGCTGAAGTCATCGGTGACCGCGTCATTGGCCTCCCGCCACTCAACCCCCTCCTGGCGAAGGAGATGATCCAAACGACGCGTATCTCTCGCTTGCTGCAGGGCTATCGAGATCGGCCTGCCGCCGATGTGGAAGCCATTACGCTCACCCTGATCAAACTGTCGCAAATGGTCTGCGATCTGGATCGCGTCGCCGAGCTCGATATTAATCCTTTATTGGCCGATTCTTCCGGGGTGATCGCCCTGGATGCGCGTATTGTGGTCAGGGCCGTCCACGGCCAACGTCGACCGCTTGCTATTCGCCCCTACCCGCAGCAGCTCGAAAAAGTTATCGAAACCCGAACTGGCCAGCGTTATGACTTACGCCCCATACGCCCGGAAGATGATAACGCGCTGGTCGAAATGTTCCGTCACTCTTCGTCCGATGACATGAGGCCACGCTTCTTTGCGGCCATCCAGGGGGCTGATGATGCTTTCGCGGCTCGCCTCACCCAGATCGACTACGACCGAGAAATGGCCTTCGTCGCTATGGCACCAGGTAAGCACGAAATCGTCGGAGTTGTTCGCCTGTCTGCTGACCCTGACAAGGAAAAAGCTGAGTTTGCGATTATGGTGCGTCGCGATATGAAGGGAACGGGACTTGGCTATCGTCTTATGCAGGAACTGCTCAACTATGCTCGTGATAGTGGCATCCTGCAGCTCTACGCCGATATTCTGCGAGAGAATCATGCTATGCGGCAAATGGCGGACGAGTTTGGCTTCGTTACTCAGTCAGTCAAAGATGAGACCGATACCGTAACGCTGGTGCTCAAGCTGTAACGCCAGTGCCTGCAACGACAGTACCTCATTAACTCTATTTTCGCTTGCTAGGGAGACAGTATGGACACACCTACTGCCGATACCGATTTATCATCAGAAAGCCCGTCTTTGCAGGTTCACGCAAGGCATGCCGATGATGTCCTTGCGGACTTGGAGACTTCGCTATCGGGGCTGACAGTAGATGAAGCTGCCAAGCGCTTGGAGCAGTATGGGCGTAACCAGTTACCGGCAGTAGCTGGCCGACACCCGCTGCTTCGCTTTCTCGCTCATTTTCATAATGCACTGATCTATTTTCTTTTGGCGGCGGCCATCGCAGCCTTGTTGCTAGGGCATTTTGTCGATGCGTCGGTCATTGTTGCGGTGGTCTTGGTTAATGCAGTGGTCGGTTTTGTACAGGAAGGCAAGGCGGAAAAAGCGCTGAATGCAATCCGTAACCTTATCGCTCCGCACGCTCATCTAGTCAGAGAAGGGAAGCACGTCGAAGTGCCCGTCGATGAGATCGTTCTGGGCGACATCGTATCCTTGGAGGCAGGAGATCGAGTACCTGCAGATTTGCGTCTTATCCGTGCCAGCTCACTGCGAATTGAGGAGGCTATCCTGACCGGCGAGTCGGTGGCTGCAGAAAAGCGGGTTTCACCGGCCCCAAAAGAGGCTGCGCTGGGCGATTGTCACTCCATGGCGTACTCTGGCACGTTGGTGGCCACTGGACAGGCGAAAGGGGTGGTGGTGGCCACCGGTAGCGATACTGAAATCGGACGAATCAGTACCATGCTGCGTGATGTTCAACCACTGACCACGCCACTACTACAGCAGATCAATCGCTTCGGAACGCAGTTTACCTGGGTCACGTTGGCCGTGACGGTTGTTCTGTTTGCCTTTGCGGTGCTGGTACGCGGCCATGTCTGGTCGGAGGCGCTCATTGCCGTTGTGGCCTTGGCCGTTGCGGCGATCCCCGAAGGCCTGCCCGCCGTTATTACCATCACGCTCGCTATCGGCGTGCAGCGTATGGCACAGCGCAACGCCGCTATTCGGCAGCTTCCTGCGGTGGAGACGCTGGGGGCTACATCGGTTATCTGCTCCGACAAGACCGGCACCCTAACGCGCAACGAGATGACCGTGCGTCGGCTGGAAGCCTCCAGCGGCCGAATGATGGTATCCGGGTCTGGCTATGTACCGGAAGGGCGACTGACAGCGGAGACAGCGGCTAACGTGGAGGATACACGGCCAACGGATATCGACAGCCTGATCCTGGCCGGATTGCTGTGTAACGATGCCCAGTTGAGCAATACCGACGGAGAGTGGCATGTGATTGGCGACCCCATGGAAGGGGCGCTGGTGGCGTTGGCTATTAAGGCTGGCCTGGAACCCGAGTCTACTCGGCATGAGTGGCACCGCCTTGATGAGATTCCTTTCGATGCCAAACATCGCTTTATGGCCACGCTCAACGGCCATGCATCGGAGGGGGCGCGTATTTTCGTCAAAGGTGCCCCAGACGAACTGTTGCAACTATGCTCCCTTCAGGCGGATGGAGAGGGAAGTAGGTCGCTGGAACGGGATGCCTGGACGGCACGCATCGCAGAGGCGGCTGCTCAGGGGGAACGGGTGCTCGGCTTAGCGACTAAGCGGCTGCCGTCCGGTACCCACAAGCTAACGTTTGCTGACCTTGATGACAAGTTGGTTTTTGTTGGCTTAATAGGTTTTATCGACCCGCCGCGGGAGGAGGCAATGGCCGCCATTAAAGAGTGCCACTCCGCCGGCATTATGGTGAAAATGATTACCGGCGATCACGCCGCGACGGCAGCGGCTATTGCTCGTCAGTTGGGGCTCGATGACGACCCGCACGTACTAACGGGGCGTGAACTCGATGACATTGCCGATAGCGATCTGCCTGACATCGTTACCGAGACCAGTGTTTTTGCCCGAACCAACCCTGAACACAAACTGCGAATTGTTCGAGCGCTGCAATCGACCGGCGCCATAGTGGCGATGACCGGCGATGGCGTTAATGATGCACCTTCGTTAAAGCAGGCGAACGTCGGTGTTGGTATGGGGCATAAAGGCACCGATGCGGCAAAAGAGGCGTCGCAGATGGTTCTGCTCGACGATAACTTTGCCTCCATTGTGGCCGCCGTGAATGAAGGCCGAGTGGTCTACGACAATATTCGTAAAGTGACGGCTTGGACGTTGCCGACCAATGGGGGCCAAGTATTAGCGGTCATTGCCGCGATTCTGTTTAATTTCGCTATGCCGATGTCAGCCGTTCAGATCCTGTGGATCAACCTTATCACTGGCGTCACACTAGGGTTGTCGCTGGCGTTTGAGGGAGCCGAACCGAATGTTATGCAGCGTCGGCCGAGGCCTGCAGGGCAGGGCTTGCTGACGCCCTTTCTGGTCTGGCGCATCGGGTTGGTGTCATTCTTGTTCCTGATGGCAGTACTGGGTATTTTCTTCTATTCGCTTGGCCGAGGGGATGAGCTAGCCATGAGCCGCACCTTGGTAGTTAATACCATCGTGGTGCTGCAAGTGTTCTATCTTTTCAACGTGCGCTATCTGCACATGACCTCCTTTAACTGGCGAGGAGTGCTTGGAACCCCCGCCGTGTTAATAGCGGTCTCTATGGTCGTCTTTGCTCAGCTAGCATTCACGTTTCTGCCGGTTATGCATCGCCTGTTCGATACTCGGCCGCTAGGTATTGCGGACGGGGTGTTAATCATCGCTATCGGTATCGCCATGATGATAGTGCTGGAAGTTGAGAAGACTCTGGTGCGTAGGACGGGTTGGCTGGGGCAGTGAGCAAGCAAAGGCCTGCCCTCCAAGAGGGCAGGCCCGTTTAATTCATGAAAAACGGCTCACCTCACTTTTTTAACTTTCTGCGGTGAGTAGCTCACTCAACTGTTGCTGTGAAAGGCGTGTATTGGCCATGTAGTAAATAATGTCACCATCCTGCAGTGGACGCTGGGTGTCTGGATTCAACATGCTGCCTTCGCTGTCATCGCTGCTGTTGGCAAGACCAAGCACGGTGGCATTGCATACCTTTTTCGCTTGCATAAATAAGTCGCCGAAGGTGGCTCCGGCAGGCGGCTGGTTTAACCTGGTTTGGTATTGGGTAGCGCCACGATCAACCGCGAGTAGTTCGTTGACGACCCGTGAAATTCCTGCATCAGAGGCTGACCTTACCAGCATTTCCAACGCTAAGGCCTGGGTACATTCGATGCCTGGCAAGGTGCGCCGCAACATTGCTGCGGTGTCGGGATTGGCGCAGTGGGCGACGATATGGGCGTTTTTTGCTTTAAGGCTGTAGGCACTCAGCGCGACGGTAGCAACTCGGTCATCACTCGTGTCGTAGATGATGATGCGGCTGGCGCTCTCAACCCCGGCTCGCTTGAGAAGCTCGGCATTGGAGAAACTCTCCCCTTTGATAAATTTCAAATCCGCCGGGCGTGGGTTACTCATCTCTTTGGTTACGCAGAGCACGACTTCATCAGGTAGGCCTTTATCAGCTTTGAGAATGTCCAAAATGCGTTCTGTGGTTTCGCCGTGCCAGCCAATGACGAGGGTGTGGCCGGATAGGTGGCTAAAATCGCCTTTACCTTGCATCTGTAGTCTCCAAAAATTTGAAAGGGTGACAGTGGCTTTACCGATTAAAGCGGCAAATAGAGAAATGCCGCCTGGAATGAGGTAGAGCGAGGCGATCCACTCGCCAGCTATGGTTGTCGGGCTGAAATCACCGAAACCTACGGTGCTGGAGACGACCACGTAAAAATAAACCCAATCGGTAAGGGAGTCGGCCATCGCTTCGCCGACCAGAGAAAAAAGTACCCAGGCGGTGCCCATATGTGCGAGCACAATAAGTAGAAGGAATGTCCACGAAATTTGTAGCGTCGACGCTTTAAGGACGCGGAGCAGTCGCTGAATAACAGGCATAGCGGTCTCTTACGGTGGTGGTGTACCAGCCTTATTTACTTGGCATGGAAGTTGATGATTTGGTGTTCATACTAAATGGTGAGTGGGTTTCCTTCGCTCCGGATAACCCTTGCTAAAATGAAAAATGAGCTGGGGACAAGGCATGCCTGACAACGTACTCTGAACAAACAAAAGGGCCGCTATTCGCGACCCTTTCATATTTATGAACTGAATTCATCAAGCAAAGCGTTTGGAGAGCCAGGAAAATACGCTATCGGTTAGCGATTTTTTACCATGATGCTCGCGGTGCTGACTCCACACCATACCCCCGGACACAACCGCTAGGCTCATCAACATTCCAGCAAGAATAAGTTCATTCATAGCCTATCATCCTCATCTGAGGTTTTATCGCGCTCTATATAACCATAGCCGAACGACCCTACAAAAATCAATATTATACCTAGCCCCACGCCAAGCCAAACGTTATCGGTATTTAGGCTGGGGTTGGTGACTACCCAGCCAGCAGTGAAGCAGGTAGCAACAACAATAACCCCCACGTTCCGAGTAGCTTCTAAGAACTGCTGACGCGTTGCTCGAGCGCCGATTTTACGGCGGTGGGCTGAAGCCCTACGTTCTAATAAGCTTTTCTTGAGCCTGGCGCGCAGGGCCTCCTGTGGGTCTTTACCGCCATGAGGTTCTTTCAAGCCATCACCTGTCATTTTTCCAGCAAAATCAACAAAAAAGTATTAAAACTACCCCTCCCGCTTTGTTCACCTGGGTGCCGCGTATGCAGTTGCCATCGACACATGGTGTCGCTAGCCTACTCAGCTAGTTAGCGGCAGTCAGCGATTCTTGTTGAGGTGGGACCTGAGCTACACCCGGCAAGTATAAAGGTGAGCAGGAAAAGGGCAACGAGGGTTTTGATTGGCAACCCCTTGTCAGCAATAGTCCTTTCGGCATTTAACTTAATAGGTATAAGACATGTGACGGAACATCATGCTATACGCGCATGTCATAGTTACGACTTTCTTTTTTCTAGGATAAGCATATGGATCGTGTATTCGCATGGGATCACCACCACAGTCAGATCGTTTACCGCATTCCAGGCCATCAGTATGACGATGGCCGAGAAGATAGCGATCTTTCTCCCGTATGGTTGCCCGCGGAGGAATCAGATTTACCCGAGGGGGTAACGATTGAGGACTTGCGCAAGGTATCCGTTAAGGATTAGCCGCGGCATGGTCTGAGCTGCTGCTCTGCGTGCTATTCAACGCTTTAGAACAAGGTATTTTCAAGCGCATAAAATACATTGTGTTTGGCTAGCGATCGGCTAATATGCGGATGTTAGCCCCTCCCTCTCTGGATATGCCGCCATGTTGAAAGGTTTGATCGTCTGTTTTGCGGTGTTGTTTGCGCAATTGGCGGTTCTGCATTTGGTTGACGCTCGTCTCTACAATTCTCCTCAAGATGCACGTCAAACGGCGCTGACCACCGTTACGCCGCATAAAGATGAAAAAGAAGACGAAGAAGAAGCGCAAAGCTGATTAGTCGCCAACTAAATACAGGTTTTAAGTACGCATTAGCTAAATTGAATTTTCAATACCCCTAGCAGCGCCTGGCAAAGCTAGGGGTATTTGTTTTAAAGCATTTCATCCAGCCAAGTATTAAAGGCTGCCCAAGAGCGTTGGTCGGCGCGTTCGTGATACGCATCGCTGCCAAACACGCTGAAAGCGTGGGGAGCGCCGGAATAGATACCGACTTCATAGGTCACACCTGCGGTTTCTAACTCCTCAGTCAGGGTGGCAACGTCCTCTAAGCTAACCGCAGTGTCGGCACCGCCGTGGGCGATAAAGATAGGTGCGGTTTCACTTGAGTAAGACTGGCCATCGGGGGTTGTTAGACCACCGTGAAAGCTGGTGTACGCTGCTATATTGTCGGCTTCACCGGAGCGGGCGATCTCTAGCGCTACGGCGCCACCAAAGCAGTAACCCATGATGACCGTTTGCCCGGCAGCACCTTGCTCTCTTGCCTGGGCTAAACCACCCAAGGTCAGGGCCCGCATGCGTTCTCTGTCTTGGTAGAGTCGATTGGTTGCGGCGCGCTTATCTTCGACTGCTTGGGGGCGGTTGCCTTCACCATATAGATCCACGGCAAATACGTCGTAGCCTTCATCGGCCAACATATCAGCACGCTGGCGCTCATAATCATCCAGCCCGTCCCAGTCATGAACGATTAGTACGCTGCCTTTTGTATTGTCACCCGCAGAAATAAAATAGCCCTGAAAATCCTCGTCATTCACGCTATAGGCAATATTTTCTCCAGCAGGGGAGAACGCCATTGCAGGCAGTGCCAGCGTAAAAAGTGCTAATGCGCTGGCAGGGAGTAGAATTTTTTTCATGTTTTTGGTGTCCAAAGAAGTGTCCAACAAGCATAGACAATGCTCGCTGAGCTGATTCAACGTTGAATAACCATTTACGAATAGGTCTT
>TARA_R110001599_G_scaffold8651_4_pt1 | contig 17458 bp, 13 predicted proteins | sample TARA_R110001599 | Tara Oceans TARA_R110001599 (sample SAMEA4398360) | marine metagenome | biome: Polar Biome; feature: [MES] marine water layer (ENVO:01000295) within the mesopelagic zone...; material: water (ENVO:00002006), including particulate matter (ENVO:01000060) such as...... | reverse complement strand
CGGGGTGTAGCCGCCATGGTGACGCCAGTGTGGCTGGCCGAGGTTTGGCTGGCTGCGCTAGCGGCTGGCTGAGAGGTTCAGTTCACTACGCCACGCCGTAGTGCGCCGCGGTTTCGTCCAGCGCCTGCAGCAGCTTTGCCACCAGTGTGTCGATCTCTTCCCGGCTGCTGACCAGGGGCGGCGCCATGATCATGGCGTCACCGGTCTGGCGCACCATCAGCCCGTTGCTGTTGGCGCGGTCGCGACAGTGCACCGCAGCCTGGCTGTCGGGAGCCAGGCGAGCCCGGGTGTTCTTGTCGCGCACCAGTTCCACCGCAGCAAACATGCCCCGGCCGCGCACCTCGCCGACGATGGGGTGGTCTTGCAGGGCGTGCAGCTGGCTCTGGAAGTGGGGAGCGATCTGCTCTGCGGCAGTTTGGATGATGTTGGTCTCGCGCAGCGTGTGCAGGGTGGCCAGGCCTGCGGCACAGGAGGCCGGGTGCCCGGAGTAAGTGAGCCCGTGAGTGAATTCGCCGCCGTGGGCCAGCAGCACATCCGCGATCTGGTCGCTGATCATCACGCCGCCGAGGGGAATGTAGCCATTGGTGATGGCCTTGGCGAAGGTCATCAGCTGCGGGCGAATGCCGTAGGTGTCGCTGCCAAACCACTGTCCGGTGCGACCAAAGCCGCAGATGACTTCGTCGGCGATGAGCAGAATATCGCGCTCGTCGCAGATCCGCTGGATCTCGGGCCAGTAGGTGTCCGGAGGCACGATCACGCCGCCGGCGCCCTGTATCGGTTCGGCGATGAAGGCGGCGACGTTGTCCTCGCCCAGCTCGTCGATCTTGGCTTCCAGCTCCCGGGCCACCTTGATGCCGAATTCGTCCGGCGACAGGTCACCCCCCTCGGCGAACCAGTGGGGCTGGTTGATATGGTGAACGTAATTCAGGCCCCACACCTGCTGGTGCATGGGGTTCATGCCGCCCAGGGAGCCGGCGGCAATAGTGGAGCCGTGGTAGGCGTTTCTGCGACTGATGAAGTGCTTTTTGTCGGGTTTGCCCAGCAGGTCGTAGTAGCGGTGTACCAGGCGGATGTTAGTGTCGTTGGCTTCCGAGCCGGAGTTGGTGAAGAAGACGTGGTTGAAGCGCTCGGGCGTGATCTCGACCAGCGCCCTGGCCAGCTCGACAGCGGGCTGGTTGGAACAGCGGAAAAAGTTGTTGTAGAAGGGCAGCTCCTGCAACTGCCTGTAAATGGCCTCAACGATCTGGTGCTGGCTGTAGCCAAGGTTGCAGCACCAGAGGCCGGACATGCCGTCCAGCAGCTTGTTGCCGTCGGTATCGTAGATATAAATGTGCTCTGCGCGGTTCACGATGCGGCCGCCGCTGGCCGCGTAGTCGCGCAGATCGGTAAACGGATGGAAGTGGTGTGAGCGGTCGAGTTCTTTGAGATTGATAGCGTCGTTGTGCATGCCAGCGGTCCTGTGTTTCTGCGTGGGCCCGGTGTAGCCGCGCAGGTGCAGAGCGTAGTTTAATGTACAGTAGGCCCAGTGTGGCACAGGGCCACAGCGAATCCACCACCGCCATCAGGTGTTTTTGTCCGGGGCTGTCCGCGCCCGCGCCCCGTATGGCGCTGTAGGCGGATTGCCCGGTGAGAAGCACACAGGAAGCCAGACACAATGGAGAATGCGCAGCAGCACTTGCAGGACTTTCTGCAGGGCAATCCGGATATCGAGGTGTTCGAAGTCATGCTGCCGGATATCGGCGGTGGCCTGCGTGGTAAGTGGGTAAACCGCGACAAGATTCACAAAGTGGTAGCCGGTGAGCTGAAGCTGCCGGCGAGCTCGGTGGCCTTTGACGCCTGGGGGCGCGATATCGAGGCCTGGATAGCCACCGGTGGTGACGGCGACGGCTATTGCGAAGCGGATGCGAGTACGTTGGCACGTGTGCCATGGATGCCCCGCGCCACCGGCCAGGTGATGCTGTCCATGCGCGAGGCCGATGGCAGCCCCGGGGCGCTCGACCCGCGCTTTCTCCTGCGCAATATCCTGCAGCGCTTTGCCGAGCGCGGCCTCACCCCGGTGCTGGCAACGGAAATGGAGTTCTATTTGCTGGGTCCTGATAACGATGCACTGGGGCGCCCGCTGCACACGCAGTCAGACCGCGTGGGTGGGCAATTGCATGCCGGGCAAACCTACGGCCTGGATACCATGGCGGATATGGCGCCGCTGATGCATGACATCCGCGATGCCTGCAGCGTCCAGCGGCTGCCGGTGGATACCCTGATCAAGGAGGGCGCCCCGTCGCAGTACGAAATTAACCTGTTGCACTGTGCGGACGCCCTCAAGGCCTGCGACCAGGCGGTCATGTTGCGGCGGCTAATCCGCGGGGTGGCTCGCAATCATTCATTGCGCGCCACGTTCATGGCCAAGCCGTTTGGTGACCTCGCGGGGAACGGCATGCACGTGCATTGCAGCGTGCTGGATGCCGATGGCAACAATCTGTTTGATGATGGTACGGACACCGGCACCCCTCAACTGCGCCAGGCGATCGCCGGCTGCCTCGCCAGCATGGAGGACTGCATGCTGCTGTTTGCGCCGCATCTGAATTCCTACCGCCGCTTCCGCCGCGGCACCCATGCCCCTGAAGCCCCTTGCTGGGGCTACGAGAATCGCACGGTTTCGGTGCGGGTACCGGCGGATCAGCCCGCGGCAACGCGTCTCGAACATCGTCTGGCCGGGGCGGATGCGCACCCGCACCTGGTGGTTGCGGCCATACTGGCTGGCATGCTGCACGGCATTGAGCATCAGCTGGAGCCACCGCCGCCCGTAGCCGGTAATGCCTACGATCAGGTGGCGCGCACGCTGCCGCGGTATTGGCCGGATGCGGTGGAGCGATTTCGCAACTCTGCCTTCATCCGCGAGCATTTTGGTGCCGAATTTCAGCGTGTATTCACACTGATGAAAGAACAGGAAATGCACGAGTTCGACCGTCAGGTGACGCCTCTGGAGTACGACACCTCCCTGTGAGCGTTTTCAGTAAGGAATAAACTGATAAAAAACGATTAAAAATCGAATAGATCGATCAAAATGCGGCCGGTAGGCTGTGCGCTCCTATCCTCAGTAAGGAGCTGATCATGAAGGCACTAAGAACATTCACCCAGGTACTGGCCATGACGGCCGCCGTCGGTGTCGCTGCCCCAATCGCCACCGCCCTCGAGGCACCGGTCACCCAAACGGCCTTGACTCAGGCGGCGCTGAGCCCGGCGGATGCAGTGGCAATGCTGAAAGCGGGTAATGAGCGCTTCGTGGAGGGCGACATGCTGCAGCGCGATTTGCCCGATCAGGTTGAGGCAACGGCGGCGGGCCAGTACCCCCACTCGATTGTGCTGGGTTGCATCGATTCGCGCGTTCCTCCAGAGCTGGTGTTTGACCAGGGGCTCGGCGACATCTTCAGCCCGCGCATTGCCGGCAACGTGGTAACGCCTGAACTGTTGGGCAGCATGGAGTTCGCCGCTGCCGTTGCAGGTTCCAGGGCCATTGTGGTGCTCGGGCATACCGCATGTGGTGCGGTGAAGGGAGCGTGTGACGGGGTGGAGATGGGGAACCTCACCAGTAACCTGGCACATATCCACGCCGCAGTGGAGGCTGTGCCCACCACCAGTGGCCCGCGCGATTCCAGCAACAGCGAATGGGTGAATGACGTTGCGGAGAAGAACGTGTCGCTCACCGTTGCCAAGATCCTGCAGGACAGCCCGGTACTCAAGGGGCTGGTCGATCAGGGCAAGCTGACAGTGGTCGGCGCCATGTACGATGTATCCACCGGTGAGGTGGACTTCCTCGACTGATTCTCTCCCCTGCGGTTGCTCCCCAACCCCTATGTACCACTTTGTCGATTCCGGCCGGGCTGCTATCGTAGGCGCCCGGTAGATCGGCAAAGGGTGTTACATGGAAGCGGGAAAGCACTGGCAGCGGCTGAACTGGGAAGATCCCTTCCTGCTTGAGCAGCAGTTGTCGGATGAACAGCGCATGGTGCGTGACAGCGCGCGCCAGTACGCACAGGAAAAGCTGCTACCACGCGTGCGCGAGGCCTTTCGTCAGGAAGATACTGATCTGGCGATTTTTCGTGAGATGGGTGACCTCGGGTTGCTGGGTAGCACCATCGACGGTTACGGTTGCCCGGGCGTCGATTACATCAGCTACGGGCTGATTGCCCGGGAAGTCGAACGCGTGGACTCTGGCTACCGCTCCATGATGAGCGTGCAGTCGTCGCTGGTGATGTATCCCATCCATGCCTATGGCAACGAAGCACAGCGCGAGCAGTATCTGCCACGCCTTGCCACTGGCGAGTGGATAGGCTGCTTCGGCCTCACCGAACCCGATCACGGCTCCGACCCCGGCGGCATGATTACCCGTGCGCGCAGTGTGGCGGGCGGTTATCGGCTCAGCGGCACCAAGATGTGGATAACCAACAGCCCGGTGGCCGATGTTTTTGTCGTATGGGCGAAGACCGACGACGGCAAGATTCGCGGGTTCATCCTGGAGCGCGGCATGGAGGGCCTGAGCACACCCGCAATAGCGGGCAAGCTGGCACTGCGAGCGTCAGTCACCGGACAAATCGTGCTGGATGACGTGTTCGTGAGTGAGGCCCAGTTGTTACCCGGCGTGGAGGGTCTGAAAGGTCCGTTCGGCTGCCTCAACAACGCCCGCTACGGTATTGCCTGGGGCGCTTTGGGTGCCGCGGAAACCTGCTGGTTCGCGGCGCGGGAGTACACCCTGGAGCGCAGCCAGTTCGGGCGCCCGCTGGCCGCCACGCAATTGGTGCAGCTGAAGCTGGCGGATATGCAGACCGAGATCAGCCTCGGTCTGCAAGGCTGCTACCGCGCCGGGCAGCTGCTCGATGCCGGACAGATCGCCCCGGAACTGATTTCCCTGATCAAGCGCAATTCCTGTGGCAAGGCGCTGCATATCGCGCGTCAGGCGCGGGACATGCTGGGGGGCAATGGCATTTCCGACGAGTATCCCGTTATGCGCCACATGGTCAACCTCGAGGTGGTGAACACCTATGAGGGTACGCACGATGTGCACGCGCTGATACTCGGGCGCAGCCAGACCGATATACCCGCATTCTGAGCGGAGCCTGCGGTGCGCGCTGACGAAGGCGTGCCGCGTTCGTTGACACTCAAGCGCTTGCCGCACAACACAGGTATCGATACGTTCATGAAAACCCTACTGAAAGTTCTGCTGGTTCTGTTTCTTGTGGTTGGCCTGGTGCTCTGGGTGCTGGCCACGGGCAAGCAACCAGAGCCCTTTGTGCCCGGCAGCGAGAGTGCGGCGCGCGTGCAGCCCGGCCCATTGCCGGTGGTCAAGGTGGAGCGCGATTACGTGGACACCTCGCGGCCTGCGAGCGCCAACGGCGACTATCCCGGGGCCGACGAGCGGCGTTTGGAAACCACGCTGTGGTACCCGAACGACCGGCAGTCGGCGCCGTATCCGCTGCTGGTATACAGCCACGGTTTCTCATCCTCGCGACAGGAAGGGGAGTCGCTGGCGGCCTACCTGGCAAGCCATGGCTACATCGTTATTGCCCCCACCTTTCCCCTGACCCATATGCGTGCCCCCGGTGGGCCCCGGGTACAGGATGTGGTCAACCAGCCGGGTGACGTAACCTTCCTGATTGATGAGGTGCTGGCGGCTGCCGATGACCCGGGCAGTGCGCTGTACCAGCAGGTCGACCCCGAGCGCATCGGCGCGCTTGGCCTGTCCCTTGGCGGGCTCACCTCCACGCTGGCTGCGTTTCACCCACAGCTTCGCGACCCGCGCATCACGGCCGCGCTGTCTATCGCCGGCCCCACGTTCGTGTTTACCGAAGCGTTTTATCGTCATCACCCGCTGCCGTTTCTGATGCTGGCGGGCGATATCGATGCCATTGTGCCGTGGGAAGACAATGCCCAGCCGGTGCCCGAGCAGGTTCCGGGTGGTGAGCTGGTGACGCTGCGCGGTGCCTCCCATGCCGGGTTTGCCGACCCCGCTGCCATGATGCGCTGGCTTTCCAATCCGGATGCCGTGGGCTGCTGGATTGTGCAACGCTCCATGGGCGACAGCCAGGAAGAGCCCTGGTACGACCTGATAGGGCCGCCGGAAATGGGCATCAACTACAGCGCGGAGGCGGCGCTGTGCACCATGGACCCGTTACCGGAAGCGATGAACCCGCTGCGCCAGCAAATGCTCACGAGGGTTGTTGTGGGCAGCTTCTTTGATCGTGAGTTTTCACGTTCCGCGGCTACGCGGGAAGCGGCCGATCGCTACCTGCAGGAGGTGCTCGCCGACGAACTCCTTGAGGCCAGCTATGTACGGGCAACTGACTGACGCTACTGGGCGTCCGCGGTAAGCACCTGAATCGGCTGTATTTTTGCCTTGGCGCCGGTCGGGTTCAATTGCCGCATGTCGTTGGCCATGGCGCCGAGGGCCGCCTGGCGGTTGCCCGGTGCGGGGTGGGTGCTGAGGAATTCGGGGGGCCGCTCGTCGCCGCCCACTGAGCCCATTTTTTCCCACAGGGTGACGGCGGCATCCGGGTCGTAGCCGGCGCGCACGGCAATCTCCATACCCAGATGGTCAGCTTCCAGTTCTGCGGTGCGGCTGTTGGGCAGCTCCAGGGCTAGCTTGGCGGCAACTGCAGCACCGCCCATGGCGGCCGCTGGACGATCGGACATGGCACCCACGGCGACCACACCCAGGGTGGTGGCCATGGCCCGGGACATACGTTCAGCGGTGTGGTTCGCCAGTGCGTGGGAAATCTCGTGGCCCATGATCTGGGCGAACTCGGCGTCGGTCAGCTTCAGTTGCTCGAACAGGCCGGTGTAGACGGCCATGCGGCCGCCGGCCATGCACCAGGCATTCACCGTGTCCGGGTCGTCGATAACCGCCACACTCCACTCCCAGTCAGCCGAGCGCGGATATTCCTGCATGGCTACGGTTACCAGCCGGCCGGTAATGGTGGCAACGCGTTTGGCCAACGCTTTGTCGCTGGACAACTTGTCCTGCTTGTCGAGGTCGGAAACCGTGCTCAGGTAGGCGGTGCGCGACTCCACTATAGCCGCTTCCGGTGAAATCAGCATGAACTGGGTGCGGCCCGTGGGGCTGGTGGCACAGGCGCTGAGCAGGCAGGCCGCAGTGGCCAGGATGAGCAATCGTTTCATGGGCGGGTCCCTCGCAGTATGGCGGCCAGTTTAGCCGATTTCCGCGAGGGTTTTGACCCGCCAGGGATTTGCCGGTTCCGCGAGGGGACGGGGCCTAGAAGGGCAGGCCGTCGTCGATTGCGTGGCCGGCCTCTTCAGGCGTGATCAGGCCCTGGGTGTAGTGGGTGCCGTTGACTTCTTGGCGGATGTCGGCGGCCTGTTCCGGGGTGGCAAAGAACTGGGAGTACCACTTGCGCCCGGTTTTGAAGGGCCCGTCGGTTTTCATCTGCATGATTTTCAGGGCTGGCCGCTTGTGTTTCCACACGTTGAAGTCAGCGGCAAAGGCTTCCAGCGCGTTGGCCTGGAATTGCTTGGCGGCGTCCTTGTCCAGTTCGCTGGCGGGGGATTCCGCGCCGCGGTACAGAACGGCGTGCCAGGCTTTGACCTTGCCATCGTCTACCGGCGTGTTGGCAATCAGCTCGAACATCACCGCGTCACCGAACACCTGCTTCGAGAGCAGCACACCGGGCCCTGTGTACCAAGTGGTGGTATACAGGTAAGTGTTGTAGAGCTGCATTGGGCCGCCCTGACGCTGGATATACACCTGATCATTGAGCTCGTTTTCGAAATACTCACAGGGTGCGCCGTGGGTTGGGCCCAGGTGACGGCAGTCCGCCATGTTGTCGATGATTTCCTGGGGGTGTATTTCCAGCTCGCCCAGGTGGTCTAGCTCCCACTGCACCCACTGCGGGTCATCCCACTGCTTGAGCAGGGGCGCATCGTAATCCGGCGCGCGCCCGTCCGGGTCGTACCAGGCCATCACGCAGCCCATGTTGTCCACCACCGGATAGGAGCGTATGGACGCGGATTTCGGGTAGGGGCCGTCGGAATAGGGGATATCGTCGACATCGCCTTCGCAGCTGTAGCGCCAGCCGTGGTAGGGGCAGCGAATGGAGTCCCCTTCAATCTGCTCGCCGTTCTTGACGATCATGGCGCTGGTGCTGGCGGTCAGGTGAGTGCCCATGTGGGCGCAGTAGGCGTCCAGCATGACCGGTTTGCCGCTCTCGCCACGGTACAGGGCCAGATCCTGGCCGAAGAAGCGCACGGCCATGGGGCCGGCGTCCAGTTCCTTGCTTTCCGCGACGATAAACCAGCCGCGGGGAAAAATGTTGGGTCCGAGATTGTAGTCAGCCGCTGTGGCCATGGTTTTGATCTCCGAGTAATGCGCGATGCCCTGCAGTATAGCCCCCGCGGGCGCTGGGGCCACGGTGGGTCGCCTCGCCGGGGCCACGCGACGGGGCTTGGCTCAACTATTTGGTGCGCTGGTTGCTGTGCTGGCCGCGCTCTGGCCGTGCTCCCGCTCAAAGTGCCGCCCGAGGTAGATACCGGTCAGGCCCCAGCAGGCCGCAATGCCGGCACCGATCACCGCGAGTGCCGCCATGCCCAGCCCAAAGCCCTGGGTGAGCGCGGTGAACGCCCACGCATTCAGCATGTCTCCACCCCGGTAGACCACAATATCGATCACAGGTTTCGCCTTGAAGCGCGTTTCCCGGTCGACCGCCGTGAACAGCATCTCGCGCGCCGGACGGGAAATGGCATAGTTGCCCGCCCGGCGTGCAATCTGCACGACCACAACCACCGCCACCACAGGGGCGGCGGCGAGGAGCAACATGCCGGCGCAGATAACCACCGGCACCGATGCCAGCGTGAAGGGCAGCCCCAGATGGTTGGCCATGCGCCCTGTGGCGAAGGCGGCAATCAGCACCGTCAGCGTGTTTACCACCAGGTCCATACTGGCCCAGATCTGCGCCCGGCGCCCCTCGGAGTAGTCTGCCAGCAGATTTTTCAGCTCGAAATAGACGAAGGAACTGATGGTGGTATACAGGAAAATGAACAGGGCGATGCCCCACAGGTAGCGGTTGCGACGAAAGGCGGAGAATCCGGCAAAGGGGTTGCCGCCGAGCGCCGCAAGCGCGCCCGCAGGTGTCTGTTCCGGGGAGCGTTGCGGGGCCCCGTTTTGTTGCCGCTGTAACACGGTTATCAGGGGCAGGGTGAGCACCAGCATGAGCGCTGCGATCAACAGCAGTGGCTCGGTGCCCCTGTCGCCTGCCAGCAGCGTGACCAGGGCAGGGCCACCGATGGCGCCAACACTGGCCCCCGCGCCGATGAAGCCGAACAGGCGCTTCGACTGGGCCCTGGAAAAACAGTCCGCCATCAGGCTCCAGAATACGGAAATGTGAAACAGGCTGAAGACGCTGATCCAGACGTAGAAGGCCTTGTCGATCAGCGGGATGCGGGTGTCAGCGCTGGCGGCAACGTAAAAGAGCACAAAGCTCAGCGCAAAGCCGCCGTACAGGCCGGGTACCAGATGCTGCAGCCGAATGCGGGCCACGGCGGCTCCGTACAGCGACACCGCGGCTGTGCTGAAAAAGAAGGTGAAGGTCCACAGCCAACTGACTTCCGCGTCGCTCCAGTTGCTGGCCATGGCATCGCGCACTGGCCGCAGCAGGTAGTAGGCTGCCATCAGGGTGAACACCAGCAGGAAGGACGTGAGCGTGGCGCTCACTTCCCGGGGCTCTACCTCACAGGCCAGCGAGAGCAGGCGCTGCAAAGGCCGGCGTGGCGTCGGCTTCAAGCTTTTGTCTGCAGCGCTGCGAAGGCCTCCAGCATTTCCTTCCGCTGTGCGGTATCCGGTACGCGTCCGACACCGGCCTGCATGTTATCGCGCATGTGTTTGGGGCTTGAGGTGGCCGGTATGACACACGTGACGGCCGGGTGGCCGAGAATGAATTTGAGGAAAAACTGGCCCCAACTGCTGCAGCCCAGTTCGGTTGCCACCTGTGGCAGGGCGGCACCGCGGCTGGCGGAAAACAGTTCACCACGCTGGTAGGGCCGGTTGATCATGGTGGCGATGCCGCGCTCCGCCGCTGTGGGCAGCAGTTCTTCCTCCGCCCGACGGTCGGCGATGTTGTAGCTGAACTGAACAAAGTCCAGCGGCTCTTCGCGCATCACGCGCAGGAATTCGCCGTGATCGCGTCCGTGTGACGTTGTGATGCCGATGTAACGCACCTTGCCCTCCTCTTTCCAGCGCTTGAGCGTGTCCAGCTGGGTGCGCCAATCGGTGAGGTTGTGCACGGCGATGAGGTCGAAACGATCGACAGCCATGCGCTGCGCCGATTGCTGCATCTGGGCGATTCCGGCCTCGCGGCCTTCGGTCCAGACCTTGGTGGCCGCAAATACCGGTGGGCGCTCCGGCATGGCGCGCAGCAGGTCGCCAACCCTCTGCTCGGCCTTGCCGTACATGGGGGACGAATCAATGACCGTGCCGCCGCCGGCAAAGAAGGTTTTCAGCACCGCCATGAGCGGCTGCGCCGCCGCGTCGCCGGCCGCCACGTCAAACGTACGCGATGTGCCCATGCCAATCACCGGGAGCGCTTCCCCCGAGCTTGGAATGCTGCGCACGATGGCCGCGGGTTTTGCGCCCGAGGCTGCGGCCTGCAGGGGTAGTGCGTGGGTTGCCGCGAGGGTGGCACCGATGGACAGGAGCTGACGACGACTGAGCATGGCGGGCCTCTTTCGGCTGCAAATGACCCGGCAGTGTTTCAGGCCCGGCCCTGCCGGGTCAAGCAAGCCGTGCCTAGCGGCCGGCGAGCAGCCAGCGGCGCAGGCGGTTGGAATCGCCGAAGGGGGTCAGTTTGCCGAAGGAGTTCAGTAGCACGATCGACACCGGTTCGCCTTCGATGGTGGCCTGCATGACCAGGCAGCGGCCGGCTTCATTGAGATAACCGGTTTTGCTCAGGCCAATCTGCCAGTTCTGGTTTTTCAGCAGGCGATTGGTGTTGTTGTAGTTCAGCGGGCCGCGCTGGGCGAAGGGTTGGACGGCCATGCCCTTGGTGGTGCTGGCCTTGGCGATAAGTGGGTACTCACCAGCAGCGCGCACCATGATGGCCAGGTCACGTGCCGTGGACTGGTTTCCGGCATGCAGGCCGGCGGGGTCGGCAAAGCGGCTGTTGCGCATGCCCAGCTGTTCAGCCTTGCGGTTCATGGCCTGGACGAAGGCGGCGAGCCCGCCGGGGTAGGTGCGGCCCAGGGCGCTGGCGGCGCGGTTTTCCGATGACATGAGCGCCAGCAGGAGCATCTCTTCACGGCTCAGGGTTGCGCCATAGTCCAGGCGTGAGCCGGTCTGGCGCACGACATCGCGGTCCTCACGGGTCACGGTAATGGGTGCGTCCAGGGGCAGCCCGGCATCCAGCGTGACCATGGCGGTCATCAACTTGGTGATGGAGGCGATGGGCCGCACGGTGTCGGTGTCCTTGCCGTAGATGATTTCGCCTGACCCATCCAGAACCAGCGCCGAGGCTGAGCGCAGGTCCGGGTTACCGCTCAAATGCGAAAACTTGCCGGCGCTGGCGGTCTGAGAGGTGAGCACACAGAGTGCAAGCAGCCCGATGGCCAGCGGCAGGTTTTTCATGGGTGGTCCCGAGTGGTCGCTTTGGCGCCATTCTGCACCAGAGCCTCGCCGGGAGAAAGAGGCCGCTGCGTAAAAGCCATTTAACCCGGTTCGGATTCGGCGCCGGCGGTCACCCGCAGCAGGCCGCGAAAGATGCGCTGGGCCGAGGTTTCACCGCTTAGCACCTTGTACACGTCGCTGGCGATCGGCATTTCCACACCGTACTGCTCCGCCAGCGCCATCACCGCCGGTGCACTTTTGGCGCCCTCTGCCACCATGAACATCTCGGCAGCGATGGTTTCCAGGGTCTTGCCCCGCCCCAGCTCCATGCCCACGTGGCGGTTGCGGCTTTGCGCGCTGGTGCAGGTGGCGATCATGTCGCCCATGCCGGCGAGGCCGGAAAACGTTTCCGCCTTGCCGCCCATCGCGCAACCGAGGCGGGTGATTTCCGCCAGTCCGCGCGTGATGAGCGCGGCGCGGGTGTTGTCGCCGGCACCCAGGCCGTCGCCCATACCCACGGCGATGGCGATGATGTTCTTCAGCACACCGCCCAGTTCGCAACCCACCACATCCGTGTTGGTGTACACGCGGAACAGGCCGCTCGAGAACAGGCACTGCAGTTCGCGCACGATGATTGCGTCCTCCATGGCGATGACACTCGCCGCCGCCTGGCCGGCCATGATCTCGCGCGCCAGGTTGGGGCCGGTGAGTACACCCACGGGGTGGCCGGGCAGCACCTCGGCAATAATTTCTGTCATGCGCATGCGGGTATCGAGCTCCAGGCCCTTGGTCAGGCTGATGACCGGTACCCAGGGGCGGATGTGCTCGCGCACCTCCTGCAGCACGCTGCGAAAGTTCTGCGATGGAATGCCCATCACGATCACGTCCGCACCCGCTACTGCCTCGCCGATATCCGCCGTGGCCTGCAGTTTTTCCGGCAGCCGCGCCCCGGGCAGGTAGGTCTCGTTACTGTGCTGCTGGTTGATCTCACGCACCGTTTCCGGGTTGCGCGCCCAGAGTGTGGCGGGGGCATTGCGGGCCACCAGGGCGGCTACTGTGGTGCCCCAGGAGCCGCCACCCAGCAGGCCGACTTTCAGGTTGTTCATTGCAGGGATTCCTTGGTTCGGTCCCGGCCAGTCAGGCCGAGGGCGCGGATGACCTCGAGACGACGCTTCAATGCGCGCAGCTGCCTGGCCAGTGCCTGTCGACGCGGCGCCAGCTCCGGGTCATCGCCGCCGGCCAGCTTGCGGTGCTCAAGCATCTGGTAGCCGTTGCGGAAGAGCAGTTTGCCGATCGATGAGGCGCTGCTGATGCGGCGCTGCAAATAGAGTTGCTGGCCCAATGTCAGCGCCTCGGTCACGCACTGCTGGCTCTCCAGTGGTGCATCACCGGCGCGGGCTGCCAGGTCGGATACCACCGAGTAAGCCTCGACATAGGTGAGCAACGTGACGTGTGCTACTACCGGTGTCATGCCCAGCAGCAGTTGGGTGAATCCCCCCGGCGTGCTGGCCGGCAGTGATTCCCAGTCCGGGTGGTAGCGGGCCAGCTCCTCGCGGATCTCCTGGTGGAACTCGGCGCTTGGCGCATAGAAGAATTCGAACTTGAACAGATCCCGCAGCTCATCGACTTCTGCCCAGAATGTCGCCAGCGCATCGGCGTCCGTGCCTTCGGTAGACTTGACCAGCGCCAGTTCGATGATCGCCTTGTTGACGAAAAAGTGAATGACCGTGTTGCGGTAGTAGCTGGCGACCGGGTGCTGTTCCAGCGCAATGGCGTATACGTCTTCGGGCCCCTCGTCGTAGCGCGCGACAATGCCCTCGTTGATCATGATGCCGAGCAGGCCGTCCATCTGCTCGGCATAGCCGCGATCGAAGTCGGCCGAGATGCGCAGCGAGCGCGCTTCCGCCCAATCCAGCAGCGCGCGCAGATCTTCCACGACCTCGGCTTCGGTCAGCGCTTTGGGCGCGGCGCCGAGCAGGCTCATGGTGACCAGTGAGGGGAAGGTAATGGGGGTAACACGGTTGGCCTCTACTGCCACTTCGAAAGCGATCTTGGACAGGGCCAGGCTGTCATCCGGGTCCGGTGCTGAGGGCAGCACAACCGGGCTGCCGATATCCATGTAGATCTTGCCCATGGGGCGCGCCAGGCTGCGCACGTAGCCGATGAACCAGCGCAGTGACTCCGCGCCCTTGCCGCGCCCGGTTTGCTCGGTGGCGTATTCCTCGACATCGCGAATGAGATCGTAGCTGATCGAAATCGGGATGATATGAATGTCCCGCGCGTCGGTGGCGTGGCAGGCCTCCAGGGCATACTTGAGCAGCCCGTAGCGTGGCGGCATGAGCTTGCCCAGCCGTGAACGTGTGCCCTCGAAAGACCAGTTCATCGGGAAGCGCTTTTCCATCAGGTAGCCGATGTAGTGGCGCAGCGTGAGCTTGTACAGGGCGTTGTCACCAAAACTGCGTTTGATAAAGATGCCGCCAGAGCGGCGTATCAGGAAACCCATGCCGGCAAAGGCGATATTGGCGCCGCCGAACATGTGCGGCATGGGGAAGTCGTTGTCGTAGAGCACCTTGGGCACCACCATGCCGTCGAGGTAGGTCTTGTGGGTCCAGAGCAGCATGGAGGGGTGGTCGCGCACGGTTTGACGCATGGCTTCCACTGCCTGCGGGTCGCAGACGATTTCCCGCTCGTAACCCAGGCGCAGGCAGAAGCTGCAGAAGCTCGCCCAGACATCCAGCCAGAACGTGCTGGGAATGGAGATCATTTCCTCCATGTAGACAGAGGCTTTCTTCAGCAGGGCTTCGCGTGTTGTGCCCTCCTGTTTGGCCAGTTTTTCCAGGGCTTCGTTGTAGCTGCGATTGGCCCGCAGGCTCTCGGCAACATAGCGCGGTACCTTGTAGCGCCCTCCCTGCAAGCGCCGCTCGGCAATATCCAGCACCACTGCCGCCTGTCGGGCGACGAACGTGCCGAATGCGGTGCTGTCGGCGCTGCTCTCCTGCGCGTATTTGTGGTGGTAGCGTTGTCGCAGGTTGCCCAGCGAATCGGGTTCGCCGCACACCAGGTGCATGCGTTCGGGTTCCTGTTCGGCAATGCGCCGCGCACGGCGCGCGCTGGGGCGCCGCGGGTCACCCAGGACCAGGTCGCGCAGCTGTGGCCCGGCGTTGATGGCGGCCAGCGGCGGTGTCCAGGCAACCCGCAACGGGGCGATGGTGACCTCGTCAGGCAGCGACAGGCGTTCACGCAGTTCGCGTGTATCAATGCCGCGCCGGTCGTCGCCCAGGTCAAGGGTGAGCTGGTGGCACTCCCGGTCGCCCCCCGCGAGCGCATGTTGCTGTATCCATCGCTGCAGCAGTTGTTCTTCAAAGCGATTGCTGGTGTCCAGCAGGAACAGCACTGGGGCCGCACCGGGAGGCCATGGGCAATGGTCGAGTTTGCCCTCCAGGCTCACTGATTAGGCACCCTGCTGGCGCGGTTCTTGGGCTTCGCCTTGGGCCGCGCTTTGACGGTTCGACCGCGCGCGGCCGGGGTGCTGGCGGGCTTTTTTGCCGCGGTCTTTTTCCGCGTAGCGGCCTTCTTGGCCGCCGGGCGTTGCGGCTGCGCGCGCGCCCGGGTTTTGGCCTTTGTCTTTGCCTTGGCCGGGGTTTTGGTTTTACCCGGCGGCCTGCCACGGCGCGGGCTGGTGGTCTCTGCCACCGGTTCCTGCGGCTGCCCGAGCACCGCGAGCATACGGTTGCGCACATCGCGGATGTGTGTGTTCAGGTCGCTCACCTGCCAGTGTCGAGTGTCGATAGGCTCCAGTACCTCAACGTCGACAGTGGCGGGGCGGAACACGAAATCGCCCTTGGGGGCGACATCCCCGGCGTTGCGTATCACAATCGGAACTATAGGTACGCCTGCCTGCATGGCGAGGTGGAACGCGCCTTTCTTGAAGGCGCCAAGGCGCGGCGAGACGCTGCGGGTGCCCTCCGGTGCCAGCACGACCGACTTGCCCTCATTGCGCATGGCTTCAATCAGCGGTGCCATGGCTTCAATGGCGCTTGCGGAATTGGCGCGGTCGATCATCACCACCCCGGCGAACTCCAGCACTCGGCCGATGACCGGCAGCTTGCGAATTTCCTGTTTGCCTACCCCTGCCATGTCGCTGCGCAGCAGGCTGGCGATGACCACCACATCCGCTTTGCTCTGGTGGTTGAAAATGAACACCGCCGGGCGGTGTGACCACAGGTGTTGCTTGCCCTTGATGTTGAGGTCCAACCCGATCAGTGCGCTGGCGGTGTCGGCAAACAGCGACAGCGAAAAGTTCAGCGACTGGCGCCGGGACCGGGTCAGCGCATAGACGGGCAAACCGGCCAGAAAGGTGGGCAGGAGGCTCACCGTTGCCGCTGCCGAGCGCAGATACAGCGACAGGGAAGGGCGGCCGCGGCTGGAGAAGCTGGCTACGGGCCAGTGCCTGTCGCGGGCAGTACCCAGCAGCCGCCTGCTTGGATTGAGAACACGGGGCAGGCCGACGCGCTCAAGCAGCAGCAGGTCGTCGTGACTGTCGCTGTAGAAGAAACTCTGGTCAAGGTCCGCACCCTGGTCGCGTGCCAGCTGTTCGGCCGCGTCAACTTTACCCTGGCCGAAGCAGGTGGGCCGTATGACGTCACCGGTGAACAGGCCGTCCTCGACCCCCAGCTCTGTGCACATGACGTGATCAATACCCAGATCGCGCGCGGCGGGTGTTACCTGATAGGGCGTCGCCGAGGAAATTACCGCCACCGTGTGGCCCTTGGCGAGGTGCGCATTGATCAGCGCGCGTGACTCCGGGTAGATACGTCGTGCCAGTTGGTCCTGGTAGAGCGTTTCCCCGAGTTCCTCGTAGCTGGCTTCGGTGATGCCGCGCAGGAACTGTGTGGTCACGGTCATCATCGCGGAAAAGCCGAGGTTGCCAAGCCCGAAGCTGGTCATGGCCTGCGTCAGCTCCAGCAGCTCCCGCGCCTGCAGATCGCCGCGGCGCAGTTGCTCACGAATGAAGGAGGTGGCCGAGTAGCCTGAGATAATGGTGCCGTCGAAGTCGAATATGGCGGCAACTTGCGGCCCGTCTGGTGCGGCCGCAATATCTTTGAGAAGTTGTTTAACACTTGCCATCTCGGTCCCCGTCGCGCCAGTGTGTGGCTGCCTGGTATTGTCCCAAGCATATCATCCCGCTGATGTCAGGGAAGCGCTCAGGAAACCGGCGTCAGGGTGCCGTCCGCGGCGACCTCCATCAGAGCGTTGCGCGGGTCATCGGTTTCCCAGTGGCCGCGCAATGACAGGAGTTTCCCGGCATCGTCAACGTGGTAGGTGAAAACGCCATGCACTTTCTGTTGCAGGGTTTTGCCCTCGCCGCCGTCAATGGTGATCGTCAGATTGACCAGGTTGGCCACCTCGTTGCCTGCGGCAAACGATTCTAGAATCTCGATACGGATATCAACCGGCGCGATAAAGTTATCCCAGAATGCTTCCCGGGCAGCCGGCCCCCGGTGGCCGTTCCCGGCCGGGTCAATGTGCGAAACACCTATCGGGTCTTCGATGATGGCGTCTTCCGCGTACAGTGCGAGCCAGCCTGCCTTGTTTTTGCTGTGAACGTACTCTCTGGACAGCAGGGCGGCGCGCCGTGCCGGGTGCTCTTGTTCAAACATGCCAGTGTCCTGTTATTTGAATGACTGGACGCTGCAGTGTATACGCATTCGGATTTCCGGCGCCAGAGGGGTCGTGGTGACAGCGCTGCAGGGTGCAGGGCCTTGGGAAAGAACCGAGGGAAGCGTGGGGCGCCGTTGCGCGGTTGCCAGGTTGAAACAGGTTGAGGATTCCTTGCGGCAGCTTTATAATCCCGCT
>TARA_R110001599_G_scaffold37991_3_pt1 | contig 17470 bp, 39 predicted proteins | sample TARA_R110001599 | Tara Oceans TARA_R110001599 (sample SAMEA4398360) | marine metagenome | biome: Polar Biome; feature: [MES] marine water layer (ENVO:01000295) within the mesopelagic zone...; material: water (ENVO:00002006), including particulate matter (ENVO:01000060) such as...... | reverse complement strand
CTTGCTATTTCGTTATTATTAAAATCCTTTGTAGCATATTGAGTCAAGATATGTGATGCTAAACTTTCGTGTACACCATAGTCGTTGAATGCAGAGGCTAATACATATGTGTGTTGGTTTCTTTGTCCTTCGCTCATTGGGAATTTTTTCTCCCACCATCTAACTAAAATTTCTACTATCTTATTTTCATCTGTAATAGGTATTGTTAAAGGGTCTATATGTTTTTTTACTTCTTTGTATTCTACTTCAAGTATCTCATCCCAAACTTTACTTTCTGGATTTGCATATAACAATGGGTCGTAGCTCTCATAACATACTCTTGATATATTTTTTGACGTAGCATCAAAATATTCTGAATTAAAATGTTGTTGTAAGGATTGAAAATAATTTATGTGGTTGTCTTTGTCTTTAGGAATCTTAACTAAAACTTTAAGTCCATTACCAGAGGGTGATATAAAAACTGCAAACACAAAAGGGTTGTTAGAAATATTAGCCTTATCCTCCAACATTGTCTTTACCTTTGGGTAGCCATCAAAATCTAAACATATTAGTCCAGAGTGGTCTGTAAGGCTCGTATCAAGCCTTTTATTAAACGTTCCAGAAAAACAAATAGCTGGTAACATCTTCTTTAGTTCGTTTCTTTTTGTCTTGTCCTTCTCTTTTCTAATCCTTTGTACCAGTTCTTTAGATGCTCCAGTTGTTTTGATTCTGTCTAGACTAACTGATACATCAACGTGGTAAGGAGTTGTTGTCTCTTTTATGTTTTGGAATATTGTTATTGTGTATGTCATTGTATGTCGTTTGTATGTCGGATTTATGTCGATTTAATTTAGATAATTGTTTGATTGTCAAGGGTTATGTCGTTTATGTCATATAATTACTCTTGTTAGTATAAAATAAAAACATAAATATAATTATTATTTTCTATTATAAGTACAAAAAATGTTTATTTGTCATATCGACATAAAAAAAGAGTCGTATACGACTCTAATTCTATAATTTAAAAAAGAGAGAGAGTTAGAAAGAAAATTAACTTAAAATCTAATTGAGTTATTTTTTGGACGTAGTGTCCGCTCCCTCTCTTTATTTTATTTAAAATGGTAAATCTTCATCCTTTGGTTGAGATTCTACTGCACTTGCTTTATCCTTAACATAGGGTTCGCTTAACTTCAAAGACATATACTTTCCTTTAGTACCATCTTTCAGCCAAGCTGCAATTTGTTGTAGTTTTCCATCTTGCGTCATAATCTGCCCAGAATATTCTGGTTGGTTATTATCTGGAGTTTTGTTTGGGTTTTTAAATAATGTTCCGTTTCCTGCTTTGTGTTCGTAATCTGACATAGTTAATTTATTTTTATTGTTTGTTCCAATTGGCTTATTGTTGCGAGAATAATGTTACGTTTCTCATCTCTACTATCTGCGGACATTGGAACTTCAATCCACATAATAGTATTTTTGGGTGTTAGTTTAGGTAGTATATTTTTTATATACTGCATAAGATTTAAAATTGTTTGTTTCATTTATAAAGTTTTTTTAATGTAATGATTCTTAATATTTTTTGATGCTTGGTCTCCATAATAATTCTGATATACTTCAATGGCTTCATTTACTTTTTGCTCTCCTAAGGCTAAAAAATCAGCACCACATTCAAACCATCCTAACTGACCACTGCCTTTTTCTATTACCATAAATACCATAGGTTTATTAAATAGCTTTTCATATATATACGCTTGGGAACAATAAAAGTATTTCCATTTAGCATTGTATTCAAAAGCATCTAAATTACTTGTAGTTTTTATGTCTATGATTTTATTATGAGTTATGATGTCAGCCTTTCCTTTCCATAATACACCTCCTATTTCAGTAATCATAGGCACCTCATACTTATTAGTATCTTGTTCTATTTCCATAGCAAAGTCCATACTAGATAATAAAGTATCAACTAATTCCTCCGTTTCTCTAGCCTCTTTTTCTAATAAAGCTACCTCTATATTATTCTCTACTAAAAATTCTTTGTAGAGTTTAGTATTACGAGAAGATGCTTCACAAATTAAAAAGTCTTTTGCTTTTGTTGGCTCAAGAATTAATTGATGAAAATATCTGCCGTAGACGAAATTTTTATTATCTTCTCGTGGAGTCCTAAAATCTTTAGGGTTAGTAAGCAATGTGCTGATATCTGAATTGGATAAATAATTCTTACCTATTCCATTGTAGTATTCTGCATCATCTTTTAATTTACTTATAACTGCTTGTTGTAGTGCATCCATTATTTTTTAGATTTAAAAAGGCTAGATACATTCTCATTAACCTCATTAGTTATAATGTAGTCATTATCTGCTAACATTGTAAGTGCCTCTGGTAAACTTTTAATCTTTTGTTTAGCAATGTATTTTAGCATTTGAGTTATGTCCGTAACTTCTTTAGTCCCCTTTTGATTTAAATCTACCTTTACTTTTGTAGGTTTTTTATTTGTAACTGGTGGAGTCACTGCAACTGGTTTATCATTTAGCTTCCAGTTTGCCGATTCTTCATAACTGGCTACCGCATTGTCAATACCTATTCCAAAATTACCTAAGGCTCTACCCCAAGCAGATGTTTGACAATTTTCTACATAGTTACCTTTGTTTATAAATGAAGATGCAGATTCTTCAAAAGCTATTCCATCAGCCACAACAAAGCCAGTCTTTTTTTCTATGATTTCTGATTTTAATAATATACTATCTGCGGTATGAGACAATACATTTGTTACTAATCCGAATTCGTGTTGGTAGGTTTCTCTGAAATGTTTAATTCTTTCTTTAACTTCAACGTAAGCCTTTCCTTTGATGTTGATTGTTTTTAATTTAGTCATTGTTTGTTTGTTTGATTATTAAATTTATTTTCTTTGTTATCTTAGTGAAAGAAAACATAATTCTTTCTCTTGCACTTTTAAGATTCTGAATATGTTTTGCATTCTTTCTACTATTAACTTCTCTTTTAATGTTTGCTTCTACCATATCTAATTTTCTACGATAGTTAGACAAACATAAGACAAAAACTGCTAATCTCCATCCTTTTTGAGAAAAAGTTTTATATTCTTCTGGAGTTATCTCTTTATAAAAGTCTCCTCCCATTGTAGTGTTGTGAATGATTATCGCTTGAGTCTTGTGATTTTTTTCTATTCTTATTCCGTATAATATTCGTGCTTCATAATCTTCAGCATCTAATGTGGCTGAAAATTCATCTGCCTTAGATTGATTAAATATATCATTTAAAGTATAGAACATTCTTGAATCTGATTAGTAATTGTTCGGTAGTCAGAGTCGTTTTCTATATTTTCTTTTACTACATTTATTCCGTGTATAATAGAAGAGTGATTAATGTTATATCCATTGTCCTCCATATAACCTTGTATTGTTACTAAAGCCATATTTCTCTGTTTGCAAGTGTAGTATAATAAGTGTCTAGCATCTACATTTTTTCTATACTTTAATTTGGCGAATAAGTCTGTTTGATTTATTTCACATACCCTGCAAACGTTTTCTACTAGTTGCTTAAATACTTCTCTTTTCATTGTTAGATTTTATTATTATTGATTTCTCCCATTCTTTTATTTCTTGAAGGGTTTGTTTTAATTTGTTTGCTGAATTTTTAACTTCCTCCATCATTTCCATTATTGTAGTTGGCTGTGAAGAGGAGTTTAATATTTTTTTTAATGACATAGTTGTTTGTTTGTTTGTTAAAAAAAGAGGAGGATTAAAACATTTAATAATATTAGTATTAGTGTGCCGTAATTGGCTTCCTCCTCTTTTCTATTATGAAAACTTAGTGGCTAATATAAGTAATGTTTATTTATTGTGCAATTTATTTAGACGCTCAATTTCAAATTCTAAATGATTTCTTGCTTTAATTAAGCATTCAATACCTCCATCATCGTGCTTTTTTTTACTACGTAAGCAATAGGTTATGGCGGTTGAAACATTGTAAGTGCAGTCAAAGTCCTCTACTACATATCTAGCTTGATAATAACCTTCTCTATAAGTGTCTCCAACATAATATGATGGTACTCTTTTGTCTTTTGAATCTTGGGTTGTAGATAAGTTTCTAGATTTATCCCAATAGAATTTAGATTTATTGTCCTCTTCCATAAGCGAATATAAAAGTTTTAGCGTGGTTATATAATTTTTCCTCTAGTTCTTTTAAATTTTTACTCACCTCCATTGTTCGGTGGTAGTAATAACAATAGTTTTTGTCTGGTAATACTTGAATAGAATATCCTCCTACATATCTTATTACATCTGTTGCGTTTGGTAACATTCTTAGTCCATTAACTAAAATTTTTATATCTCTGTCGTAGTAATAGTCCATAAAAGTATTTAGCTTCATAACTTCTCCAGTCTTTCTAAACTGAAAAAAAGTTATCTTTCCTTTGTCGCAAAATTGTTGTAGCTTTTGTATTCGTTTTTTGTTAGGAGTCTTCTCTTGTTTTCTCCATAATATTTCTTCTAGTATAAGTTTCATAATATAATTTTTAGTTTATCATTTGTGTAAAGTTAGTATAAATTAATCGTTTTTCCAAAAGTCAGTACCCTTAACATACCATTGTCCTTCTATTAATTTTTGGTTTCCATCGTTCCAGCTAATTCTTTTTTCTTTTTCTTTTTTAAGTTGTTTCTCTAATTGTTTTACCCTTACTTTTAATTGAATAGAATTAGCTATAAGGTTCGCATAATATTTTTGATTATTGGACATTGTAATATTTTTTAAGTTTGTATTTGCTCATATCATTGTCGTAACGTATGATTTTTTTCTTTCGTCTATATGAAGGAGTCATTGATATAATCTTATTATTTATCTCCTCCTTTCCAGAGTGGGTAAAATAATTATCTAGTTCAATAACAGATAGCTTGTATCTTTCTTTCTCTAATTGCTTTTTATAGAATTCAGCAATTACGTTTCTCCCTAGGCTAGTCATTGTTTTCAAATAAGTTCTCATCCCAAAATGCCCATCGCATTTTTTCATCGTGTTTTTTTTTCATTCTGATTATCCTATTAGATATATAAGTATAAACATTATCGAGTTGCTCAGAGTCATCTCCGCCCTCCTCTTCATCTTTTATTTGGTCTTGTAACCAATCCAGAAATTCATTCTCTGGTCTATCATATATATCCATAGTTAATAGAATATCCATATAGCAACGTAGCCAAACAAAAATACTAGACATAGGGTTAGCAGGTCTAGCAGATGCTCGATAGGCTTCGCTCTTAGTTCTTTAATAAATTCTTTTAAGTTCATATTTTTAAATTTTAGTATTAAACAAAAATACAACATTATTTAGACATAGCCAAATAATATTGTATTAAATTGATTGGTCGTGTACGACCATTTTACCCAAAAGGTATGGTAAAAGCAGGTTTTTGTTTAGTTGATTCTATAATATCGCAATACATATCATATGCTTGGTCAAATACTTTTTGACCTTCCTCTGAATATTTGGTTTCATATACTTGTCCTTTATCGTTTACGACATCAACGATAAAATCAGTACCATCTAAAATTGCTTCTGTTTCTAGTCTTGCTAATTTACTTGCTAGTTCTACTTTGTTTATTTTAATATATTCCATTAGTTTTTTATTTTTAAGTTCTTGAGTTTCTCTGTTAAATCATCAATAAGATTTAACACTATCATAACTTCGTTATTAAATTTAGTTGTGTTGTTCATTACCTTGTATAAATCTGTTGTTGTTGTCTGATTCATAATAGGCTCGTTGTCTGCTTGGTATTGTTCTCTTAGTTGTGTAGCTTGTTTTACTATATCTCGGTAGATATAATCAAAACTTTGTAAGGTTTCATTTGTCATTTCCTTACCATTTAACTTCAGCAGTTGGTATTCTGTTTTATTCATTGTTTTTTAATTTAGTTAATTCGTTTTCAAATATTTCTCTCATCAGTTCAAAATCATATACCTCTTTGTCTGCTTCATCTATGACATAGCATTTGGGTATTCCTATGTTGTTCATAGATATAGATATCTTATGCTTTAGATTGCTTACCTCTTGCTCACACATTTTGATATTATAATTAAGTAACGCATTATCTATTTCTAATTTTTTAATTTTTTCAATCATAATTATATTATTGTTTGTAATTTATTTAATCTATTTAATTTTACTTCATCAGTTAGTTCTGCCCAATCACTTGGCTTTATAATTCCGTGAGTTGCAAAAACTATTCTCTCTTTGGCTTTTACCTTGTCTTTAATACTAGTGCTATTGTCCATAGACATATCTTGCATAGTTAAAAACATTTTCATAAAATTTACGTTATCCATTTTGTTTGTTTTAAAGTTTTTAAATCTGTTTCATCGTTTTCGAATCTTCAGTCGAGATACACATCTCGATACAGATAGGAGGGAAGATGACAAAAACTTCCCTCCATTGATAAGGTTATCTCAAGACCTCATCTTCTGTAAAACTTGCATTGCATTCTTCACAATAAAATCTAGAGTTACTAACTTCTGTTGTGTCCTCTACCAAAGGAGTTATACAAGTGCAACAATACTTTGTTTCTGCTTCAGCATCTCTCTGAGCATCAGCCCAAGCATCTGATTGATATTTCTTAACATCTTCATCAGTAAATTCAGTATCTACTTCTGTCTGAGGAAAAGGATTGGGAGTTGCAAATAAATTATTGTAGTGTTTATTATACCTAGGCACCATTTTATAAGAGTTGTATGTATAGTTGTTATAATCTATTCTTGGTCTCTTTGGCTTCTCTAAAGTATAGTCGCTTATACATCTAGTGTTAGGGTTAAAGGGTCTTGTCTGTATAAAGTATACCCAACATAGTTTAGTACCGCCTTTCTCTAAGTTAAGAGTTATCTGCTTTCTAGCATAGTGTCGAGGGTGTCCTTCTAGTCGGTCAAGAGTTTCTAGAGTGTCCTTGTTAACCGCATAAACTTCTAGTACTACTTTCTTACCTACACCAACAACATCGTGCAAATAAGGTAAACCGCTAACCTCTAAAGGATAAGGGTTTTGAGTGTATGCTTTAGATATAAACTTCGCATTTTTTAAATGACCGCTATTACTTAGTCCTTTTCTTAAAGTTCCATACACACCTACAATGGTGTCTTGGATTACATTTGTTTTAGAATACCAAATGTTGTCTTGGTTAAACCAAAGGTTTCTGTTGTAGATTTGAAACGTTCTGTTTCTTGTATTAACAGAAACAAATCTTGAGTCATACTTACCTAGCTTGTCTTTCCATTCTGTCCTTGGTACACCGCCTAGTTCTCGTGCTAGTGCTTTGCTATCGCAAGTCTTGTTGTCTCCATAGCCTTGTATAGTTCCATTATGAAACAAGAATTCATCTGAAAATTTACCACAATTAAATGGGTGGGTATTCTCAAGATTGATTGCACCTTTTGTTGCATATCTAAAATGTGCTATATATGGTCTCGATGTATCAAGTAACTTGTAGTCATTAGATTTGTGATACTCTACACTATATGTATCTAGCCAAATAATGCCTAGTCCGTGCTGATTGATTCGTGCTGAATTTTTTAAGGTTTGCATAGGTACCTTATTACCTTTCTGTTTTACTATTATTATACACATAAGTTTGTTGTTTGTGAGGAGTGATACTACTCTGCCGCTTGGCTTTGCTATCTCTGACCTCTGATTATTGTACAAAGATAAGACATTAATTAGACATAGCCAAATAATCTGACCTTTATTTTATTGTAGGTTTACCCATCTTGGGTAAATTTTACCCAGCTTGGGTGAAGACGAGTTAGTTTTTTGAATTGGTCGTCTACGACCAAAATAGCTTAAATCTGCAGATTTACCTCCTTCTCCTTGAATTTTGACCTCCATAGCTGCGTTCTAACAGACTTTCTCAATGCTTCCAATACCTCAGCATCCCCCTTTTTTAACCTTTTATTGTGCAATGTACCTGCATAGTTTACTACCTGTTCCTGTTCTTTTCCTGTCCTAGGTAGTCAACTTTTTTGACCTGACCTGATTCATCAGGTTCCTGATACGTTATCGTGTCCAAAAAGATACGATGTCGTGTCCAAAAGTTTGATGTTTGATTGCCCATTTGGGGACAAAAATGCCCATTTGGGGAAATGTATATATAAAAAAAGAGGGGTAAATTACCCCTCCTTTCATTCTGTCTGGGGTCTGGATAACCAGACCTAAGATTTGGTCGTTAACGACCATTAAAATTAATCAACCAACCATTTTACTAAATTTGATTTCTCCGCTTCTCCACATTCTTAAGGCTTTAGGAGTGTAAAATCTTTTAGCTATTGTTTCAAAACCATTCTCATTATTGTAAGAATAGTTATTGTTTCTACTATAAAGAAATGGTAAAATCTTTTCATCAATTTTATCTTTCATTAATAGTTTGTTAAATGATTTCGCTAGAGCTATCGTTTCTTTTGCCTTATCTTCACTTTCATACATTTTTGTTAAGATAGGTAAGATTAGTTTATTAAACTTCGCTACCGATGTTCTATTGTCTGCACATTCGCATAAAATTTGCATCAACTTGTATCTATTTTTCATTTGTATTACACTAGTAAATCTAGAAAATAATCTAAATTCTACACAACCATATGGCTTCAAATTGATAGGAGAATATTTACCATTTGATGGGATAATGTGATTAGTTCTTTGGTCTCTACTTTCTACATTAAGATTAGAATAACACCATCTATTGGCTAGTCTTTTTTTATTCATTGCATAAAATACTGCAACATATGGTCTTAAACTTTCAAAGTATTCTTTGCTATCATCAAACTTTTCATTTGCTATTGTAATATGTCCTCCGCATTTATAGGCACCATTTTCTAGTGTATTACTACTAGCAAATTCCTCATTGATAAATTCTTTTGCTTCGGTCATCATATTGAACACTTTATTTCTCCATTTACTAGATGGTACTAGGGGTAAAATATTCGTGATTGCTTCATAAACTACCGTAGAATCATCTTCAATAGCTGCAAATAATGTAGGGTTTTTCTTCAATTGTCTCCTAGTAACTACGCTTGTTGGTAGAGTCATTTTCTCAACTTCCATCCCTATGGTAAATTTGGTTTTTATATTACCATCTACAATTTTTGTATTTGCTTCTATTTGCTTTTTTGTCATCCCCTGCAAATCTACTTTTGTACTAGTAGTATTTAAAAATATTGGGCTGCAACCTTGATGATATGGAGCAATTCTGTTTCTTTCTATTAGCCTATCTCGACCATTTACGGCTAGATTAGGTAAGATGTTTTGGTAGTTAATACCATTTATTGAATTTGTCATTTTATTGTTTGTTTTATTTGTTAGTTATTAAGATAAGTTTGATGTTTCTAATAATGATGAGTCCCTTAATGCTAGTACTCTATCCTCTAAAGAATCAGCTGCTGCATTTGATTCCAATCGTTGATTTAAAAATGCAATTGCTAACTTGATTTCTTCGCTATCATTTTTAGTAATTACTTCTAGAGATTCGTTGATTCTCAATGCAATATTTCTTTCAGCAGTTTCATCTAAAGATTTACGTTTAAATGATAAAGTAAATATCGTTGGTATTGTTGCATTTACTTCTTCTTCATTTGTCTCTAGTAAACCTTTGCAAAATTTATTGAAATTATCTACTGAACGAATAACCTTATTTCCTTCCGCTTCTTCTTGATTACATTTAGTTAAAAATTGGTCTAATTTATCTTGATTTTTACTAGCTTTAATCATTCTGTTTAATTGGCTCTGCTTAACTGAAAATACCTTTAGAGACATTTCTTCTAGTGACCATTTGCATAAATCAGCATTTTCAAATACTTGATTTGCTTCAGCAGATTTTAACCAATTCTTAAACTCTATTGCTTTCTTTCCTAGTAAAATTTTGTTTTGTAGTTTACTTCTGTTCGCAATATTTAAATCATTTGTTATTGTTGAAATTGTGCCGAACAGATTTGAAATACTACTACTTTGTAGCATTTCCCTTTCATTTGTCATTAAATTTATCATTTTATTGTTTTTTTATGATATTAAGCGGAAAATATTTTCCTATAATTATGCTAGAAATAGTACATTTTACTAGATATAGTACAAAAAATGTAGTTATAATGTATATTGCTTTTCTAATCATAGTATAAATATAAGGATAACTAGTCAATAAAACAGCATATAATTAGACAATTATTAATCTTTGTTTATTGGTCGTTAACGACCATTGTACTAGATAGATAGATTATTGTCTGCACATAGTATTGTTTATGTACTATAAGTTAGGCTATAAGGTGACCTCTTATCTAGCTATAAGAGTATATAAATTGTATACAAGTTATATATGTAAATACTATATCCCTATGCTAGTAGTTAATACTAGTAAACTATCGTAGTTTATTTACGTAGATTTTTAGAGATGTTTTTTATTATATAGGTAGTAATGCAGCTAGAAAAAAGCTAAAAAAATCTATATATAATTACAAAAAACACAACCCCACCCTCGAAAAAAAAAAGTGTTTTATTTTGTGCGATGTTGCGTGTGCGTGGGGGGGAACCCTCTTCCTCTAATTGTGAAATAAATTTTGTATCTTTACAAAAAAAAAGAATATGGCACACAAGGTTAACCTCAACAGAGTACTCGATGATATGGCAGGACTTGATGTATACAAGGGTAGATTAATTAACAATCGTCCAGACGGAATGATGGGAATTGAAAGAGCAGCTAATATGAAAAGGATTATAGACGAAGACAGAAAGATTAAAATGATTGCAGACGGAATCGAAAGAGCTGAGTCTAGAAAAAAATATGACAAGTTATATAGAAATATGTAAAGGATGTTTGTTTGTTTGTTTGTAAATTAAGGAGAGCTAATGGTTCTCCTTTTTTTTATGTCATTAATTAAAAATATATGTCAAGGTTATGTTGATTATATGTCGTTTATTTAAAGCTAAGTAATTGATTAATAATACTTATGTCGATTATGTCGATTTTAAGACCAGACTGTAGTGAAATAAATTTTAATAATAATACTATAAATATATATATATAATAGAAAAACCTATACTATGACATTAAAAGATGATGACTTTAACAATATGTTAAAGGATATAAATTTAACAGTTGAACAATTAAACCAGATAACGTTACACGGTAATGTGGTTAGGTTTACAAGTGAAGAAACTAAACGTAAGAAATCTACAATACACGGCTATGGTATGTTTGCTAAAGTTAATTTTAAAAAAAATGATATAATAGGTTTAGCGTCAATTAACAATACACATAAAACAAATTTAGGCAGGTATACTAATCATTCAAAAAACGCTAACATAGTTTTTAAATATTTAAAAAATTATGACTTAGTTGCAGTTTGTTTAATAGACATAGAAAAAGACCAGGAGTTATTGGTGAATTACAGAACACATATATTGACACCAACCTTTTTGTAAATTTAAATTGTATATTTGTTTTAAATTAAATCTAATTAAATATGAATCCACAAGGCGGAGGTTACTCTCCTAAAGACCTGAAGTTTGGAGAATCAGGCAGAACCTCATTAATAAATGGGATAAGTAAAATAGCTAATGCAGTAAAAAGTACGTTGGGTCCAAGAGGACATACTGTATTAATTGAATCTCCTAATCACACACAAGGAATAACTGTAACTAAAGATGGGGTAACTGTAGCCAAGGCTGTAGACTTATTACATCCAGTTGAGAACTTAGCTGTACGTATGATGAAAGAGGCTGCTGATAAAACTGCTACCTCTGCTGGAGACGGAACAACTACGGCTATTGTATTAACTGAAGCGATTGTAAAGGCTGGAAGTGATATGATGAAAGATAATCATAATCGTACTGAGATATTAAAACATATTAATAAAGAGGTGCCATCAATCATAACTAAACTAAAGTCTTTATCAAAACCAATTACTAAAAGAAGATTAAAAGATGTTGCTATAATATCTGCTAATGGAGATAAGACTATTGGTACTACAATTGCAAAGACATATGACAAGGTTGGTAAGACAGGTATAGTAACTGTGGAGCGTTCACAGACTAGCTCTACTTACAATGAGATTACTAATGGTATAAAAGTAGAGAGGGGATATAACTCAAGTTTATTTATCAACGACCAAAAGAAAGACGAGTGTATATTGGATGATACGTACATATTAGTTTCTGATGCTTCGGTTGATAATATATTAAACATTGAGAATATATTAAAACCAATTATTCAAGAAAGAAAAAAATTATTACTTATATGTCCTTGTAGTGAGAACGTAATAAATACTTTGGCTGCTAATGTTGTGAAGAATGGTTTAAAGATATGTAATATCAATCCTCCACAGTTTGGATATAAGCAACACGAGTTAATGCAAGACATTGCAATCTCTGTTGGTGCTACATATTTCTCTGAAAAAACTGGTGACGACTTAAGTCTTATTACTTTTAATGATTTAGGACACGCATCTAAGGTAATAGTTAGTCGTGATTCTACCGTAATCATAAAAGATGACGCTGAAAATGGTAATGTTATAGAAGAAAGGGTAGCACAATTATGGGAACAACATAAACTTGCAGTTAAAAAAGGAGATAAAGACTTTATTTTATCTAGAATTGCTTCATTAACTGGTGGTATTGGGGTTATATATGTAGGTGGACAGACTGATATTGAGCAAAAAGAGCTGTATGACAGGGTAGATGACGCTGTTTGTGCGGTACGTTCAGCACTTTTAGAAGGTATTTTGCCTGGCGGAGGTACTGCATTGTACAATGTAGCTAAAGATTATGATGCTTTACAGGATGAAGAAACTAATCTCTCGAAAAAAATTGCTTACGCAATTTTAGGAAAAGCATTAAAAGCACCTATACATCAAATTCTGTTAAATGCAGGGCTAGACTATAATGAAATATACAAAGATATAGCCAATCCTATACACGGATACGATGTTAAGAATGAAGTATATGGAGATTTATTAGAGATGGGGGTAATTGACCCTATGAAGGTAACTAAACACGCATTACAAAATGCTGTATCTGTGGCTACAACTATACTAAGTACTAATGCTATTATAACAATGGCGAGAACATACGAATCAAATGAAGCCGATAAATAAATATATTGCTATAGATATTATAGAAGAAGAGATTGTAACTGACTCTGGGTTAATACTTTCTGATAAAGATGCTGATGCTTTAAGATATAAGAAAGCTAAAGTAATTGCACCAGGAACAGAAGTGCATAACATTTCTAAAGGAGATGTTATATATTTTGATTCACGAACAGGTTATACTTTGTTGATTGACAATAAGCCTTGCACTATTATTTCTGAGAGAGACGTTGTTGTAGTTTTATAGTCTTATTCATTTCTTTAATAAAGTTTCTATATACTTTATCTGTATAAGATACGTTTCTATGAAAGATAGGATTATATTCTGAAGTAGGAATCTCATCTCCATTTAATTTTTTATATATAGAGTCAAGCATTCTTTTAGATTTATAAGACAACTGGTACAATCCTTTTTTATTTCCTACTCGTTTTCTAAACAATTCTATCCACCCTTCTTTTAATAGCTTGTCAAATCTATTTACGTTCCAACTTAATAGCTCGTCAAACTCTTTGAATTTGCTTTTACTAAAGTAATCTTCTGAATATAAAAAAAGCAACATATCTAGCTCTCCTGTGCTTATACCATACTTAGCCTTAGTGTAATACCTAATAACTCTCCAGTATTTTAAATAGTTAAATTTCATTTTATTTTATTTGTATCTTTGTAAAAATAATAAATTTATGTCTACTAACGTTCCTTTAAACTATTTAGAATCTTACAAAGCTCAGTTGGCTAAGAAAAAGAAAAAAACTAAACAACAAGTAAAGCCTAAGTCTCCTACTATACACGGACTAGGTAAGTTAAAAGGATTAGCTTCGTTTGCAAATAAATATAAAAAGAAACCAATAAATAAAAATCAAAGAAATGCCTAAAGTAGGAAAAAAAACATATGCTTATACTCCAAAGGGGAAAGCAGCAGCTAAAAAAGCAGCAAAGAAAAAAGGAGTAAAAGTTAAAAAAAGTAAAAAATACTAATGGCTAAAGGAAGAGCAAAAAAGAAAGGTAATAAAATTTGTTCGGCTGGGATTTCCTGGGCGAAAAGAACTTTTGATAAGTACCCTTCTGCATATGCAAATATGGCAGCCAGTAAATATTGTAAAGACCCTAACTACGCTAAAGGAGCAAAAAAGAAATAGATATGAGTAAATTAAGTAAAGCACAAAGAAAGATTGCAAGAATGGCTATGCCTTTTGATAAAATTACAGGAGCTGATTTTAAAGCTTTAAAAATGAAAAAGCAAAAGAAAGGTAAGAAAAAGTAATGGGCGAGTTAAAAAAATGGCGAGACCAAAAATGGGTACGTATAGGAACCGATGGTAAAATTAAAGGAGCTTGTGGTACTAGTAAAAATAAAAAAAACCCTGATAGATGTTTGCCATTAGCTAAAGCTAGACGTTTATCTAAAAGTAAATTAGCTTCTACTGCTAAGAAAAAGAAAAGAGAAGGAGCTAAAGGAAAACAATTTGTTAAAAACGTAAAAGGAGTAAGATAATGGCAAAAAAATTTAAAGTACATAATATGTACAGTAAAACAGGAGTAGTTAAAAAGGCTTCTACAATGAAACAGCATTTAGCTTTAAAGAAAAAAGGCTACACTCATAAGAAAAAGTAATGGCTATAAGAAAAACTACAAAAGGAAAGAACGCAAACTATCGTCCTACTAAAAAAGGAGCAGGTATGACTAAGAAAGGTGTTGCGGCATATCGTAAAGCAAATCCTGGTAGTAAATTAAAGACTGCTGTTACTGGAAAAGTAAAAGCTGGAAGTAAATCAGCTAAAAGAAGAAAGTCTTATTGTGCAAGAAGTTTAGGTCAATTAAAAAATAGTAGTGCTGAAACTAGAAACGACCCTAACTCAAGAATTAGACAAGCACGAAGACGCTGGAAGTGTTAAAAATAGACAAAGAAAATATTACTATCTTTGTCAGATAATAAATAGCAAGTTATGGCTAAAGACAAAAAATTTATACAGAAAGTTTTTGCTAACGCAAAACGTAGAGGCACCGTAGGTGACTGTACAGGTAAAAAATTTGGAAGTCCTTCTTGTCCTAAAGGGTCAAAGAAATATAATTTTGCTAAGAATATGAGAAAAATTAATAAAAAATAATAATAGTTATGAAAAAGCAAGGATATAATTCACGTTTAGATGAGTCATTAGGAGCTAAGAACGGAAAAAAATCTCAATCTATGAAATCTAGAAGAGATGAGTCTAAAGGTATGGCAAAGAAAATGACTGGTCGTGCTTATAGTGGAAACCACGGAATGGATTACAATAAAAATGTTCACGGACATTTAGGTAAAATGATTAGAAAATAAATGGGAGAATTATTACAAATGTGGTTATGCAAGATTCAATGCGGCTGGAATTGGTTACTTTCTAAATTAATGTTTAGTGTATCTAATTGTCCTTACAAATTATGTAAATGTTCAGATAAGAAGTAATGAAACTAGATAGAAGAAACATACCTTCACGAGGACTTGGAGATTCTATTGCAAAGATGACTAAAGCAACAGGAATAAAATCTGTTGTAGATAAAGTAAGTAAAGTAACAGGAAAAGGATGTGGGTGTACAGAAAGAAGAGATACACTTAACAGAATGTTTCCATATAATAAATAAATAATATGTATTCAAAAATTCAAGTAAATACAGCCAATGTCATAGATGTAGTTATGTCTGATGACTATAATATTCCTAATCCAAGTCAATTAGTTTTTTCTGGTACAGATTCAGCAGCAGCAACAGGTGTAATAATAGATGTTTCTGCTTGTGCTAATATATTTACAAGCGTAACAACATCAGCAGGAGGAGGAAATCTTTTAGTTGATTCTATTCCAGTTACTGGAAATCCTGCAAGAGGATTAGATTTTACAAAAAATAGTAATATATCTATTGCTCAATCAGCAACTGGAGCTGCACAATCAGTTCGTGCTATTCAAGTAGGTAATCAAGTAGAGGAAACAAATACTAATACAACTGGTCACGTAGTTACTATTGATAGTTTGTCTCAATTAACTTTAGATAATACTATTGGTGCTGGAGCTGCTGTAGATTATATATTAAGACAAAATGGATTTATTAATAGATTAGGTGTTAAAGTTGGATATGTTGTAGTAAATACAACTGATTTTACAATGAATTTTGTTACTGAGGTAACTAATGATGCACAATTAAGTGTTGGCGGAAGTATTATGGCTAATAATGATACATATGAAATATATGCACAAGATGATGCAGATTTAAAAGTTGTAGATGCAAATGAAGGAGCTTTAATATATGTAGGTACAACCACAAATATTTTTCAAGACATTACAGCTAGTACACCAGGGACAGCAGACCCTAGATATTTAGATATTAAAGTTACTACTGCAGGTAATCAAGTTAGAACATTTAAAAACTTTCCAGTGGGGGAATATTTACCAGTTCAATGTGTTAAAGTATGGGCTACTGGAACCGATGCAGCAGCTAGACCATTAGCAATATTTTAAATTGAAAATGGATAGCGATATAAAAGACACACTAGAGGTTATTATACCTAATGCAGGAGCCATAGGCTTATCAATAACTGATTGTAACGAATACTTAACATTTATTTCGTTAGTTCTTGCGATTTCAATTTCATTATTCAAACTATATAACTGGAAGTTTAAGAAGAAGTAACATCAATAGAATTGATGAAATCACCAATAAATTTTAAAGATTTTGCCGCTAATCCATTAGCTGGAGGATTGTTTTTTTGCATTATTGCAATAGGTTATTTATATATAGATAATAAAACTACTCTTACAAATCAAATTGAAAGTTTGCAAGAAGAAGTAATTGTTTTAAGAAGTGATTATAAAAAACTTAATGATAAATTTATTGAAACTTTAGAAAACTTAAATGAAGATTAAATGTTTTATATTGTTACTCACACTAACTTCTTGTTTGTCATCTGAAAAACAATTAGAAGAAATAATTATTTCTCCTACTGATGTTGACAGTCTTTTTTTATCAGCAGATAATGCGGTTAAAAATATATTAAATACTCGAGAAGAAAAAGTTTTGTTAGAGCAAGACTTGTGGAGAAAGAAAAGAGATATAAAGAATATTCATAAAACTTATACAGACAGCATCTGGAATTTAAGTAATATGTATGAATTAAATACTATAAAATTAGACAGTGATAGTATACAGTACAATTACAAAATAGTATTAAGAGAGATTATTGATACGGTAAGGATAGTTGTCACTGATTCTATTTGTAACGTATGTGAAACAAAACAAAACAAAAGGGATAATAGATGGTACAAAAAAACTTTTAGATGGATTAAAAATATAGACTTATAATGAGAGAAATTAATAAAATAATAGTTCATTGTTCTGCAACACCAAGG
>TARA_R110001599_G_scaffold146321_10_pt1 | contig 17472 bp, 13 predicted proteins | sample TARA_R110001599 | Tara Oceans TARA_R110001599 (sample SAMEA4398360) | marine metagenome | biome: Polar Biome; feature: [MES] marine water layer (ENVO:01000295) within the mesopelagic zone...; material: water (ENVO:00002006), including particulate matter (ENVO:01000060) such... | reverse complement strand
GCCGCGAGCCTGCCGCGCCGCCTGCAACAGTGCGCCGGGCGCCAGTACTACGGGGGCTGGCTCGAGCGTTTCCTTACTGCCCACTGTTCAGCGTCCGCTGGTATTCCTGGAATTCGGGAGACTGCGGGTACAGGCTGCTCAGGGCGAGTGCATAGCTGCTTTCGCCGTCTTTATCGCCCGTGGCCCGTGCAAGACGTACGCCCAGCCAGAAGCCGCGCGGGCTTTGTGGCCGCACCGCCGTTCGATAGGTGCCGTAGTAACGTTCCGCAGCGCGATAGTCGCCGTCTTCGTACTTCAGAATCGCCAGTTCCAGTAAGGCAATCGTGTTGACGCGATCCATCGACAGGGCGCGACTGAAGGATTCCTCCGCCTGCAGACGCTTGCCCAGCTGCAACTGGCACAGGCCGAGGTTCACGAATGCCAGCGGCCGGGCGCTGTACAGTGTGTCTTTTACCACATAATCCAGCTGCTTCTCGGCATCCGCATAGCGCTGCTCGGAAAACAGGAAGGCGGCATAGTTGTTGCGCGCACGGGAAAAATCGCGCTGCAGGCGAATGGCTTTTTCGAAGCTCTCCTCTGCCAGCTCCTTCTCGCCGGTGCTCTGGTAAACCAGCGCAAACGCCTCGTAGACCTCCGCATTGCGGTCATCGATTTTCACCGCCTGGGACAGGTTGCGCTTGGCATTCTCCCAATCGCGCTCGCCGATGTACTGGCGCGCCAGCGATACCCGGCGTTCCAGCGCGTCTTCCGGGGAAGGCGGATTGGTGTACACGCTGTCTGTGGTGGTGACACAACCGGTAAGCAGCAATGCGGCCAGCAGCCAGGTGAAGCGCAGCGGACGGGTGGCCCGCCGGGGTAACGTTGTCATCGTGCTTCAACCTCCGCGGCCTGTCCGGCCGCCCGGTAGCGCTCGCTGCGCCGGGTGCGATCCACAACCTGCCCGACCAACTGGCCGCAGGCCGCTGCAATATCATCGCCACGGGTAGTGCGCACCGTAACAATGTACCCAGCATCTACCAACACCTGCCAGAATCGCGACACCGCGTTACCGCTGGGGCGCTGATAATCCGACTGGGGGAAGCTGTTGAAGGGAATCAGATTGACCTTGCAGGGGAAGTCCGCCAGCAACAGGGCCAATTCGCGCGCATGCTCGAGCTGGTCGTTGACCCCGGCAATCAGGGTGTACTCGACAGTCACCACGCGTTTGCTGTCGGCCTGCGCGTCGATATAGTCGCGCGCGCTGCGCAGCAGCTCTGCTATCGGGTACTTGCGATTGATGGGCACCAGCTGGTTGCGCAGCGCATCATTGGGGGCATGCAAAGAGATCGCCAGGGACGCCTCGCTGACTTTGGCCAGACGGTCCAGCGCCGGCACCACACCAGAGGTGCTCAGGGTGACGCGACGCTTGGAGATACCGTAACCGAGGTCCGACATCATCAGGTCCATCGACGCCACCACGTTGTCGAAATTCAGCAGGGGCTCGCCCATACCCATCATGACCACATTGGTGACCACGCGGCGGTTGCCAGCCTGGAATGCATCGTAGGACTTTATGGCCAGCCATACCTGGCCGATGATTTCTGCCGCGGTGAGGTCTCGCTCGAAGCCCTGCTTGCCCGTGGAGCAGAAGCTGCAGTCAAGGCTGCAACCCACCTGCGACGAAACACAGAGCGTGGCGCGGCCCCCTTCGGGAATCAACACGGCTTCTACCAGGCCACCACCGCCCACCCGAATCGCCCATTTACGGGTGCCGTCGGCCGAATCCAGCTGGCTGACAATCTCCGGCGGGCGCACCTCGGCCACCCGCTGCAGCTTTTCGCGCAGCGCCTTGCCCAGGTTCGACATCGCCTCGATGTCGATAACACCCGCGTGATGTATCCATTTCATCACCTGCTGCGCGCGGAACTTCTTCTCCCCCAGATCAAGGAAAAATTGCTCCAGCTGCAACTGCGTCATGCCCAGCAGGTTGACCCTGCCGGGGGCGTCAGACGAGGCGATAACGGTGGCGTTCATGATGAGCCGGCCTGCAGCCTGTTCTCAGCCGCGACCGCAGAGGTCGCTGGCGGCGAAGAAATAGGCAATTTCCCGCTCGGCTGATGCCGGGGAGTCAGAACCGTGCACGGCGTTGGCATCGATGGACTCGGCGAAGTCGGCACGAATGGTGCCCGCGTCCGCATCTTTCGGGTTGGTGGCACCCATCAACTCCCGGTTGCGGGCAATGGCGTTCTCGCCTTCCAGCACCTGCACCATGACCGGGCCGGAGGTCATGAACTCGATCAGCGCGGGGAAGAAAGGACGCTCGCTGTGCTCGGCGTAGAAACCACCGGCAACGGCATCGCTCAGGCGCAGCATTTTTGCCGCAACCACGCGCAGGCCCGCGGACTCGAACCGTGAATAAATCTGCCCGATTACGTTTTTTGCCACAGCATCGGGCTTCACGATAGACAAGGTACGCTCAACAGCCATCTGACTTTCTCCAAAGATTCCAGAAAATGATTCGGGGCAGCGGGCCCCAGGGTGAAAACCGCGCAATTATACGGGCTTTACGGCCCGGTTTCACGCGCTAAACGCGCTGACGCAGGCGACCGATAACGTCCTGCAGGTGAGCGATGGCGTGGTCGACATCCTCCCCGGTGGTAAACCGGCCACAGCACAGGCGCAGGGTGCTGTGCGCAAGGGAATCCGGCACACCGATAGCACGCAATACGTAGGAGGGCTCCACGCTCTCGGAATTGCAGGCGGAGCCGCTGGACAACGCCAGTTCGCGCAAGGCCATCAACAGGGTTTCCCCGTCCACGCCCTCCACACTCACGCTGAGGGCACCCGGCAGGCGCCGCTCAGGGTGGCCGTTCAGCTGCACGCCGCCAATGGCTGCCACACCGCGCCACAGGCGCTCGCGCAGCGCAAGCAGACGCTCGCTCTCCGCCGCCAGCTCGGCGGCGGCCAGGCGCGCCGCTTCGCCCATGCCGACGATCTGATGTGTCGCCAGGGTACCTGAGCGCATGCCCCGCTCGTGCCCGCCGCCGTGGATCTGGGCCTGCAGTTGCACCCTTGGCTGGCGCCGGACATACAGCGCGCCGATGCCCTTGGGGCCATAGAATTTATGCGCCGACATAGACAGCAGATCAACCGGCAGCTGTCGCATATCGAGGGGAATCTTGCCCACACTCTGCGCCGCATCGACATGAAACAACGCCCCGTTCTCGCGCACGCAGGCGCCGATGGCGGCGATGTCGTTGACAGTGCCCAGCTCATTGTTGGCGTGCATGATGCTTACCATGAGCGTGTCGGGGCGCACCGCAGCGGCCACGCTCTCCGGGCTGGTCAAGCCATCCGGCCCCGGCGTCAGCCAGGTCACCTCCCAGCCCTGTTGCTCCAGCCAGGCACAGGTGTCAATCACCGCCTTGTGCTCAATGCGGGAGGTCACCAGATGACGGCGGTCGGCGGCCAGTGCGGCAGCCCCCTTGATAGCCAGGTTGTCCGACTCGGTGGCACCGGACGTCCATACCAGCTCGCGCGGGTCGGCGTGGATCAGGTCCGCGAGATCGCGCCGTGCCTGCTCCACCGCCTGTTCGGCACGCCAACCGTAAACATGGGAGCGCGAAGCGGGATTACCGAAATTGCCTTCCAGGGTCAGGCAGCCAGCCATCGCCTCGGCAACCCGCGGATCTACCGGGGTCGAGGCGAGATAATCGAAATAAACGGGTGCTTGCATGGTTATCCAGGTGCCAACGCCGGGATTACAGTTCCCGCAGGGCGACCAGGCTCTCCGGGTTCACGCGCGCGCGGGCGTCCTGCCGGGAGGAAATGTGGCGCACTTCGCGGCGCTCCACCAGGGTCGCCAGGCTGATCTGGCTGAGGAAGCCGTGAATCTGGTCGCTCAGGTCCTGCCACAGGTGATGCGTGAGGCAGACCTCGCCCTGCTGGCAGTCGGCCTTGCCGCCACAGCCGGTGGCGTCGACGGCCTCATCGACCGCATCGATGATCTGCGCGACATAAATCGCTTCACTTTCACGGCCCAGCCGATAGCCGCCGCCCGGGCCGCGCACACTACTCACCAGGTCGCGCCGGCGCAGGCGCGCGAACAACTGTTCCAGATACGAAAGTGAGATCGCCTGGCGGCCGGAAATTTCCGCGAGGCTTACCGGCCCCTGCTGTCCGTGGAGAGCCAGATCCAGCATTGCCGTCACTGCATAGCGTCCCTTGGTTGTCAGCCGCATGACCATACCCGATAGCGTAAAGCGCCGAGTATGCAATAACCCACCAAATTGATCAACTTTTGTCCGCGGCGCCGTCCGTGCCACTGCGCCCGGGGTCGCTGCCGGCTTCGGGCAGGTATTTCTGGGTCTCGGTGAGGATGCCGCGGAGGATGTTCAGCTCCATTTCGTCCAGCCGCACGCGTCCGTACAGTCGCCGCAGGCGCACCATCAACTGCCGGGGTGCGGCGGGGTCGAGAAAACCGATACCCACCAGCGTTTCTTCCAGGTGCTCGTAGAAGCGCTCCATGTTTTGCGCGGTACTGAACGGGGCGCCCCACTGGTCCTCGGCGACCGCGGGCAGGCTGCCTGCCAGGTGCAGCATGCGCAGTTCGTAGCAGACAATCTGCACCGCCATCGCCAGGTTCAGCGAGCTGTAGGCCGGATCAGACGGAATGTGCAGGTGCAGGTTGCAGCGCTGCAGCTCGTCGTTGGTCAGCCCGCGGTCCTCACGCCCGAACAGCAACGCGACCTGCTCGTCGCCCGCGCGAGCCGCAACCTGCTCGGCACAACGCCGGGGGTCCAGCAAAGGCCAGGGTATGCGCCGTTCACGGGCGCTAGTGCCCACCACGAACTGGCAGTCGGCAATGGCTTCATCCAGTGTTGGGCACACCACCGCCGCTTCCAGCACGTCCAGCGCACCGGCTGCCCGCCAGGTGGCCTGCTCATCCGGGTACTGGCGCGGCTCTACCAGCACTAACCGCGAAAGCCCCATGTTTTTCATCGCCCGGGCCACACCGCCGATGTTGCCCGGATGCGACGTGTTCACCAGCACGATACGAATATTGTCGAGATTCATGGCCCAATCATGCGCACACGCGCTGCCTGTAAAAGCGCGCAAGTGTAGCAGATTGCCGGTAGGATCAGGCCCTGATGTGCTGTTATAATCGCGCGCCCCAAAACACGCACTCCCAGGAAACCGCTATGCAACCGATGGTCACAATCGCGCTGCGCGCCGCGCGCAAGGCCGGCGAACAGATCGTCCGTGCCTCCGACGAACTCGAGCGGATTGATGTGCAGGAGAAAAACGTCAACGACTTCGTGTCGGACGTGGACCGCAACGCCGAGCGCGAAATCATCTATCACCTGCGCAAGGCCTACCCCGAGCACGCCATTCTGGGTGAAGAGAGCGGCCTCAGCGGCGACGAAAACGCCGAATACCGCTGGGTGATTGACCCGCTGGACGGCACCACCAATTTCCTGCGCGGCATACCGCACTACGCGGTGTCGATCGCCTGCCTGTATCGTGGCAAGCTGGAACACGCGGTCATTGTGGACCCGGTACGCCGCGAAGAGTTCACCGCCTCCCGCGGCCGCGGCGCACAGCTCAATGGCCGCCGCATCCGCGTCAGCAGCCGCACGTCCCTGGACGGCGCGCTACTCGGTACAGGCATACCCTTCAAGGACCATTGCGACCAGCACCTGGGCGCCTACAGCAAGAGCCTGGAAGTGCTTGCCGGCCAGTGTGCGGGTATTCGCCGGGCAGGCGCAGCATCACTGGACCTGGCCTATGTGGCCGCCGGCCGTTTGGATGCGTTCTGGGAAATTGGCCTGGCGCAATGGGACATGGCGGCGGGCGCCCTGCTGGTGCGGGAAGCCGGTGGTCTGGTCGCCGATATCAATGGCTCCGATAACTACCTGGAGTCCGGCAACATCGTCTGCGGCAATCCGAAGTGCTTCAAGGCCGTGCTGCAAACGACCAGGCCCCTGCTGGGCAAATAAGAAACCACCGGTCAGCGGCAGCACCGCTGTCACTGCCTCGTGGGCGCCCCGCGTGTCGATGATCGCTGGCATAACCGGGGCGCTTCATACGCCCCGGCAGGCGAGCACCGCTAGGGCATCAGGTCGTCCTGTTCCGCCCCTTCCTTCACTGGCAGCATCAGGTCTTCCTTGCTCACACCCATCAGCACCAGCACACTCGCGGCAACGTATACCGAAGAATAGGTACCGATCACCACGCCCACCAACAGGGCGATTGCGAAACCCTTGATCATCTCGCCGCCGAGCAGCGCCAGGCAAACCAGCACCAGCAGCGTGGTCAACGAGGTGACCAGCGTGCGCCCCAGGGTTTCCGACAGGGAAATATTGATGACCTCCAGCGGGTCGGACTTGCGCAGCTTGCGGAAGTTCTCGCGAATCCGATCCGACACCACGATGGTGTCGTTCAGCGAGTAGCCGATCACCGCCAGCAGCGCCGCCAGTACCGTGAGGTCAAACTCCAGGCCAATGATGGAAAAAAAGCCGAGCGTGATGATGACGTCGTGCGCCAGTGCCGCCACCGCGCCCACAGCGAACTTGAACTGGAAGCGAAAACCGATATACAGCATGACCATGCCCAGCGCCATGAGCATGGCGAGGCCACCCTGCTCACGCAGCTCGTCGCCAACCTGCGGGCCGACAAACTCAATGCGCCGCAATTCGACGGTCCCCTCAAAGGTATCCTCCAGCAGCCGCACCAATGCGGTGCCGTCGGTGTCGGCATGCCCCTGGGGCAGGCGAATCAGCACATCGCGGTCGGTACCAAAGCTGACCACAATGGAGCCGGCATAGCCGCCACCGTCAAGGGTGGAGCGGATCGCCTTCAGATCGGCAGATTCACTGTAGTGCACCTCAACCAGGGTGCCGCCGGTAAAGTCCAGCCCCCAGCTCAGCTGCCGCGTGGAGAGACTGAAAATCGCGGTCAGCAGCAGCACCGCGGAGACGGCCATAGCGAGCTTGCGCTGGCCCATAAAGTTGATCACTTTCATACTCAAACTCCCCCGATGGACAGGGTTCTCACCTTGCGTCCACCGTAGTACAGGTTCACCAGCGCCCGCGTACCGACGATGGCCGTGAACATCGAGGTGACAATGCCCACCGACAGCGTGACCGCAAAGCCCTTGACCGGACCGGTGCCCACGGCATAGAGAATAACCGCCACGATCAGTGTGGTGATGTTGGCGTCGAGAATGGTCGACAGCGCGGCATCGTAGCCCGAGTGAATGGCCATCTGCGGCGAGCGCCCATCGCGCAATTCCTCACGTATTCGCGAGAAAATAAGCACGTTGGCGTCCACCGCCATCCCCACCGTGAGCACGATACCCGCAATGCCGGGCAAGGTGAGTGTGGCACCGATCAGCGACATGAAGGCCACCAGCAATACCAGATTGGCGGCAAGCGCGACCACGGCAATAACACCGAACACGCGGTAATAGAGAATCATGAACAACACCACCAGAGCCAGGCCAAACTGCACCGACTTCACGCCCAGGCGGATGTTCTCGGCACCCAAAGAGGGGCCTACCGTGCGCTCTTCAACAAAGGAGATGGGTGCCGCCAGCGCACCTGCGCGCAGCATGAGCGCCAGCTCGGAAGCCTCCAGCGGGCTGTCCAGCCCGGTGATCTGGAACTGTGCGCCGAGTGCGGACTGAATCACCGGTGCGGTGAGCAACTTGCGTTCGTCGTAAGGGATTTGAACGGCTTTCTCGCTGCCATCCTCCTGCAGTTCGTAGCGGGTGCGGAACTTGCGTTCGATAAACAGCACACCCATGCGCCGCTTGACGTTGTTGCGCGTGGCTCGGGACATCAGCGTGCCACCCTCGCCATCGAGGCTGATCTGTACGTTCGGGCGGCCGTTCTCGTCAAAGCTGGCCTGGGCGTTCGCCACGCGCTCACCGGTAATGATGATGTCGCGCTCCAGCCACTCAAAGGAGCCGGCGCGGTCTTCGCTGCGGTATTCGAAGCGCTGCTTTTCCGACTCCGGCGCGTCCAGGTTCGCCACCAGGCGGAATTCGAGGTTAGCCACCGTGCCCAGAATCCGCTTCGCTTCCGCGGTGTCCTGAATGCCGGGCAGTTCCACCACGATGCGACTCTGGCCCTGGCGCTGTACCAGCGGCTCCGACACACCCAGTTCGTTGACCCGGTTGCGCAGCGTGGTCAGGTTCTGCGACACCGCGTAATTGGCGATTTCCGTGCGCATCTGCTCGGTCATGGAAGCGGTGATGGTCCAGCTCTCGCCTTCCCCGCCGCGCTCCAGCAGCAGTTCAGGGTGATTATCAGCGATGAGTGTACGCGCGCTCTCGCGGTCTTCTTCGCTGCGCAGGCGCGCCGTGACCGACAAATCTCCCTCACGCCCGACGATGCCCCGGATCCGCTCGTCACGCAGTGCGCGGCGAATGGCGGTTTCGTAGAATTCCTGCCGCCGCTCCATCGCGGCATCCACATCCACCTCCAGCTTGAAGTGCACGCCGCCGCTCAAATCCAGACCCAGCTTCATGGGCTGACCGCCCAGGTCGCTGAGCCATTCAGGCGTGGTCGGCGCCAGGTTCAGTGCCACAATGAAGCCATCGCCCAGGGCGCGCTGCACTCTCGCCTGCGCGATAAGTTGCTGCTCCGCATCGCCGAGGCGCACCAGCGCGTTGCGGCCGCCCGGATCAATAACTTCGCCAAAATGCTCAATGCCGGCCTCCTCCAGCGCGCCGGTGACGCGGCTGAGAGTGCGCTCGTCGATGATCTGGGCGCTGCTCTCCCCCGTGATCTGCAGGGCCGGGTCCGGCGCGTACAGGTTGGGCGCGGCATAGAGCAAGCCGATCGCCAGCACCGCCAGCACCAGGAGATATTTCCACAATGGATACTTATTCAACATAATCAGGCTCTAACAGGAGACCGGGCCTCGGCCGGTGCGCTCGTCGCGCACCCTTGCCGGGAATGGAAAGTCGGTCATTATAAGGAATCAAAGGGGGGTCACAAGGGGCCGCGTCAGCCGACCCAGTGACGGGCGTTGCGGAACAACCGCAGCCAGGGCGCATCTTCACCCCAACCTGCTGGTGCCCACGAGTGCTGCACACTCCGGTACACCCGCTCCGGGTGCGGCATCATGATCGTTGCGCGCCCGTCGAGACTGGCCAGGCCCGCAATGCCCAGCGGCGAACCATTGGGGTTGGCGGGGTAGCGCTGCGCCACGGACAGGTCGTTCTCCAGATAACGCAGGGCGATAGCACCCCCGGCGTCACACTGCGTTGCGCCCTCGGCCCGCGCGAATTCGGCGCGCCCCTCGCCATGGGCCACAGCGATGGGCAGGTGCGAGCCCGCCATGCCAGCGAGCAACACCGAGGGGCTCTCTTCCACCCGCACCAGCGCCAGGCGGGCCTCGAACTGCTCGGAGCGATTACGCACAAAACGCGGCCAATGGCCTGCGCCGGGAATCAGCTCCGCAAGCGCCGAAACCATCTGGCAGCCGTTACACACACCCAGGGTGAAACTGTCTTCCCGCGCGAAGAACGCGGCGAACTGGTCGCGCAGCGCGCTGTTGAAGAGAATGCTCTTGGCCCAGCCGGCGCCGGCGCCCAGCACATCGCCATAAGAGAAGCCGCCACAGGCTGCCAGCCCCTTGAATTCGGCGAGCTCACGCCTGCCCGCCAACAGATCACTCATGTGCACATCGACCGGCGTGAAACCCGCCCGGTGAAAGGCCGCCGCCATCTCGACGTGCCCGTTGACGCCCTGCTCGCGCAGAATCGCCACGCGCGGCCGCAGCCCACGATTGATGTAGGGCGCCGCGATGTCCTCGGCGGGATCGAACGTGGCGTGCGCAGACAGCCCCGGGTCTTCCTCCAGCACGCGCTGATACTCTTCCTCCGCGCACTCCGGGTTATCGCGCAATCGGGCAATCTCGAAGCTGGTGCGGGCCCACACCGCCTGCAGACGGCTGCGCTGATCATCCAGCACCACATCCCCCGCGGAACGTATCACCACCCGCTCGCCCGGCACCGCGCGCCCCAGCGGGAACAGGCAATCCGCCAGGCCCAGCGCTGCAGCCTGCTCGCGCAGCGCCGCCACGTGCCCGGCCGCAACCTGCAGCACAGCGCCCGCCTCTTCGGCAAACAACTGCTGCAGCGGCGTGCCGGCAAGGAACGCGAGGTCCAGCTCCAGGCCGCAGCGGCCCGCAAAGGCCATTTCCAGCACCGTGGTGAGAAGACCGCCGTCAGAGCGATCGTGATAGGCGAGCAGTTTGCCGGCCTGCAGCAACGCCTGCACCAGCGCAAAAAACGCCGCCAGATCCGCGGGCCGGTCGATGTCCGGAACATCCTCACCCACCTGGCCGTAGACCTGTGCCAGCGCGGACCCTCCGAGACGGCCCGCACCGCGGCCCAGGTCCAGCAGCCACAGTTCAGCATCGGCGTCGGTCGACAATTCCGGGGTCAGGGCAAGACGCACATCAGTCACCGGCGCAAAAGCCGATACCACCAGCGAGACCGGGGCCGTAACCGCGCGCTGCTCGCCATCCGCCTGCCAGGTGGTGCGCATGGACATCGAGTCCTTGCCCACCGGGATCGTGATACCCAGGGCCGGGCATAGCTCCATGCCCACGGCGCGCACCGTGTCAAACAGCACTTCATCTTCACGGCCATAACCCGCTGCACACATCCAGTTGGCGGACAGGCGGATATCTGCCAGCGCCTCCACGGGTGCCGCACACAGGTTGGTGATGGCTTCAGCGATGGCCATACGCCCGGACGCCGGCCCGTCCACCAGTGCCAGCGGGCTGCGCTCGCCCATGGCCATGGCTTCGCCCGCCACACTGTCATAGGACACCGTCGTGACCGCACAGTCCGCCACGGGCACCTGCCAGGGGCCCACCATCTGATCGCGCGCCACCATACCGGTCACTGTGCGGTCGCCAATGGTAATGAGGAACTGTTTACTCGCCACAGCCGGCAGTTGCAGCACACGCTCCACCGCTTCGCGCACGGGCATATCCAGGGTGAGGGGCGGCAGCGACAACGGGTGTCGGGTCACCTCGCGCTGCATCTTCGGCGGTTTGCCAAAGAGCACAGACATGGGCAGATCCACCGGCGCATTGCCGAAATGGCTGTCTTCCAGCGTCAGGTGTTGCTCGGCCGTCGCCTCACCGACCACCGCATAGGGGCAGCGCTCGCGCCGGCAGATATCCTCAAAGCGCTGCAGTTGTGCCGACTCAACCGCCAGTACGTAGCGCTCCTGTGACTCGTTACTCCAGATCTCGAGTGGCGCCATGCCGGGCTCATCGTTGGGCACGTTGCGCAGCGCAAAGCGGCCACCGCGGCCGCCATCCTTGACCAGCTCGGGCAGCGCGTTGGACAGGCCGCCTGCGCCCACATCGTGGATAAAGGCGATCGGGTTTTCAGCGCCCAGCTGCCAGCAACGGTCGATCACTTCCTGACAGCGGCGCTCCATTTCCGGGTTCTGGCGCTGTACCGAAGCGAAGTCGAGGTCCTCTGCACTGGCACCGCTGGCCATGGAGGAAGCGGCGCCGCCACCCAGGCCAATCAGCATGGCCGGGCCGCCGAGCACAATCAGTTGCGCTCCGGGGGCGAAGTCACCCTTCTGCACGTGCTCTTCCCGAATGTTGCCGTAGCCACCCGCGATCATGATGGGCTTGTGGTAACCGCGCCGCTCAACACCGGACACACCGGGCACATCCAGTTCGAAGCTGCGAAAGTAGCCGCAGAGATTGGGACGGCCGAATTCATTGTTGAAGGCGGCGCCACCGATGGGGCCCTCGAGCATGATGTCCAGCGCTGACACAATGCGGGTGGGTTTGCCGTAATCCGACTCCCAGGGCTGGATATACCCGGGGATTTGCAGGTTGGACACGGAAAAACCGGTCAGCCCCACCTTCGGCTTGGATCCGCGCCCCACCGCGCCCTCGTCGCGAATTTCGCCACCGGCACCGGTGCCGGCGCCCGGGAACGGTGCAATCGCTGTGGGGTGATTGTGCGTTTCCACCTTCATCAGGAGGTGCACGGGTTCCTGGGAAAAACCGTATTCCGCCGTTTGCGGGTCCGGGTAGAAGCGCCCCGCGTGATGACCGGCCACGACCGCGGCGTTATCAGAATAGGCGGAAAGTACGCCCTCGCCGCCGCAGGCATAGGTGTTGCGAATCATGCCGAACAGCGAGTGATCCTGCTCTACCCCGTCAATCGCCCAGCTGGCATTGAAGATCTTGTGGCGGCAGTGCTCGGAATTGGCCTGCGCAAACATCATCAGTTCGACATCACTGGGGTTGCGGCCAAGGCCGGTAAACGCCTGTAGCAGATAGTCGATTTCGTCATCCGCGAGGGCGAGCCCGAGGTTGGCATCGGCCGTCTCCAGCGCTGCGCGACCACCCTGCAGGATATCCACCGTAGACAACGCGGTCGGCGACTGCTCGCGGAACAGGGCGCTGGCCGCCTCCAGGCTGGGCAGCACGCTTTCCGTCATGCGGTCGTGCAGCAATGCCTGCACCGCAGTGTGGCTGGCCGCCGGCAACCCCGCCGGCAGGGTCAGGTACCAGGCAACACCGCGCTCCAGCCGGCGCAGCTCGGCAAAGCCGCAATTGTGGGCAATGTCCGTGGCCTTGCTCGACCAGGGTGAAATGGTCCCCGGGCGGGGCACCACCAGCATCAACTCTCCCTGTTGCGGCGCCGCAGGGGTTTCCGGCACCTCACCGAGCAGTTGTTTCAGCAGTGCTTCACGTTCAGGGGAAAGCTCGTCGCCAAGCTGTGCGAAGTGGACAAAGTAACCGCCATGCAGGTGAATGGCAGGGTCGATGGCGGCTAGTTTCTGCGTCAGCTTGTCCCGGCGGAAAGGGGACAGGGCCGAGGTTCCACGCAATATCAGCATGCTGGGGCGGGCTCCGGGAGAGGCTTTCTGAAAGCCCGCCATTGTACGGGATTAGCCCGCAGGGAGTCACCGCCAATCGGCGGGCAAATTCACTCCCTGCGCCAGTGACGACGCCCCTAGACGAAGAAGTCCGTGCTGTCGGCGCCCAGCAGTACGGCGCCGAGATTGCGGCCGAACGACGTGGGGTTGTTGGCCACGTGGGCCCGCGCGGTGTGGATATCGAGGAAGCGTTGCTGGATTTCACTGCCGAGGAACACCGAGCTGCCGCCAGCCGAGGAAAACAGGCTGTCGATCACGGCCATACAGCGCTCGATAACCAGCGATGCCTGATAGCGGTACTTGATGCGCTCCAACACCGGCACTTCCTCCCCGGCTGTCACCTGGGCCATCATGCGATCGAAGTTGCGGAACAGGATCGCCTCCATTTCATCGATGCTGGTGATTGCGGCGGCAATCCGTTCCTGCGTGCCAGTGTCTGCGGCGAGTTTGGTCACGTCACCGCTGGCCTTGCCCACCACCATCTGGCGGTACAGGTCGAGCGCGTCGCGGGCTGCGCCAATCGCCGGTGTGGAGACCACACGCACAAACAGCTGGGCCCAGGGCAGGCGATACAACGGCGCGCTGTCCGCGGTAACACCGGGGTTGGTGCCGAGGAAGCCATCCACCGCCTTGTGTGTGCGGTACTCGGGCACAAATGCGTCCTCCACAACGATATCCTTGGAGCCCGTGCCCTGCAGGCCCATCACGTGCCAGGTGTCTTCGATGCGATAGTCGGTACGCGGCACCAGGAAGGTACGGAAGCCCCCTTCAGGATCGATGCCACCCAGCAGGGCCCAGGTGCAGTGGTCGCTGCCACTGCTCCAGCCCCAACGGCCGCTGAAGCGGAAGCCCCCTTCCACGGCGGTGACCTTGCCCATGGGAGCGTAGGATGACGACGCGCGCACATGTACGTCCTCGCCCCAGACATCAGTCTGGGCGCGCTCATCCATCAGGGCGATCTGGAACGCGTGCACCGCAACAATGCCGGACGCCCAGGCCGTCGACATGCAGTTCTCGGCAATCGCCAGGTGCATGCGGAAAAAGTCCTGCGGGTCCACTTCGTGACCGCCCCATTTGCGAGGCTGCAGGGCGAGGAAGAAGCCCGCATCGCGCAGAGCGTCAATATTCTCTTGCGGCACCATCCGTTGCTCGCGCGCCTGCGGAGCGTTCTTGCGCAGCATATCGCCCAGCGCCAGCACACGGTCGTAGATATCCTGGGCACGCAGTGGCGGGCGGTGGGTCAGCGGGGTAGCGGGCAGGGTCATGGCGTTTCTCCGACTTCTTCGAATTTCCCCTAGATTACCCTGAAGCCGCCGGGTTCAAATACCCTGAATGAGTGATAAAGCCCCGCAGTCACCCCGGATCCGACCCATGTCTATGCTTTGTAGAGTTTCCCGGCGCTATTCGCCCGGCCAACATGGCGCTAGAATCCAGCCATGACCCCGCACCGACCCCTGTTGCTCATGGGCCTCGTCGCCCTCGCCCTGCTCGCCGGCTGCTCGCGCGGCGACGCGCTGCGACAGGTGCTTGTCGATGGCGAGCTGGTCGTGGTGAGCCGCAACAGCCCCACCACGTTCTACCTCGACAAGGGAGGCGCCGCCGGATTTGAGCACGACCTGGCCCAGCTGTTCGCCGATGAACTCGGAGTCAGCCTGCAGATGGATACCGCCTATAGCCTGAGTGGCATTTTTCGCCGCTTGCAGCGCCGTGAAGCCCACATCGCCGCTGCCGGCCTCAGCCTTACCGACGCGCGCAGTGCACAGTTCAATCACTCCATGCCCTACGCCAGCCTGGTGCCCCGGGTGGTGTACCGCACGGGCAAGCGCAAACCGTCGGGACTGGACGATATCGAGGGACTGCACCTGATCGTGCTCGCCGGCAGCAGCCACGAACAGACCCTGCGTGACCTGCAGTCGGCGGCCTGGCCCGAACTGAGCTGGGAAGCCGTGCGCGGTGCCGACACCATGGAACTGCTGGAGCGGGTCGACAGCGGCTCGGCAGACATTGCGGTCATCGACTCCAACGAGTTCCGCATGCAGCAAAGCCTGTACTCGCGCCTGGATGTCGCCTTCAACCTTGGCAGCGAACAGGACATGGTGTGGTACTTCCCACCGGGTGATGACTACAACGCCCTGGTTGACCGCGCCGATGCCTTTCTGGCCGAGTTACAGGAGGATGGACGCCTGGAGCAACTGCGCGAGCAGCATTTCGGGCACAACACCGTGCTGTCTCGTGTGGGGTCACACGTGTTCGCACGCAATATCCGCAGCAAGTTGCCCGCCTATGCCGACCTCATTCGACAGGTAGCCGAGGAGTACAAGCTCGACTGGCACCTGCTGGCGGCGATCGCCTATCAGGAGTCGCACTGGGACCCGGAGGCTACGTCACCGACGGGTGTGCGCGGCATGATGATGCTCACCCGCCCGACGGCGCGGGAAATGGGCGTGAAGGACCGGCTGGACCCGCTACAGAGCCTGCGCGGGGGAGCGCGCTACCTGAAAAATATCCGCCGACGCCTGCCCGCAGACATCAGCGAACCCGACCGCACCTGGCTCGCTCTGGCCGCCTACAATATCGGCCTCGCGCATCTGGAAGACGCGAGAGTGCTCACCGAGCAACGCGGCGGCGATCCGCACCTGTGGAGTGATGTGCTCGAGACCCTGCCCCTGCTGCAGAAGCGCGAGCACTATCGCACCACGCGCTACGGCTATGCGCGGGGCGGCGAAGCGGCGAGCTTCGTGCAGAATATCCGCCACTACTACAGTATCCTGCAGTGGAAAGACATGTCGGCCAACCAGCCTGGTCAGCCGCTGGACCCGATGAACTTCCTGCCGACGGCGTTGCGCGGGGAGCGTTTTCTGGCGCTATGAGCGCCGGGCGCGGAAAAACGCCTGTAGACGACGGCTGGACTCCTCGGCGAGCACACCCTCCTCCCAGCTCACGCGGTGGTTGTACCAGGGTGACTCCAGCAGCGCACACTGGCTACAGACAACACCGGCTCGTGGCTCGCGGGCGGCAAACACCAGCAACGCAATGCGCGCATGCACCAGCGCACCGGCGCACATGCTGCAGGGTTCCAGCGTGACGTAGAGCGTCGCGCCCGGCAGACGGTAGTTGCCCTCGGTGCCTGCCGCGTCGCGCAGGGCAATAATTTCCGCGTGGGCGGTGGGGTCAGCATCGCCAATCACGCGGTTCCAGCCGCGCCCGAGGACGTGTCCGTCGCGCACAACCAGCGCGCCCACGGGCACCTCGCCCTGCTCCGCAGCGCGATCCGCCAGTAACAGCGCCTGCTCCATCCAGTGCTGATGTTCATGCATTGGCATCGGCGCCCCCAGCCACGGGCTCACAGTGCCCCTGCGCGTCTACCGCCAGAGGCGTTGGCGCAAGCCCGGCGCGGTGGCGTTCATACATCGCACCATAGGCTGCCTCCAGATTGCGTGCCATGGCGCGCCCGTCAAACAGCGCGCTGTGGCCCTTCTGACTGGCCAGTCGCTCGCGTAAGCGGGCGAGGCCGGCGGGATTGCCGGCCATGGCAATGGCGCACTGTTCGTAATCCTCCACGGTCGTGGCGATCAATTCCGGCAGTTGCAGCGCGCGCAGCAAGCTGGCTGCTACGCGCCCGGCAAATGACTCACCCTGCAAGGTCAGCAGGGGCAGTCCGGCCCAGAGCGCATCGCTGGCCGTGGTGTGTGCGTTGCAGGGCCAGGTATCGAGAAACAGGTCCGCAGCGCCGTGGCGCGCCAAATGTGCAGCGGGATCTGTTCGTGGTGCGAACACCAGCCGCTCCGGGTCCACGCCATGACCATGCGCGGCCTCTCGCAGCTGTGCAGAGGCCGCGCTGTTGTCCTCGAGCAACCACAACACACTGCCCTCCACCGCCTGCAGGATGCGCATCCAGCAGGCGAAAGTGGTCGGCAGTATCTTGTAGTTGTTGTTAAAACAACAGAATACAAAACCGTGTTGCGGCAGCCCCTGCGCCATGCGGTCAACCGTATCAGCCACCAGCGCGCGGCGGGAGTCGTTGGCCTGATAGCAGCCTGGGAGGTAGACAACCTGTTCGGTATACCAGGCACGGTGAGCCGGGGGAATTACCGTTGCATCAGCGAGGATGTAGTCGTGATAACCCGACGCCATGGTACCGGGGTAGCCGAGGTAGTTTACCTGCACGGGCGCGCATCCCGCTGCGAAGAGCCCGGGACGGGAGTCGCGGGTATAGCCCTTGAGGTCCACGGCGATATCAATGCCCCACTCTCGCGAAAGCGCCGCCACCTGCAGGTCGGTCATGTCGTTGACATCAATGAAACGGTGGAACGCCCCGGTAATTCGCTCGCTCATGGCGTCCGTGGCGACGGGGCCAAAGCCGAAGCCGTAGCACTCGAAACGCGCCGCATCGTGAGACTCCAGCGTCTCCAACAACAGGTGCGTGGTGGCGTGTTCGCGAAAATCCGCAGAGTAGTAGCCCACGCGTATGCGCCCGTCAGGAGCAGGCGCCGAAAACTCACCCAGCGCGGCAGAGCGCGGGTAGCGCGCCTGCGCGTAGCACGCCGCCGCCTGC
>TARA_R110001599_G_scaffold353800_1_pt1 | contig 17484 bp, 12 predicted proteins | sample TARA_R110001599 | Tara Oceans TARA_R110001599 (sample SAMEA4398360) | marine metagenome | biome: Polar Biome; feature: [MES] marine water layer (ENVO:01000295) within the mesopelagic zone...; material: water (ENVO:00002006), including particulate matter (ENVO:01000060) such... | reverse complement strand
ATTTCAGCACGTAATAGAATGTCTATTGCATATTTCGGGTTTAAAATTTCGAAAAATTCCCTCAGCTCCTTAAAGGAGATTGGCGCCATTTAATTATCGAGCTCAGTTTATAACTTATACCTTCCGGCATCGAACCAAGGAATTGTTATTTATTTCATTTAAAACCTTTAACCAATAAATTTTCAATGTACTGTGATCTATTCTACCAAAGGTCTTCTCCGTAAGACCATCCTTCGCGAACAGGTTCTTTAATGTATGCATCTAACTCTGGACGGCCAATGGCTTTCATGTTTTTTTCGTCATATTTAATCGTTCCGCCAAAACGTTGGGCAAGTACACCTACAAGTCCCATTTCTGTTAAGTCTGCACCATAATCAAAGTTTGAGCCCGGCAAGGTGTCGTTTTTAATGGCAGCCACCCATTCTTGTACTGGTTTTTCTTCCTCAACTCTCGGGATGGTCTCTGCTGGTTTATTCTTTTGGAAATCTGCCCATTCTTCTTCAGGAACAAGTAATCGAGGATTGTTTGGACGACCTCCATGGTAAAGTGTCTTCTTAGAACCAATCATAATCATCCCATTGTCCGGCATTTCTTTAAGCCCATACTCTTCCTTCAATTCGGGTTTGCCCATGCCTTCAATCCATTTCATAGTAACTGGTGGTTTATTCCCACGAGCTCCAAATTGCCATGTTATCGTAGATTCCTGGGCAATCATACTGTGATCTGGAACTTCAGGGTTAGGTACCACGGCATCTACTGTATGTGGCATTCCCAGATCCAAAGCCCAAAAAGGAGCATCTAAAGTATGACAACACCAATCGGCCATTGCTCCGCTACCGAAATCGTAGAAAGTTCTCCATGATTTGGGTGCATATTCATTATTAAAAGGCCGATCAGCTGCAGGACCTTTCCATAAATCCCAATCTAAACCCTCAGGTACTTCGTGTTCTGGAAATGGAAACCCCTCGGGCTTTGAGAAATATCCATCCGGATTAAATGTTGTTGGGCCTCCCCATCTAATTACTTCTTTTACATCTCCAAGAATACCTGCATCAAACCATTCTTTTACTAATCTAATTCCATGGGTTGTATGTCCTTGATTTGCCATTTGCGATACGATACCATAATGTTTTGCTGCTTTTTTCATGGTGCGGCATTGCCAAATATTATGCACTAGTGGTTTTTCAACCAATACATGTTTTCCAAGTTGCATGGCAGCCATTGCCGCTGGGAAATGGGTGTGGTCAGGTGTAGCAATCATAACGGCATCAATTTCGTTGGCCATTTCGTCGAACATCACCCTGAAATCTTTGTACTTTTTAGCCTTTGGAACAGTTTTGTATGCTTGCTCAGTCATTCTGTCGTCAACATCACACATGGCCACAATATCCTCTACGGCAACCTGGCTCCAACTGGCACGGCCTCTGGCTCCTACACCAATCATTGCAAAACGCAATTTTGTACTTGGTGGACGTTCAATAAAATTAGGGATGAATAATGCTCCTAAACCAGCTGTTGAAGCTGATTTTAGAAATGTTCTTCTTGTCGATTTCATTACATTCTTTTGATTTAGGTATAACTTGGCTATCTAATTTAAAAACCCAAATTGATTTTTTTTTAAGCCGGTTTAAGCACTGGCAAAAAGACAAAGGGTATCTAATTGGAGCCAATTTGGTTTATCTCCAGTCAAAATACTTTATTTTTTTGTCTTTTGGGCATAAAACACTTCTGATTTGTATATTTTGAGCTAATAGATTGTACAACCACCGTATACCCATAGGTTAATCCTCCGATCTGGTCTAAGTTTAGCGAAGCGTAACTTAGACCTAAAATGAGGAAAGTTTTCAACTTTCGGTATTGAAGAGAAGCGCTTTTTAGGTTGACTTCGGCTCCGCTCAGTCACCTATACCATAGTCGAAGAAAACAATTGAAGAGGAATAGGATTCATTATAAGTTGTAGATAAATTTCCGTCATATAGATTTTCGGCGTTAAGAAATTTAAGTAGGAATTGGCAAAGCCACAAACATTGTTTGACGAAGTTTTTGGAGTCTGAACCCTATAAACAACAAGTACTAAATAAAAAAAACTAACGCAATTTCATTGATGTGGGAAAACTAGATGCTGCACCACGATATTTCTAATCAATTCTTATTTTCTTTTTGTCCATCTGCCGGGATCAAGTGAAGTATGAAATACACCCACAATAATCACAATCTTCTTAAAATCATCAACGGTATAATGAATCATAAAAGGAAATATATCCAATACAGCAGTTTGAACGGTATCGTATCGAATGGATGAAATTTTAGGGTTTTGTCTTATAAGCATAACCTTGTTTCGTACTGCCTGGATAAAGCGATTACCCAAACCTTTTTCTTTAGAATTGTACCAAGATGCCGCCTCTGAAATATCTTTTTTTGCAAATGGTAAAATTTCTGAATTGTACATTTACAGGTCTTTTTCAATACTGTCCATAGCTGAATCAAAATCCAGTGCTTGTTCAGCATTATTCTTGAAGTCATCAAGACGTTTCTTCACTTCTTCCTTTTGCCAATCCGGAATGTCAATCTTTTCCTGATCTATTCCCTTGTATTTAGCCTTGAGTTCGTTCCATTCGGAGATGGGAATATATACACCCGTGGTTTTGCCCGTACTATCTGAAATATATTGAAGCTTCATAATCACATTAATTAATTTGAGCGTTCGCCACTTGTAAAACAGCATCGAATTTGTTCAACTTTTTCTTTTTTGATCTCCTATTTTACCTTAAATAAGGATAAAACAGTACTTTTAAGATTATCAAAAAAAACTGCCTATCTTAATGATAACACTAAAAACCATTTGATTTTCGCTCTTTCCAAGCGGTCTTTTTTCACAACTATCGATTGAATACCCTTAAAATTAAGGGTTTTTCTTTATTTTAATAATTGAGTATCAACCAATCAACGGAAAAATTTGATTTATAGTTTACCAGTTCTTTTTCTACTTTGATGTCAATACTTGGTAAAACTAATATCTATTCGGGTTCAATGGATAATTACATGGCCCTGAAAGCTGATCACAGTAGAAACACATAAGTTGTAAATTATTAAAACTGAATACTTTAATAAATTAAGTCCATAAATTTACAGAAGGAAAAATATTGAATCAGAGCTATTTCGAGTTAAACATTCAATGGATGGTTTAAACAGCTTTTATTTTTTATACATAAACTTACTGTAAAACGTCCATTTCTTCTCCCCAGATCCACTACCACTATGTTTCTCAGGGCAGACGCTGAGTTGAATTGCTTCAGGACAGGCCCTGAATAAGACAGGTTAAACATGATGAAAAGAAACGAACCAAAGAAAAATCTAGCCATAAGAAATCTTCTATAACAAGGCCCTCGCACCCTCGTAGTTTTGGCCCAGCCACCGCGCTCTTAGTTAGGAAATTCCATTAAATTTCCACATCTGGTCTAGGATTAGCGAAGCGTACTTTAGACATTATAAGTGATAGATAATTTTCCCCCTTGTAGATTTCGGCATCAAGAAATTTAAGCTAGGATTGGCAAGGGCACAGGCTAATTTGATCAAGATTTATCAATGGGCTTCAAAAAAAGACAAACGTAATTGTGAAAGGCTAAAATCCAAGAGGTACCAGTGAGCGTCGCCATAAATTTTAGCCAATAAATACTTAGCGGCGCGAATTTTCTTGGAGTCTCGGGACAGCTGAGTTACTTTTTAAACCACTGATCCAACTCAGGGCAAAAAATAACAATGGTCTTAGAAATCGCATTTGGATTAATCATACATAGGGTCCCAAAACCTAATTTAAAGACGTCAAAACTGAAAATCTATCACTGAAAACCCCAAATCATCTGCTACATTAACATTGCTCCAGAGTTTGCCCTCTTTAAAAAACCCACTATGAGGCACATTTGTAAGTCCTTCCAACCTTGTCTCTCCAACAAGTTCCAGCTCTTTTGAAAAAGCCATCAAGAATATTTCCATTTTGCTTTCTTTATATTCTGTCCTGTGTGAAAGCACTCTACTAGCAAATCGAAAATACAATTGGGAAGCCTCGTCCCAAATAAAATTCCAGTGACTGATTTGAGTTGCTATTTTTTTGACTTCTACTTCAAATTCTTCATTACTATGAACACGGTTTTTTATTTCTCCCTTTTTTTCCAATGGCACAATTTTGAGAGGAAATTCCCGATAGGAAATGCTATCCAAGGAGGGATCATATCTATAAATGCCGTTCCCCACAGTACATGAAATAATGACTTCGTCATTCAAATGCTGCAAATAAGGAAATTCTATTTTTAAACCACCCCCTTCACCACCTCCGGTCCTGATAGTGAATGCATTGGCTTTATTGAATTCAGGTAAGGCTATAATTCTTTTTCTTTTTCCATAAGAATTAAGGACGGCAAGGTAATACTCCCTAGTTTCATAATTCACCGGAAGTGAATACAATTGATCCATAGTTGAATTAAACACTATTCTATTAGTTAGAGAGTTTAGGTCAACAGAAAACCCATCAATTATATCTGGCAAATTAAGGTTCCACGACCTTATTTTTTCTCCTGATGCATTGATAATACTCGGACTCTGAAAACTGGGAAAAAAGAACTGGTCTTCAGATATAGGCTGGAACATAAATGTGAAGCCAGGACTATTCGGCCCTTCCTTTTCGATGAAAAATGAATCAATAAACGCTAGTGAGTCAAGGTCAATTTGATGTATTTTGAAAGTTTTATTATCCAAAATATAAAAATACCTGGCTTCTGGAGACAGGGTGCTTATATAGGGAATTCCATAAGTTATAAGTTCTTCCCCAGCATCTACCATTATAGTATCCACCGAAATAGTTAACCCCTCTAAAATATTGCTTTTTTCAATGGCTAAGGTCTTCTTCTCAGAAACTGGTTTTTCTTTACAAGAAAAAACCATTAGAAAACTAATTATTAGAAATAACCTACTCATAATTATAAAACTAGATAATTAATACTTAAAAACCTAACCCTTAACTCTAAACAAATTAACTAATTAGTTTTATATCAATAAGCCAATAAGTCCTCCAATAAGGCAGGATTTACCTCTTTTATATAGGCTTTCATCTGAAGGTCTAGTTCATTCGCTTTACTTGGATCTATCTCATACAAATCCTTTAATTCCCCAAAATCTAAAGGCAGGTTATAAAGCTCCAATTTTCCGGTTTTCCAAAACCTGATAACTTTGTAATCTCCTTGAATAATAGCAGAATGTGGATAGGCCTTGCTGTACCGGTGAAAGATCAGGTAATCCTTTTTTCTGCTAACTTTTCCTTTTCCTCCTGAATGAACAATACCTGCAAAACTTCCACCATCCAGGTTCTCGGGCAAAGGCTGGCTATAACCTGCCAATTCACCAATGGTCGGTAAAATATCCCAACCTCCCACGGATTCGTGACTCATTACCCCTGGTGCTATTCCAGGGCCTTTAACCATAAAAGGTACCCGTATGCCTCCCTCATAAAGGGTCCATTTTCCACCACGTAGGGGAAAATTCCGCATGGGTTTATCGAAAGTTTCAGGATGTAGCATTTTTTGCTTGGATGAAACCGGAGGAAGGAATTCAACCCCTCCATTGTCAGCCATAAAGATGATATAGGTGTTTTCCGCAATACCGAGCTGTTCCACCTTCTCCATTATTTCACCCACAGTTCGGTCCATGTCCTCCAACATCCCTGCCCACCCAGGATTATTGTGCTTCACTCCTTTTGCCTTATTCAGGTATTTATCAAGGGTAGTTTGCTTGGTCTGAATGTCAACATGAGGGGCATAATGGCTAATTTGGAGGTAAAAAGGATTACCTTCCCGGACCTGTCTTTGCATGAAATTAATTGCCCTTCCTGTTATGGTGGTGCTCCGCTTAGGGTCATCATTGATGAACAATCCCTCCCACTTATCTTCTTTATTAGCCATTAGATTTCCGTGGGAATTGCGGGTATCACCGTCACTTTCATCATAGCCCAAGTCTTCCGGGAAAATCTCTGCCCTTAAGTCCCACTTGCCAAAATGTGCAGTTTTGTAACACGGATCTATGGCTTTCAATAAAATGGGAATGGTAATTTTCTGCTCCTTGGAATAGGGCTGGTAATTTTCGGAGAAGGTTTCATCTCCCTGCCTTGCAGGCGTCTGACCAAATAAAATACTCCGTCGGGAAGGAGAGCAAATGGCTGCGGGTGCATAAGCATTGGTAAAACGAATCCCTTCCCTACCCAACCTGTCAATGTTGGGCGTCTCATAATAATCACTTTTTGATTCCCGAATCCGGTCATCCATGCCTAAGGAGGTGCTGCTCCAACCCTGATCATCGGTAAGTATAAAAATAAAATTTGGCGGAGCTAACTTCTCTGGTTTATTGACAAGTTTAAAGCTCCCTGCACCAATCAACGTTATAACGAAGAGCATAAAAATCAAAAGTATTCTTTTCATGTTTTGGGTGTTTTTCGGTTGAATTGAAAGCTTAATAAATTAGAAACCATGGTTCACTTCTGTTGGCCTTTTTGAAAATAATTGAACCGGGATATCATTTCATTGGGAAATTGGTCTTTGATCTCCAAGAACAAAGGGGAATTGTCTTTAATAATTCCCATTCGGGTACTCCCCGGATGTTCACCACTAAATATTTGATCTCCTAACTGAAGAGAATTTCCATGTGAAGAAAAAACCGTCTCTGTTGCCTCGTTATGGATTTGAAGACCAGGTTCAATCTCTGATGCCAGATTTGCAGTTATGTTCCAATCTCCTATCTTGATTGTTGCAATTCCATTTTCAATTTTTCCTTCCATCAATTCAGTATCTTTAACTACTTTCCCAGCTTGAATGACAGCAAAAAACCGCATTTTAGCCGCTTTTGATGTGCTGCTTGCCTTGAGATGATACTGGTTATCCTTATAGGACTTTAGACTCCCATCTTCCTTTAGCGTTTTTCTCCAATTTACTGCTGCTACCTCAAAAGTGTCGCTTAGGTGAAAGGTCAAATCTTCTGAAGCCCAGAGCCTTCCTTTTCCTGCTCCATTCTCCAGCTGTACAGCAAAGGTTTGGTTATTCTCGTCAATTGTCATTTCCTCAAGGCTATGGATGAGCCAGGACCAATCCACCTCCTTGGTGGCCTCCAACTCATCATAGAAAAGGACCACATCAGGTTTTAGCATTACCAGGTGCCTAAAGTTTTTTACTACGGAATATTCCTCACCAGTTTCTTTACTCTGATAAGCTTGAGAAGCATCTCCTTTGGCATAGGCCAGCTCATCCGCCTGCAGAAACCTGGCAATCCATCCAAAAGCTTCTGTGCTATAAGGTTGGCCTGCCCCGTCTACCAGTATGCCATTCTGACTTTTTGTATGCTGGTACCAGCCTGTACGGTGAGGGTCTTTCATAGATACCTTATAACCGGTTCTGTAAAACAGTTTTTTCCCACCATAGAGAATATTGAAAACGTTTTGGTCGGAAAGCATGTGCCCATAGGAGCCAAAGGGACTGGAACGCATCGCTACCATGAGGTTATCTTTGGTGTTGGTAATCTCACTGTGCATGGCCACCAAGCCTATATCTGTAAAAGACCTTCCCATAGGCAAGTCCAGTTGCGTAGGTAAATCGGGAATAGGTAAATTACGGGTCTTTGTAAGCCGTATCCACCTGAGGACGGGCTCCTCTGATAGGTGCGATTTATCGTATTTTAAACATTCATTTGAATACCAAACAGCCCTTGGGTTTCCCGTTAATTTTGCCAGCTCCAGGGCAAAGGCCACATAGTCGACACCTGGTGCATTCACTTCTTCTGAATTGTCAGCAAATCCATCTGAGGCAGAACCTGGAGGAATATGGTAGATCATCCAATCGGCTTGGTTTTGGTACCAGGGATGTGCATTGATAAAGTCAAACCCTGTGAATTTTTTTATGTACAAGGGAATGTCTATCATGGTCTCCATATTCATACGGAAATAAGAGACGCCTTCTGACCACCCACCATCCATACCTCCCAATACTGGAGCTCTTGCCAGAAACAATTCATAGGCATAAGCCATCCACTTGGCTGCCTCAGGTTCATCCCCATAAACGGCCAGGCTTGTTTGAAAAAAATAATGAAGAATATGTTGCCATACATGCCCACTCAATACCTTGGCCTCTATATTGTTTACCCAGTCCTCGTAAAAATGGGATGCCCTTGCTTTAATGGATTCAAGTAAGGTTGATTTTTGCTTTTCACTAAGCCTGTCATAAAAAGTGTCATAAACCATGGCCATGGCAAGCATGCAACGTGCATCACTAAAATCATTGGTACTCGATACGCCCTTTGGGTCCCAATTGCTTACTTCAATGGCCATTTGAATGGCTTTCTCAGCATAGACCTCTTTGCCACTTAAAATATAGGCCTCGGATAAGGAAACTACAGCATCATAAACTTCAGTACCAAGTTCCTTGCTGGCATCAAGGCGAAGCTTTCTTTCCTGTTCTGCCTCTTCTCCTTTTCGTTTAGGCATTCCATCCTGCTCTTTAGGTATACCTGCTAGAAGGGCTAATTCAGCATTATTTATAATGGCTCGGGTATCTGCATTTGGCTCCAACCGACGAAGTTGGCCTAGTTCTGGTGCAGTAGCAAGTACTCTTGGGTGCTGATTTGGCAATGACCGTAAAAATTGTTCGGCACTGTGGGATACCATCGGAATGGCTCCATCGTCCACTTTAAAATGCTGCACATTAGACCAATCCTCTCCACTTTGCTTGAATTGCCAATACCAGGAACCACTTTCCAGTATTTGGTGGGGGTTAAACATTGCCCAAGGGCTGTTTTTTATTTCAAGAATTTTATTCGGCGTAGAAAAATCTTTTTCAGTAGATAACCGAACATCGTAGTGGATATTCTCCCCCTTTATTAAAGGCCATCTCAATACAGGGGGATTTAGCTGGGCAAGCATTCCTGCAGATGGTTTAGGGTAATCCAGGTAGCGTGGATAAACCACTTTCAAAAGATTGGGTTTTTGAAGAAATGCCAACTCTTGCATCTTTTCCCCACATCCGAGAATTATTAGGCCACAAAACAGAACAAAACCTAGGGTAAGAAAGCTATAATTTTGGATAGGCTTGCTGCTTAAGCCATATGGAACCATTAAATTATCTTTAAGCTTTTTCATTTACCAAGCTCCCACACCTTAAAGTTTTTGTACCTAAAATGGGTCCACTGCATCTGTCTAAACCCTATTTTTCCCCCTTGTAAAACTGGACCATAATCATTCTTATCCGTCCAGTCTATTATTTTCCGACCATCGACATACATGATTATACGAGAATCGTCTTTTACCAATTTAAGTTTATGAATTTCTTTTGAGGCTACAGGAATGCCAGGTTCTTCTTGCTGCACCAGATGAAAGCCACTGTTTTTTCTTAGATGTGAAACCTCTCTTCCAGGATTGTCCCTCCCGTTGGCATAGTAGGAAATGTGGTAAGTATTAAAATCTTCACTCTTGGTATATTGACTAAATGTCCCATCTCTCAACGGAAAAGAAGAATCAAATAGGTCCTCTCCATTTTTACCTTTGGCAGCAAAAAACAGGATACACAGGCCGGCCTCAGTATTTAGGTTTTGAGCCTCCCATTCGGCAACAAAACTCCCTGGAAAATCTTCCGGGCACCAAAAAACATGGTGAAATTCCTCTTGGGGCGAGTACATTTCCATCCAGCCCTTCTGAAATTCCACTTTACCGGGGCCTTCCATTACCCAATCACCAACAGCTTCTGCTGACCTCATAGTGTTTTCATAGATCAGTTGACCTTTTTGAATTTCCGGCGATTGTCCAAAGCCTCTGTTCTGGAAAAAGCAAAAGACAATAAGCAGGAAAAGTAACCTTTTCATTTTGGATTGAAAATTCATATGACTTTATTTTTAAGTTTCATAAACCTTTGATCTGAAATAGGGAATTCATTATAGCCTATATTTAGCGGAATGACTCCAAAATGTCAGATATCAAAACGGGAGAAAATTTCTTTTCCCCCATTTTAATCATTTTTCTATAAGATCATAGCTGTCAATAACCTGGATTTTGCGAAATAGAAGGTTGAGACCTGTCAATTTCATGCTGAGGAATCGGTCTCAACAAATGCATTTCCGATAAATTCCCATTTGCCTTGGTCCAGAAATTGTATTTCTCGGTTCTTTCTATCAGTTTTTCTGTTCTTTTCAGGTCGAACCACCTGTTGAATTCCCCCATCAATTCCCTGGCACTTTCATCAAGGATCATATCAATGGAAATAGTAGAGGGAGTGGCCCGATATGACTCTGTTTCCAATGAGCTGAGGATCTCAGGAAATTTTGCTTTCTGGGGATTTACTCCTTCACCTACGGAACGATCCAGGACTTTATTATAGTAGACATCTGCGCTTCCCAAGGCTCCTCCTGAGGCCCCTTTCACAATGGCTTCAGCCGCCAAAAGATAAGCCTCTGCAGATCTGAACAAAGCAAAGTCGAAAGTACCATAACCATCCCCATAAGGAATATTTGGTTCCCAGAATTTCCACATGGATGGTCTGGTAGCAGTTAGTCTTGAAATGGCTACCCCACTTATAATTTGCTCATGATTCATCACTGCATATTTTTTTGATCCTCCCTCATCAATACCTTTATCTGCACCATAAGCAGGCTGGTTCCATGGCGTCCAATATGCAACCGTATCACCTATTTCATAGCTTACCGTCAAGTTGGGATCTTCGAAACTATAGGCATAATTATTTACGGGTTGTAAAGCATAAATCACCCTTAAAAAATTATGGGAATACCGTACATCCAATTGAGGGTCAAACATTCTATACAAAGAAGGGGTCGGTTCGTTTTGGGCTAGATTTCTGTTATAATCACTAGTCCTACCGTTACTTCCCACCAATTCCCCATTTCCAGGGAAAATGGAATGGTAATAATTACCTGGTTCTCTGTTGTCCCCCTCATTAGCATTGGTCAAAACATCATCGTTGTATTGAATTGCAAAAACCACTTCACTGTTTCTCGCATCCTGCTGACCAGTATATTGAGTGAGCGGATTTTCGGATCTGATAGGGAAAAGATTCTTGTAATTTTGCACCAAGGGGTAATCTGCGATCACTTTATCTGCATAGGTCAAGGCCTTGTTAAAATCATCCTGACCACCTCCCAAAGAATTATTAAAATTCCAACCTCTTGTCAAATATACTTTTGCCAAAAGAAATTGGGCAGCTCCTTTGGTCACCCTTCCATAATCAGTGGCCTCGACAGGAAGTGCAGCTTCTGCTTCTGTCAGGTCTTTTAAAATTTGGGTATAAATATTGGCAGAGGATTCTCTCACTACCGCCTTATTGGCCGTAATGGTTTCTTCCAAAGGCATGGGAACATCTCCCCAAGTCTGTACCAGATAAAAATACGACAAGGCTCGCAAAAACTTGGCTTCACCAACCCTAGCGGCTTTAGTGTCTGGATTGGCAAATGTAATGTCATCCGCCCTGCTGATGGCGGCATTCGTTCGACCTATCTCACGGTAAAATATATCCCAAGGCCCGGTAAAGGTTTCTGAAGTAATGTTCACATATGTATCAAGCGAAGGGCCCTGTCCCACTGCTTTTTCACTCCAGCCTCCATTTTGGAAAAGGTCTGTTCCGGGTAAAGCAATGGGGTATTGGAGAACAAAATCCCGTAATAAAGGATAACATGATTTAATTAAGTCCTCATATCCGGCTTCTGTGGTAATGTAGGAATCTGTAGTAATATTTGAAATGGACTCTTCCTTTAAGAAATCCTGGCATCCTGCTCCACCAAACATCAGTAGAAAATACAGGACTATATATTGTAGGTTATATCTTTTCATTTTTAAAATATTTTAGGTTTCAAAAAGGGAAATTAGAAGGATGCACTAACTCCAAACTGAATTATGGAATGGGGAACATCATCCTGATAGGTGCCTGAATTAAATTCCGGGTCCATCCAAACATTTTTTTCCTTAGTAAAAACATAAACATTATTGGCCTGTCCATACAGTCTCAAGTTGCTGAACTTAATGGCATTAAGCAAATTACTAGGTAAGTTATACCCCAGCGTAATGTTTGAAATCCTCCAAAAGCTAGCATCTTTATATTGTATGGCCTCCCTGTACGGATTGTTTTGCCAAACGCCATAATAATCATTGGTAGGATTATTTTCTGTCCAGTAATTGAGGTTTAAGCCATTGTAACGGTTACTACCAAGGTCTCCCATTGTACCTTGCAACAAGCTGTTCCTATACTGCACACCCTGTCTGGTATAAATAAAAATAGAGAGGTCCCAATCTTTGTAGGTAAAGGTATTGCTAATACCTGCCATCCATTTCGGCAACTGATTTCCTAGGATAACCCTGTCATCTATACCTCCTGAAGAAGAGATCGTACCATCATTGTTTTGGTCCACCACTTTTACTGATCCGGGAACCTGTCCATAAGTCAAGGCTTCTTCTGTTTCATCCAATTGCCAAATTCCATCAAACTCATAATAGTAATTTGAATTTAAGGACTGACCTACAAAAAGTTTATTGGCGATGTCCTCCTGAACCGTTCCCCCGTACAATTCTAAAATTTCATTGTGATTTGAGGAGAAATTTATAGAGGTATTCCATCTGAAATCTTGGGTTTGAACATTCACCGAATTAATGGTTACCTCAATTCCTCTATTAAGTAATTTTCCAACATTCGAAGTTACAGCCCCAAAGCCTAGTGAAGTAGGAATGGCCACATTTTGAATCAGGTCATTGGTTTTCTTATTGTACAGTTCAACTTCTGTATTGATTCTGTTACCCAAAAAACCCATATTGATACCCAAATTGAATTCCTCACTGTTTTCCCATCTAAGATCAGCATTACCAATATTCCTAGGCGCATAACCATAAGCAGGATTACCATCAAAATCATAGGCCGTTCTACTCAGGTAAGCCTGCGTAGAATAAGGAGCAACTACATCATTCCCAACCCGACCATAACTTAATCTCAATTTTAAATCAGAGAAAAAATTCAGATTTTGAATAAATTCCTCATCACCAAGCCTGTAGGCAATGGCTGCGGATGGAAAAAAAGCCCATTGGTTGCCTTCTGCCAAAACGGATGAACCATCATACCTGCCTGTTAAAGTCAATAAGTATTTGTTATTGAATATGTAATTTAACCTGCCCATATAGGACATTATTGATCTTTCCACCAAATCACTACCTACACCGTTGATTTGAGCCGCAGTATTCAAAGCATAAAAACTTGAATTATAGGCCAGGTTTTCCACTCGAATGGTAGAGGTTTCGAACCTTTCCTGAAGGGCACTTTGAACTGCAGTAATATTAAAGTCATGCAGCCCTCTTTTTATTTTATAATTAATGATATTGTCCCAGGTATAAGAACCATTGAAGGTAAAATCATTCCCAGCACTGGGAAGTTTATTTATCCTGCTTTTGGAATCGGCTCCTCGAAATTCTCCTCTTCTGCTGTTGAATACAGATGCTGACAAAGAAGATTTAAAAGAAAAGCCTTCAAAAGGGGTGAGTTCTATGTATCCATTGCCAAGAAAATTGGAAACCCTTGTTTCATCCTGAAAATTTTTGGCAGCCACTTCCGTCAACGGGTTGTTGACCTGAGTATCCTTAATTCCCATCCAAAAGGCATAGCCATCAACGTTTTTGTCATTGGTTTCGGTAGGGTTGCTTAAATCATCATAGTAGATAGTACCGGTAGGTCTTGCCCTGTAAGCATTTCGTAAGGTTTCAAATGAACCAGTACTTAGAATACTATAAGTATAATAGGTATTAAAGCCTACCTTAACTATATTATTCAATTTGCTATCCATACTACCCTTAAGGTTAAAGCGTTCATATCCAGTATACAAGACATTGCCTTTTTCATTTAAATATCCAGTGGAGAAATAATGGGTAGTATTTTCATTTCCACCTGAAAGGGCCACCACATGGCTGGTTTGGAGAGAAGGAGCAGTTACCTCATCTACCCAATTCACTGACTTGCCACTTTGAACATTTTCCAATTGTGCAGTAGTCCAAACCACCTGGGCATTGGGATTCTCAGCAATTACCACATCATTATAAGCAGTATAAAACTCTCGAGCATTCATTAGGTCTGGTAAGAAGGCTGGTGTTTTAACTCCAGCATATCCTTCATAGGTAACTTTTGTTTTACCTTTAACTCCTTTCTTGGTAGTGATTATTATTACTCCATTGGCTCCCCTGGCTCCGTAAATCGCAGAAGAAGAAGCATCCTTCAAAACATCCATTGAAGCAATGTCACTTGGATTTAAGGTGTTTAATCTCCCTCCCATAACCCCATCAATTACAACCAACGGTTCGTTACTGAATCCAATGGACTGCAAACCTCTGATATCGATAGTATAATCAGAACCTGGACGGGAATTGATTTTATTTACATTGACACCGGCGACCTGACCTTGAAGGGCTTTAGCTGCCTGGACAGGATTTTGTCTTACAATCGCTTCTGAATCGACAGAACCTACTGCTCCGGTTAAATCACTTTTCTTTACTTCTCCATATCCCACCACCACTACTTCTTCAAGAGCAGAGGCGTCAAGCACCAATTGAATATCCAATGTGGACTGATTCCCTACCTTTACATTTTGGGCTTGATAACCAATGTAAGAAAAAACCAAGGTGGCTCCTTCTTCAACTGTAAGGGAATATTTTCCATCCAAATCAGAAACCGTGCCCGCAGTAGTTCCTTGAACAGTTATAGTTGCACCTGGCAAAGGTGAACCTTCATCATCCGTTATAGTACCCGAAACAGTGACGTCTGCCCAAACTTTGTCTACATCTATTTCCGGTTTAGAAGAAGATTCGGCTTTTCGAACATGGATATTGTTATTTACCTGCCGGAATTGAAGTTTGGTTTGTCCGGAAATTGATTTCAAAAGGTCGTAAAGACTTTGGGTTTGATTGGTTGCAGAAACTCTATCCACATTTTCCATTTCTTTGGCTGAATAGACAAAGTTAAAACCTGAAAGGTCCTCAATAATACTAAAAGCTTCTTCAACTAGAATATCGTCTAATGAAAGCTTTATCATCACCTCTTCTATATCCTTAATTTGGGCATTCCCATTGTGACCAAAAAGGAAACTCATGGTAAAACACTGAATTAGAAAGGCATAGGTGAACAGTTTTGTCATGCGTATAACATGGAATAGTACAAGTTTTTTCATATCTTTACTATAATTATTTTAGACTATTGAACAATGGTTTAATTAATTTAGGCGGCTTACCTATCACAAAATTTGTATCCGCTAATTTTGCAAGCCGAAGATGTTGACGCATCTTCGGTTTACTTTTATACTTCGATTTTAATTCATAGGCATTTAATATTGGGTTAAAATCTAATTTCAACTTTATCTTTATTGATTGTAAATTTAAATTTGGAGGCATAACTCAAGCCTTTTAATACATTTTTAAGCGTTTCTTCTTTAAATTTTCCGGAGAAGAATATTTCTTCTCTAGGTATATCGTGAACAACAATTTTAACCCCATACCAATTTTCCAAGACGCTAATGGCTTCCTTCAGAGAGGTTTTATCGAAAAAAATCGTTTTATTTGTCCAGCTTAAAATTTTATCACGGTTAAACTCCCTTTTCTTTAGTATTCCCTTAGTATGATCCAATAAAAGCGCCTCTCCAGGGTTCAGTAATTGGGATTTAGCATCAAATGCAGTTTTAACAGCAACTTTACCTTCTATCAATGCTATGTCAATTTGATCGGTATTATACGCATTCACAATAAAAGAAGTCCCCAATGCAGTCACTTTCGAATCTCCACTATGAACAATAAATGGTCTTAGGCTATCTTTGGCAATTTCGAAATATGCTTCACCAGTAAGGAAAACAGACCTAGTCTCCAGGTCAAAATTCTTAGGATAACGAAAAGTAGAACCAGAATTAAGCAATACTTTTGTACCATCTTTTAAAGTCAATTGCATCTTTACACCAGGTTCAGATTTTTTCACCTCATATACGATAGGTTCTTCCTCAATTTGAACGGTTTTAGTGAAAAAAGAATGGGCTAAAGCACCAACAAAAACGAGCATAATGGAAATTACTGCCACCTTAACCCATACAAAATTTTGCCGATTATTCCTGAAATGTTTTTGTGTCGATCCCTTTAAAATACCAACAGGATGAAGGGGAATAATCTTCAACATCTCATCTTCTTTGTCAATTGATAAATCCTTATCAATACTATCCCAAAGCAACTTTTGGTCAATTTCAGAAAGATTAAATTTTTTATGGGAAAGGTTTATGATTATTTCTCTGGCATGGATTGCTTCATTTAATTTAAAAGGCATTTTCTCAAAAACACCCTCCCAATATAAATTGTCAGATATAGTTGGTTTTAGAACCCACCTTTTGAAATTGGGATCCAAAACAAAATCTTCCACTTTATATCGCCTAATATCCATAATTATTGAATTCGGGGATATAATACATGAAAGGGACAAACCTATCCTTCGTTTGACAGTTATTTTTAAAAATTTACATTTTAGACAAAATCAAACCAGTATTATATCTAAAAGAGCAATTAAATCAAAAAGATTTATAGTTTTAATAAATTGGAAGTTAGAAAAGTTAGACCAGAGTTAATTAATCTTAAAGATGATACTATAACTTAGAAAATTAATAATAAAAAAATAACAGCTGTCATGTTTCTTTTTAATGAATTTAGGGACTTCCAGGCAAGAGTATAGGCTGATTGAAGATTTAGGCCCATGATATGGGCAATATCTTCGTAGGATTGATTGTCAAAAAATAGATAATGAATAATTTCTTTTTGACGCATGGGTAATTTATCAATAGCTATTAATAATTTTCTCTTTTTCAATTCATCTGTTTGTCCATCAAATGACTCATCGGCTATGCCATCAAGTATCCCCACTTCTTCATAATCATCAAGTGTTTGGGTACTGTACCATTTTTTGTCTCTGCCAACTTCTCTGTAAATTCTATTGCTTAAACATTTGAAAAGGTAAAGTTTGATATTGTCTGTATTCCCGAGTCTATTTCTGGAATTCCAAACAGTTAAAAAGACATCATGAATGCAATCTTTAATTAAACTTTTGTCTTGCTTGATAGACATGCCCAAACTGTAAAGTTCACGTGAATACCTTAGATAAAGGCCTTCCAGACCTTTCTTGTCTCCATTTTTTATTTGTTGCCAAAGGATCAATTCATCAGAATGATCAATGGAATTAAACTTAAATGACTTGGTATACATTCTAATTAAATTGGGCTTATCAGAATGTTAATGTAAATATTAATCTATTAAAAGAAAAATATTTCAGACGAAGTACCGAGTATTTTATGAATAATAAATACTCATATTGGGTGAAAAGAGATCGTTTTCGATATATATTTAATTAGAAAAAAGGGCAAAAAAAAAGACCCTTAGATTTCTCTAAGGGTCAATGAAGGCGG
>TARA_R110001599_G_scaffold39444_12_pt1 | contig 17485 bp, 16 predicted proteins | sample TARA_R110001599 | Tara Oceans TARA_R110001599 (sample SAMEA4398360) | marine metagenome | biome: Polar Biome; feature: [MES] marine water layer (ENVO:01000295) within the mesopelagic zone...; material: water (ENVO:00002006), including particulate matter (ENVO:01000060) such... | reverse complement strand
GGCGGCCGTCAGAAAAGCGACCAGCGACCCGGCGCTGAACCCGCTCAGGATATCCGGGTTGAGCGCGAACCAGACCAGTGCCCCCAGGGCGATGGAGAGCATGGTCTGAATAACCGGCGTACTGAACGCGTCGACGAAGGCCAGTTTCAGGCTCTGGTTGCGATTGTACTCGCTGGCCGCAGCGAAACGGCTGCTCTGCTGCGCCTGACCGCCGAACAGGCGTACCTCCCGGTAGCCGCCGATACTCTCGTTGGACACCTGGGTCACGTCCCCCATGGAGTCCTGTATGCGCCGGCTATAGCGCCGGAAATGCTTGCCGACCACGCTCACCACAAGGGCGATACAGGGCGCCACCAGCATGAATATCAGGCTCAGGCGCCAGTTAAGGTAGAAGAGATAACCCAGCAGGCCGATGACCGTAAGGCCCTCCCCCACGACCACTTTCAGCGCCTTGGTCGCAGCGCCGGTGATCTGCTCCACGTTGTAGGTGATTTTGGAAATCAGCACGCCCTGGCTGTTGCTGTCGTAATAACTGCTGGGGGCCAGCTGCATCTTGTCGAAAAGCTCGAGGCGCAATTGGTGTATCAGGTTGCGCGCCACGTGGTTCATGAAATAGTTGCCGGCGAAATAGCCCATGGAGCGGGTAAAAGCCAACACCACCATCGCAACCGGCACACCGATACGGGCGAACTCCAGACGGGTCATGTCGCCTTCATCCAGCAGGGCATAGGCCGCGCGCGCCACCAGGCCAGAGTCCGCCTTGTCGGATTCGTTCAGCGAGTCCAGCAGGAATTGCATGAGATCGGCCAGCAGCACGTTGCCGGTGGAATACAGTATGTAACCGGCAATGCTGAGCGCGAACAGGTACCAGTAGGGCAATACATAGGAGAGCAAACGCCGGTACAACTGCCAGTCGCTGGTGCGCGGTCCCTCAGTCACCGGCGGCGGCCTCCGCGGGCAGGCGGGTACTGATATTCATGTGCACGAAGCCCATCTGCCCCGCCGCATCCATGGCCCGCACGACAGCCTGATGTGCTGCCTGCGCATCGGCGGCGATAACCAGCGGCAAAGTGGTGTCGCCGGCGGATACCTTGTAAATCGCCGCCTGCAGCGTGCGTACGCGGTTGTCGACCAGTGGCTGTCCATTTACCCGGTAGCGCCCCTCCTCGTCCACCAGCACTTCCACCTGTTGCTCGACGACCTCCCGCGGCTCACCGTTGGCTTCCGGCAGGTCCAGCGTGAGCTGCGTTTCCCGCGTGAACGTGGTGGACACCATGAAGAAGATCAGCAGCAGGAATACCACATCGATCAGGGGCGTGAGGTTCACCCCCACTTCTGCGGCTTGCTGGCGGCGGAATTTCAAGTGCGCTCGTCCCGCCGCTCATCGTTGTGCAAGGCGTCCATGAGCTTGATCGTTTCCTGCTCGAGGCCGACGACAATGGCGTCGATACGGCCAACGAAATAGCGGTGCATGACCAGTGCCGGAATCGCCACCGCCAGGCCGGCGGCAGTGGTAATCAGCGCTTCCGAAATGCCACCAGCAAGCGCGCTCGCATTGCCCGTACCCTGCGCCATGATCTGTGCAAAGACCTTGATCATGCCGACTACGGTACCCAGTAGCCCGAGCAGCGGCGCAACGGCGGCAATGGTGCCCAGCGTATTCAGGTAGCGCTCAAGCTCATGCACAACGTGGCTCGCAGCGTCCTGGATGCTCTCTTTCATCACATCGCGACCGTGGCTGGCATTCGCGAGACCGGCCGCTAGAATGCGCCCGAGCGGGGACGACTGGCGCAGGCTGCGCAGGCGCTGGGTGTCCAGCTCCCCTGCCTTGAGCTGCTTCCACACCGTGGCGAGCAGGTGCGGCGGCGCAATCTTCCTGGTATTCAGCGTGTACAGGCGTTCAACACAAATCGCCAGCGCGAGAATAGAACAGAGCAGAATCAGCACCATCAGCCAACCGCCCGCAGTTACAAGTTCCAGCACAATACATTTCCATTGCCCGTGTGGCCTGCATTATACGCACAGGCCCGAGGCCTGCGAAACTGCAGCTAGCGCTTCCAATACCGGGGCTCCAATGCCCGATGCTGTAGCAGTATGGGCGCCTTTGCGGGGTGCAGCACCCACTCCAGCGCGCCCGACTCGGCGGTGCTGACCGTTGTAATGCCAGCCACGCTGTGCCGGTCGACCACTACCCGCGCCGGGTGGCCGAAATGGTTGGCCCGGGCATGGGTGAACACCACGTAGGCTGGCGCCACCTGCCGCAACCAGGCCCAGGAGGACGAGGTATGGCTGCCGTGATGCGCGGCCAGGGCAATATCACTGGCCAGGCTCGAGCGCCAGTAGCGAACCAGCGTTCTTTCGCGCTCAGCGCCGATATCCCCCGGCAATAACAGCTTGATACCGGGGAGCTGGATGCGCAGCACACAGGAGCCATCGTTCTTGTTGAGCTGCTCCCCTTCGGCGGGGGACAGCAGCTGAAACAGGACATCATCCCGCCAGCGCCATGCCGCACCCGCGCGGCACACTCGCGCCCCCACCGCGTCGGCGAGGTCGGGCCCTGCCCACAGCGCACCGGACACCCACCAGGGCCGCAGGCTTTCAATACCGGCACTGTGATCCCGGTCGCCGTGGCTCACGATCAGCGTGTCCAGACGGGAAATACCGCGCTGCCGCAGCACCGGAATGACCGCACGCTCGGCGACCGGGACGCCACCCGGGGCACCTCCGCCGGTATCGTAAAGCAATGCACGTTGGCGGTCGTAAACGAGGACGGATGTTCCCTGCCCCACGTCCAGCACGAGTACATGCACCGACTGTGGACTCGCCACCCGATGGCTGGCAAACGGCAAAAGCAGCGGCAGCACCAGCGCGAACAGCAGTGTTCGGTGTAGCCAGCGCAACGGCATGCACAGCAGCAGAAGCGCCACAACCGACAGGCCAAGGGCCAGCGGCGTTGTGACAACATCCCGGAAGATCGCCTGTGGATACTGCTGAGACAGGGCTTGCGCAAGCGGCAGGAGCCGAGCGAGAGGCCAGGCTCCCAGCGCCCAGAGCGGTGTTGCCAGGCCGCTGCCCATCAGCGCAGCAACGCTACCCGCGAGCACCAGCGGCACGACGATCATGCCTACCAGCGGCACCAACAGGGTGTTGCTCAGCGCCGCTATCAGGCTGGTTCCACCAAACCAGGCCCCGGCCAGCGGCAACATGGCCAGTGCCATGAATCCATGAGCCCCCAGCCAGCGGCTCCGACCAGACTGCCAGGCGCCGAACCAGAGCAAACAGGCCACGGCCGTAAAGGACAGCCAGAAACCTGCTCCCAGTACAGCAAGCGGGTTTAGCGCCAACAACACCGCTGCTGCGAGCAGGAGATTGCGCCAGCTCAGCGCCGGGCGCCCGACCATCGCGGCACACAGGAGCGCAGCGAACATCAGCCATGCGCGCGATGTCGCCAGGGTGAAGCCGGCCAACGCCGCGTACAGCGTCGCCAGCAACAGCGCCAGCAGCGGAGGTAAGGCTCCGGTATTGCGATGCATGCCGAACAAGGCCAGTACGCGGCATAGGGCTGCGCCAAGCAGCAAGCCACAGGCAGCGACCATGCCCACGTGCAGGCCTGAAATGACCAGCAGATGACTCACCCCGAACTGTTGAAACACACGCCACAACGGCGTTGTGAGCCCGTTGCGGTCCGCCACTGCGAGCGCCCGCACCAGTGCTGCCTCCGGCCCACTACCGAGTGCGCTGCGAATCTGCTCGCTGATTCGTTGACGAATCCTGTGGTGCCGCTCCCGGCCATTGTGCTCGCCTAGGCGCTGTGCAGGCGCCGTGCTGCTCACGCTGCCAACGGCGTCAATGCCGGCTTCCGCGTACCCGCGTTGTCTGTTTGTGCCGCCGGGGTTCTGCATACCCCAGGGTGTGCGCAGGCGCACCAGAAAGCGCCAGTGCTCCCCCGGCTGCAGGGTACGCCCACTGCTGTCGGTGAGCAGTAATCGCCGTGGACCGGCACAGGGGCCGGTGCCCGCAGTATCGCGAACAAACTCGAAACGCTGCCACTGGCGCCCCTCTGGTTGCAAAAATACCTGTGGTAAGCCTGCAATATGACCCTCAATCCAGGCTGGAGTGCGCTCACAATCCATCGGCAGACGTTTGGCCAACAGTGACTGTGCTGCGCAGAGTCCAACGGCCGTGCCCAATAACAGAGCTCCAGCCGTGCGCGCCAGCTGCGCCCCGCCCTGCCAGCTGAACAGGGCGAGCCCAGCAAACACCAGGGTGAGCCACACCGGGCCGGGAGAAGGCATAAGGGAGCAGAACGCTACGCCGGCGATAAACGCCACCAGCTGCGCAGGCATCAGTGGTTTAGCCGACTGTTTGCCGCCATAATACGGACCTGACAGTTACCGTGGTTAAGTCATTCCACTCAAACACGGCCTAGCCGATCCATACACATCAAAGCCAGCCAGATTGCCACATGCCCCGAAAGACCCTCAAACAGTGGCTGCCCTCGCCCACCCGCATACGCCGCATCGACAGCTTGCGTGTGCTGGGCGACTGGATCTACCAGCCCAACCTGTGGCACATCAACCGCTTTTCCGCGTCGATGGCCTTTTTTGTGGGTGTATTTGTCGCGTTTCTACCCATTCCCGGGCAAATGCTGGTGGCCGCCGTACTCGCGGTGCTGTTGCGCTGCAACCTGCCCATGTCCGTGGCGCTGGTGTGGATCACCAATCCGCTAACCATGCCGGCGATGTTCTATCTGTCCTACCGGGTGGGCGCTTTGTTGATAGACGCGCCAGTGCACGTACTGGAGTTCGAGCTCAGCGCGGCCTGGATCACCGACCGTATCGAGATGATCTGGAAGCCGTTACTGGTGGGCAGCCTGTTGTCGGGGCTGTTGTTCGGTTCTCTCGGCTATACGGCGGTCAGCCTGTTGTGGCGCTGGCGTGTGGGCCACCACTGGCGCAAGCGCCAGGCGCGAAGGGCGCAGCGTGTTATACACGCTCCTGGTGAAGAATCTGTGCCGGCGCAAGACGAGCCGCCCGGCGCGCCGGATACAGCGCGGCCAGAACGCAAAGAGTGAACGCCACCAGCGACACCCAAAGCACATCCGACGCGAGTATTTCCACCGGCAGGAACGACACCGGGTAGACGTCGGTGCTGAGAAAGCGAATGCCCAGCACATGCTCCAGCCCCGCCACCAGTTGCGGAATGCCCAGGCTCAGCAAGACGCCAAATACACTGCCAAGCACCGCGCCCAGTACGCCGATCATGGCTCCCTGGAGGAGGAAGATACCGGTAATGTCGCTGCCGGAGGCACCCAGGGTACGAAGAATCGCGATATCGCCCTGCTTGTCGAAAACCACCAGCACCAACGACGACACCACGTTGAAGGCCGCCACGCCGATAATGGAGAACAGCAGGATACTCACCAGGTCGCGAGAAAGCTGTATAGCGGAATACAGGTTGCCGTGCGTCATCATCCAGTTGGTGGTGTAATAGCCCGGTGGCAAATCTGCCAACAGCGACCAGCCCAGACCGTGCACGTTGAATAGATCATCAACCCGCAACTGCATGCCGCTCACGGCCCCCGCCAGCCCTGCCAACTCGGATGCCAACTCCAGGCTGATCACCGCGGCGGACTCGTCCAGCTCCGTACCGGTGGCAAACAGGCCGAGCAAGGTGACGGCCGCAAACCGGGTTGCCGCCGGGTTGCTGCTATCGCTGCCGGGAACGATCAGGGTGAGTGAATCCCCCGGTTTTGCACCGAGGCGGGCGGCCAGGCCGCTGCCTAACAGCAGCCCGCTTGATGCCTCGTTGAAGCGCTGCTGCAGCGCCGGGTCGAGTGCGGCGAGCAGTCCGTCAGTTTGCGCGGCCGGCAGCCCCATACCGATACCGGTTTCGATATCCCGCCCGCGCACGAACAGGGCATCAAACTGGACAAAGGGCTGCACTGATTGCACCTCCGGGCGCGCCGCCAGGGCGCTGGCGACCGGCTGCCAATCCACCAGCGGGTCTGTGCCATACACCGTAATGTGCGGCACCAGTGCAAGAATCCGTTCGCGCATCTCCTTGTCAAAACCATTCATCACCGACAGCACGGCAACCAGCAGGCCGATCGCCAGAATCAGCCCCAGCGCCGACAGGGACGCTAAAAACGTCGACAGGTACCCGCGCCCGAAGGCGAAACTGTAGCGCAGGGCGATACGCCCCTGATCACGCAGGCGCAAGGGCCTGCTCCAGCAGCGCGCCCTGGCGCAACTCCAGCGTGCGGTCCATGCGCTGTGCTATGCGCGGGTCATGCGTAACCACAATAAAGCCGGTGCTGGCCGCACTCAGGGAATCAATCAGTGCCAGCACCTGTTCGGCGGATTCCGGGTCCAGGTTTCCGGTGGGCTCGTCCATCAGCACACAGTCAGGCTGGGTGACCAGCGCCCGTGCAATGGCGACACGCTGGCGCTCACCGCCCGACAACTCCCCCGGGCGGTGCTGCAGACGATGCTGCATGCCGACCTGCGCCAGAACCGCCTCCGCAGCCTGCCAGGCGCTACGCCGCCCCGTCCCGCCGATCAACAGCGGCATGGCGACGTTTTCGCGCGCGTCGAACTCCGGCAGCAGGTGGTGAAACTGGTAGACAAAGCCCAGGTGCTGATTGCGCCAGCGGCAGAGCGCGCGCTCGCCCAACGCTGCCAGGTCCTGGCCGCGAATCATTACCCGCCCCCGGGTTGGCGAGTCCAGGCCACCCAAGAGGTTCAGCAGGGTCGACTTGCCGGAACCTGATGCGCCCACGATGGCAATTTTTTCGCCCTCGCGCAGCGCCAGCTCCACACCATTGAGCACCTGGACTTCACGGCTGCCGTCCCGGTACACCCGGCCCAACTGTTCGCAGCGCAATACCAGCGCGTCATTCATAACGCAGCACCTCGGCGGGCGCGATGCGCGAAGCCCGCCAGGCGGGATAGACGCTCGCCAGCAGGCTCAACAACAGCGAGGCCACAATCACCGCCGCCACATCCTGGCCCTGCAGGCGAGCCGGTAGTTCACTGATAAAATACACTGAGGGATCGAACAGCTTGACGCCAAACCACTGCTCCAGCGACGCCGTTAGGCGGGCGATGTGGCTCGCCAGCGCCACGCCCAGCACGGCGCCCACGCCGATGCCGGTACAGGCCAGCCCCAGGCCATGGGCCAGAAAAATCGCCATGATTTCCCCTGAGCGCGCGCCCATGGTGCGCAGTACCGCGATATCGCCGCGCTTTTCCGCTACGGCCATCACCAGTGTGGACACAATATTGAACGCCGCCACGGCAACGACACTGAGCAAGAGCAGACCCACCATGATTTTCTCCATTTTCACCGCACGAAACAGGCTACCCTGGGTTTGCGTCCAGTCGCGGACCTGCACACCGGGTGGCAAGCCAGCCGCCAGCGCCGCCAGCTGCTGCGGTGCCGTCATCAGGTCGGCGGTGCGCAGCTGCAAGCCATCAACCGTGTCACCGGCGCCGAACAGCCGCTGGCCAGTCGCGAGGGAAACATAGGCCTGATAGCTATCGGGCTGCGCATTCACCGCAAACAGGCCGACCACGTGCAAACGCTTGCTGCGCGGGAACGTGCCCAGTGGCGTCACCGTAAGGCTCGGCAGGGTCACGTCGATGCTATCACCCGGGGCAACGCCGAGCCCGCGCGCCAGAGCCGCACCCAGCACAATGCTGAAAGGCTGCTGCTCGAGTTCAGCCAGCGTCCCTGCCACCATGGCTTCACCTACGCCAGACACCCCGGCCTGACGTTCAACATCGATTGCGGTGAGATTGGCGCCGCGTGCTGTGCCGCGGTTCGCGAGAATAACCTTGTCCGCCAGATAGGGCGCGACCGCAAGCACATCCGGTTGCGCGGCAAGTTGGCCTGCAAGCTGTGTCCAGCCGTCAACACGCCCTTCCTCTGCTACCACAAACCCGTGAGGCACCAGGGCGAGAATGCGCTCGCGCAGCTCGCCCGCAAAGCCGTTCATTATGGAGAGCACCGTAATCAGGCTAGCCACACCCAACACCATGCCCAGCATGGATGCCGTGGCGATAACACTGGCAAAGCGATTGCGCCGGCGACTGAAGCTGTAGCGCAAGCCGACGAAAATAGCGTAGTGAAGGCCCAGGGGAGTTACCTGCGGGTGTGTCGGTGTCAGCGATCAGCCGAGTAGAAACGCGGATCGGTGTCCTCGTCGCCTGCTGTGCCGTTACGGGTTTCCTTTTCACAGCGGCCGGGGTCGCCGCCACAGATGTCGCAGGCGGTGTCGAAACCCAGTGCGCCCATGCCGCCGCAGGACCCCTTGATGGGCCCCCGGCCCAGGATCACACCAACGGCCATGATTCCCATGACGATCGCCATGAAGACAGCTGCCAGCAGAAATTCGATCATCACGTCATTCCTCGCGGCCCGTGGCCGCTATTGGGTCGGGGTGCTCTGTTCCAGCCACGGCGCAAAAGCGCTGGAGTACAGCGGCACAATACGCTCACCATCGCGTCGCATCAAATAGACGGCCAGCCCCTCGGCTTCTGCCAGCGCCAACGCTTCATCGGCGCCGAGTACTGTGAGGGCAGTGGCCCAGCCGTCTGCGGTCATGCAGTCGTCCGCCAATACGGTGACAGACACCAGATCGTGTGCCACCGGGTAGCCGGTTCGCGGGTCGATACTGTGCGAGTAGCGCCGCCCCTCCAGCTCGAAATAGTTGCGGTAGTCGCCCGAGGTGGCCACGGCGATATCTTCCAGTGCAATACCCAGGGCAACGGCTCGCGCGCCGGGCTCGGGCCGCTCCACGGCGATGCGCCAGGCGTCGCCCCGCGGGCTGTTGCCGGCAACGCGCATCTCACCGCCCACTTCAACCAGAAAGTTGTCGATACCCTGCTCGCTCAGCGCATTCGCCAGCACATCAACAGCGTAGCCCTTGGCGATGGAGGACAGATCCAGTTCTACCTTGCGCAGGCGACGCAGGCGCTGCAGCTCGCCATCGAATTCGATGAACTGTTGACCGACACGGTTGCGGGCGGCTTCAATGGCGCTGGTCTGCGGCAACTCCATACGAGGTTGGACAGGGCCAAAGCCCCAGAGTTCGACCAGCGGCCCCACGGTGACATCATAGGCACCAGCAGAGCGCTCGCCGATGCGTAGAGCCTCGGCCATGACGCGTGCGAAGTGGCCGGACACGGGCACCCAGCTACCGACGACACCGCGGTTAAAGCGGCTTATTTCCGAGTCAACCTGCCAGGTGGACATGCTGTCATTCACGCTCACCAACAAGCCTTCCAGGCTTGCCTGCACCTGCTCCGGTGATGTTGTCTGTGGGCCCGGCAGGTAGGTCACGTGCCAGGTCGTGCCCATGGTAGCGCCGGACAGGGCTACGCCGGAGTTGGGCTGCGAACACGCGGCCAGCAGAAGTACGCCGGCCAGCAGGAACCAGGCTGGCCTACAAAAAAGCCACCCCGAAGAGTGGCTTTCACTGAGCGCGTGGCGCTGCATCACCCGCCGAAGTCATCCAGCAGGATATTTTCCGGCTCAACGCCCATATCCGTCAGCATGCGCACGACAGCAGCGTTCATCATTGGCGGACCGCACATGTAAAACTCGCAATCCTCAGGCGCGGGGTGGTCCTTGAGATACTCTTCGTACAGCACATTGTGGATGAAGCCGGTCAGGCCATCCCAGTTGTCCTCTGGCTGCGGGTCCGAGAGAGCAACGTGCCATTCGAAGTTATCGTTTTCCGCGGCGAGCTGGTCGTAGTCTTCCACGTAGAACATTTCGCGCAGCGAGCGCGCACCGTACCAGAAGGAAATCTTGCGCTTGCTGTGCAGGCGCTTGAGCTGGTCGAACAGGTGCGAGCGCATGGGCGCCATACCTGCACCACCGCCGATAAAGATCATCTCGGCGTCCGTATCCTTGGCGAAGAACTCGCCGAAGGGGCCGTACACCTTCACCTTGTCACCGGGCTTCAGGTTGAAGACCCAGGACGACATGATGCCAGGCGGAATGCCCTCGCTACCGGGGGGTGGCGTGGCGATACGAATGTTGAATTTAACCAGGCCGCGTTCTTCAGGGTAGTTGGCCATGGAGTAGGCGCGGATGGTGGTTTCCTCTACCTTGGACTCCAGCTTGAAGAAACCGAACCGCTCCCAATCGCCGCGGTACTCCTCGTCGATATCGAAATCCTTGTATTTCACCAGGTGCGGCGGACACTCCAGCTGCACGTAACCGCCGGCACGGAAATCGACGTTCTCCCCTTCAGGCAGTTTGAGTGTCAGCTCCTTGATGAAAGTGGCAACGTTGGGGTTGCTCTCTACCGTGCACTCCCACTGCTTCACGCCGAAGACTTCCTCCGGCACTTCGATTTTCATGTCCTGCTTGACGGCGGTCTGACAGCTCAGGCGCCAGCCTTCCTGCGCATCGCGCTTGGTGAAATGCCCCTCTTCCGTGGGCAACATGGCACCGCCGCCCTCGGTGATGATGCATTTGCACTGTGCACAGGTGCCGCCGCCGCCGCAGGCGGAGGGCAGGAACAGGCCGCTCTCGGAGAGCGTCTGCAACAACTTGCCACCCGCGGGGACGTGAATGGTTTTCTCGCCGTTGATTTCAATGGCGACTTCGCCACTGCTAACCAGGCGTGAGCGTGCACTCAGGATGATGGCGACCAGGGCGAGCACGATCGCCGTGAACATGGTAACACCGAGGATGATCGTCAGGTTCATAACAGCACTTCCGCCTAGAGATTCATACCACCGAAAGACATAAAGCCGAGAGACATCAGCCCTACCGTGATGAAGGTGATGCCAAGGCCCTGCAGGCCATCTGGCACATCACTGTACTTGAGCTTTTCGCGGATACCCGCAAGCGCCACAATCGCCAGCGCCCAGCCGACACCGGCACCGGCACCGAAGACCACGCTTTCCCCGAAGGTATAGTCGCGTTCCACCATGAACAGCGCCGCACCCAGGATGGCACAGTTTACTGTAATCAAGGGCAGGAACACGCCGAGCGCGTTGTACAGAACCGGGACATACTTGTCGAGGAACATCTCCATGATCTGGACAATGGCCGCAATCACGCCAATGTACGAGAGCAGCCCCAGGAAGCTCAGGTCAACGTCAGGCAGGCCCGCCCACGCCAGCGCGCCATCGGCGAGCAGGTAGTTGTAGATCAGGTTGTTGACGGGCACCGTAATGGTGAGCACCACGATGACAGCGATGCCCAAGCCAATCGCCGCCTGCACCTTCTTGGAGATAGCGAGGAACGTACACATACCGAGAAAGAAGGCCAGCGCCATGTTTTCAATAAACACGGCCCGAATAAACAGGCTCAGGTACTGTTCCATTACGCGCCCTCCTCGGCAGCCGTATGCTTCGCCATGCGGAAGTCGGGCTCTTCAACCTGCTTCTTGTCCACGCTACGCAGAATCCAGATAAAACCGCCTATCAGGAAGAACGCACTGGGCGGCAGCAGCAACAGCCCGTTCGGGTTGTACCAGCCACCCTCGGTAACCAGGGGCAGTACTTCCATGCCAAACAACTTGCCCGAGCCAAACAGCTCGCGCACGAATGCCACCGCAAGCAGAACCGTACTGTACCCAAGCCCATTGCCGATACCGTCAAAGAAGCTGGGCAGCGGAGGGTTCTTCATCGCGAACGCTTCCGCGCGCCCCATCACGATACAGTTGGTGATAATCAGGCCAACAAACACCGAGAGTTGCTTGCTGATGTCGTAGGCGACGGCTTTCAGCACCTGATCAACCACAATTACCAAGGACGCGATCACCGTCATCTGCACGATGATGCGAATACTACCCGGAATCTGGGTGCGTATCGCGGAGATGAACAGGTTGGAAAAGGCGGTAACCAGCGTCAGCGCAATACACATCACCACCGTGACCTGCAGAGACGAGGTGACGGCCAGCGCCGAGCAGATGCCGAGGATCTGCAGGGCAATAGGGTTGTTCTTGAAAATGGGCGTAACGAGGGTGTCCTTGACCGATGACATCTCAGGCCTCCCCTGCTTTCAGGTTGTTGAGGAACGGTTCATAACCCTGCTCGCCGAGCCAGAAGTGAACCAGTTGGGTGACGCCACGCGACGTCAGCGTGGCGCCGGACAGGCCATCGACGCGCCAGGGCGCATCGGCGCTGCCGGGGTCGACGCTGCCTTTCGCCAGCGAAAGGGCGACTTCCCCATCGCGGTAGACTTTCTTGCCCGGCCACTGCGCCTTCCAGCGCGGGTTGTCCACTTCGCCGCCCAAACCGGGTGTTTCACCGTGCTCGTAGAAGCCGAGGCCCGCGACGGTGTTGGCATCCGACTCCAGTGCGATGAAGCCGTAGAGGGTCGACCAGAGGCCGTAGCCGCGAACCGGCAGGATCAGCTTGTCGATATCACCACCACTGCCCTCAACCAGATAGACCAGTGCGTAGTGTTCGCGGCTGCCAATGCCGGCAATATCCTCCGACTTGCTCAAATCGGTGGAGCGGTCGGGCTCTTTCGCCGCTTTGATCTGCTCATAGCTGGCGGGGTCAACCGCATCGGTGAACTCGCCGCTGCGCAGGTCCACCACGCGGGTTTTCACCTGCGCGAACTGCTCCTCAATGGAGCGCTCTTCATCAAGCATACCGGCGGCGGCAAGGATATTGCGTTTGCGGTCCAGTGTTTTGTTCGCTTCCTGCGCGGGCTTGAGCATCACCGCGGCGGTTGAGACCACCACGGAACACACAATACACAGCGCGAAGGCGACCAGCAGGGTCTTACTGATGCCGTCATTCTTAGACACGGGCAAGCCTCCGTTTGATGTTTGACTGGATCACGAAATGGTCCATCAGCGGCGCAAACAGATTGGCAAACAGGATGGCCAGCATGATGCCTTCAGGAAAGGCCGGGTTGACCACGCGGATCAGCACACACATCACACCGATCAGTATGCCGTAGGCAAACTTGCCGGTGTTGGTGTAGGCGGCAGACACCGGGTCAGTGGCCATGAACATCATGCCGAAGGCGAAACCACCCACCACCAGATGCCAGTAGAACGGCATGTTGAACATCGGGTTGGTCTCGGAACCAATCAGGTTGAACAGCGAGGACAGTGCGACCATGCCGAGGAACACACCGGCCACAATGCGCCAGGAAGCGATACGCATCAGCATCAATACGGCGCCACCGATGAGAATCGCCAAGGTTGATGTTTCACCAATGGAACCGTGGATATTGCCTACAAACGCCTGCATCCAGGTGATCTGTTCCTGGGCGAGCCCGGAAATTCCGTCAGACGCCACAATCGACAGTGGCGTGGCACCGGTATAGCCATCGACCGCCGTCCACACGCCGTCGCCGGACATCTGCGCCGGATAGGCGAAGTAGAGGAAAGCCCGCCCTGTGAGGGCAGGATTAAGGAAGTTCTTGCCGGTACCGCCGAACACTTCCTTGCCGATAACCACACCGAAGCTGATACCCAGGGCCACCTGCCAAAGGGGCACATCCGGCGGGCAGATCAGGGCAAAGAGTATCGAAGTGACGAAGAAGCCCTCGTTCACCTCATGGCCGCGCTTCATGGCGAACAACACTTCCCAGAAGCCGCCGACCAGGAAGGTGGTGGCGTAAATGGGCAGGAAGTAAAGCGCGCCGAAGAAAAAGCAGTCCCAGAGACTGGACGCGTCGTAGCCACCGAAGGCGGCAATCAGGCTGCCGCGCCAGCCGTCCACCGATCCGCCCGTTGCGGCGAGGATGTCGTTGGCCTGGAACCCCAGGTTGTACATGCCGTAGAACATGGCCGGGAACGTGGCGAACCAGACCGTGATCATGATCCGCTTCAGGTCCACACCGTCGCGAACATGTGCCGTGCTCCGCGTTACCGAAGAGGGCGAATAGAAAATGGTATCAACCGCTTCATAGAGCGGATACCACTGCTTGAAGCGTCCCCCCTCTTCAAAATGGTGCTCAACACCGTCAAGGATCTTGCGCAGTCCCACGGTCTAACCCTCCTTCTCGATGCGTGTCAGGTTGTCCCGCAAAATGGGACCGTACTCGTACTTGCCGGGGCACACGTAGGTGCACAGCGCCAGATCTTCTTCGTCGAGGTCGAGGCAACCCAGCGACTGGGCAGTCTCGGTGTCACCTACAATCAGTGCCCGCAACAGGTGCGTGGGGAGATAATCCTGCGGCACCACCGTTTCATAGGTGCCCACCGGCACCATGGCACGCTGGCTGCCATTGGTGGTGGTCGTCATGGCCAGGGGCTTGAGGCCGAACAGGCTGCTGAGGTAGATACCCAGATTGGAATGCTTTTCCACGCCGGGTGACAGCCAGCCCATGAAGGCCCGCTGACGGCCCTCAAGCAGCACGGATACCTGGTTGTGGTAGCGCCCCAGATAGGCTGTCGGCGCCTGCACGCGACGGCCGCCAAGCACCGAACCGGAAATGACCCGGTTGTCGCCATCTTTTGTTTCGCCGGCACACAGGGCCTGGAGGTCGGCACCCAGGCGCGTGCGCAGCAGCCGCGGCTTGACCACCTGCGGCCCGCTCAGCGCGATCACGCGCGAGGTGTAAATGGCACCGTCGAGGAACAGGCGACCGAGGGCAATCACGTCCTGGTAGCCAATGGTCCAGACAACCTTGGTCGCCGTGACGCCGCCCTCGAGGAAATGGATATGCGTACCCGCAAGGCCCGCAGGGTGCGGTCCGCCGAACTCCGCCAGCTGTATGTTCTGTGCCTGACCTGCGGGCAGGTTGGCACCGGGGGCCGCGCACAGGTAAACCGTACCGGTCGTGAGCTGGGCGAGGATGTCCTGCCCCAGGGCGAAAGCGTCGGGTTCCGCTGCAATGACCACTGACGGGTCGGCCGCGAGCGGATGGGTATCGATTGCGGTAATGAAAATTGCCGCCGCCTCGGCGTCCAGGGCCGGCACGCGGCTGAACGGACGGGTGCGCAGTGCGGTCCACTGTCCCGCCTTGTTGAGGTGTTCGCGAATGGTCTCGCTGCCCAGTTTGCGCGCTTCGTCGGCACTGTAGGCAGTGAAACTCTCGGAGGCATCGCCCTCCACCTCGATCACCACCGACTGCAGGGCGCGGCGCGCGCCGCGGTTGATGGCGGCGACCACGCCACCCGCAGGTGCCGTATATCGAACGCCTGCGGTCTTCTTGTCGGTGAAGAGCAGTTGGCCGGCCTTCACCCGGTCGCCCTCTGCCACTTCCATGGTCGGTTTCATACCGACGTAATCCGGGCCCACCAGCGCCACGGCACGTGCCGGAGAAGCTTCTTCAATCGTTTGCTGGGGAGCGCCCTGGATGGGAATATCCATGCCCCGCTTGATCTTGATCATACGATCTGCCTACAGGTTCGTCAGTATTTGTGGCGGCCAGAGCCGTGTGTAAAGCCTGAGCTCCACAACTGGCAGCGGCAAGGCGCAAGGCTTTCCATGCATCTTGCCGGGCCGGAGGAATCAAGCGCAGCCACCCTGTCCCGGGCCGCGCGCATTATAACGGAAGCCTGCGCCAAAACACCACTGCGCAGGCCGCCCTTCACGCTGTTTCCACACATACGTGCGGCGCCCCGCCGCGGGCCTCAGGAATTCCTGGGGTAGCGGGCGTAGCGGATGCCGGAGACCTGCTCAAGGATGCGATACACCTGGCAGCTATAGCCGAACTCGTTGTCATACCACAGGTACAGCACGGCCTGCGTGCCGTTGACGATGGTCGCCTGGGCGTCAAAGATACAGGCGTGGCGCGAGCCGACAAAATCGCTGGATACCACCTCGGGCGAGTTGGAGTAGTCGATTTGCTTGCGCATGGTGGAGTGCAGGGCCATGTGGCGCATGTACTCGTTGACTTCTTCCTTGGTGGTGGCGCGCCCCAGAGTCAGGTTGAGAATCGCCATGGACACGTTGGGGATGGGGACGCGGATCGCGTTGCCGGTAAGCTTGCCCGCGAGTTGCGGCAGCACCTTGGCCACCGCCTTGGCGGCACCGGTTTCGGTGATCACCATGTTCAGCGGCGCACTGCGCCCGCGGCGATCGGCCTTGTGGTAGTTATCGATAAGGTTCTGGTCGTTGGTATAGGCGTGCACGGTCTCCACGTGACCGCTGATGATGCCATAGCGATCATCCATCGCCTTGAGCGGGGGCACAATGGCATTGGTGGTGCAGGACGCGGCGGAAATGATCGTATCCGCTGCGTCAATCATGTCGTTGTTGATGCCAGCGACCACGTTCTTCATGTCGCCCTTGCCAGGCGCGGTGAGGATGACTTTGGCGACGCCCTTGGACTGCAGGTGCCGCGACAGGCCTTCCTGATCACGCCAGACGCCGGTGTTATCGACCACAATGGCATTGTTGATGCCGTATTCCGTATAGTCGATGCTATCGGGCGAATCGGCGTAGATCACCTTCACTTCGTTGCCGTTGGCAACAAAGGACTGGCGCTCCTCATCCACACGGATGGTGCCGTCGAAGGCGCCGTGTACCGAGTCGCGGCGCAGCAGGCTGGCGCGCTTGACCAGGTCATCGGGGGCAGAGCCCTTGCGGACGACCACCGCCCGTAGGCGCAGCGACTCGCCGCCGTCTGTCTTGTCAATCAGGATACGCGCCATAAGCCGCCCGATGCGGCCGAACCCGTAGAGCACGACATCAACCGGGGCGTGCCCGGGCTCCGGACGCGCGCCGATCAGGTCGGCGACTTCCTGGCGAACGTAATCGTCGACGCTGAGGCCGGCACCCTCGCCCTTGTCGTAGTACTGCACCGCCAGCCGGCCGATATCGATATGCGCCGGGCCGAGGTCCAGTGCGGACAGCGACTTGATGATCGGGAAGGTTTCGAACTCGGAGAGCTCGTTTTCCTCTACCTGCCGCACATAGCGGTGGTCCTTCATAATCTGGGTGACTGACTGGTTGACCAGCGACTTGCCGTAGATGTAGCACTTCACATTCTTGCGGCGGGACAGTTCACCCACGAGGGGGATCATGCCTTCGGCCAGCGCCTCGCGCTCTTTCCAGTCTTTGAAATAGTCGTCAGGACGCTCTCGCTTGCGTTCGTTCACTCGTCTGTCACCTGTGTGAGGGGGAATACGGGTTGCAACGGGCGCGTATTATCCCGCCGCATCCCGGCAAGGGCAAGGCACAGTGGTACTTTTCACCCAGCGCTTTACAATAAGCGCCCCTTCCGCACTGAAACACCGGGTTTTCATGTACACATCCCTGCTCGCCAGCACACCCTGGCCCGCCAAATCCGGCACCCGCACGTCGATTGGCCCCTTCCACGGCTGTGCCGAAGCGCGGCTGGTCGCGGAGCTCGCGCGCCCCGACAGCCTGTTGCTGGTGATTACGGCGGACACCAGCTCAGCCCTCGCGCTGGAACGGGAGCTGCCCTTCTTCCTGGCTGAAGAGATCGATATTCTCGCCTTTCCCGACTGGGAAACCCTGCCCTACGACAACTTCTCACCGCATCAGGACATCGTGTCCGAACGGCTGGAAACACTGTACCGGCT
>TARA_R110001599_G_scaffold216599_1_pt1 | contig 17489 bp, 20 predicted proteins | sample TARA_R110001599 | Tara Oceans TARA_R110001599 (sample SAMEA4398360) | marine metagenome | biome: Polar Biome; feature: [MES] marine water layer (ENVO:01000295) within the mesopelagic zone...; material: water (ENVO:00002006), including particulate matter (ENVO:01000060) such... | reverse complement strand
ATGGATGATCGTTTTGCCCAGGCCAGCGTACGTGCGCTATTGCCACGCTGGTGGGGAGCTTAATAGGCCATCGCTTTTGCTGATGGAGAGCCTGGGTAACGAGCGAATCTGCAGCAAGCTATATTGGCAGCAGATACTGACTGTCCAGTTCTCATGTTGCCACTGCCAAGCGTGGGCACCCCCACCGGGAAGCAGTCGAGAAAGACGAGTGCCTAGTACATGATGGGGCGTTTTACCGCAGAGGCTATCAAGCTTGAACAACGCCTCGTGAAGTGTCCAGGCTCGATAGAACATGCTTAAAGGGGCAGTGGACGCCATTATCTCATGGCGCACATCGGCTTCAGGCAAGCACGCTACCAGTCCGCTTAACCGGTTTCTGTGTCGGGAACGCACTTGCTCGATATCAATGCCCACTGGCACCGTGGCGATCCCAGCGATAACGCGCAGGCCGCGATGGGAGAGGCACGCCCGCCAGGGGGAGGGAAGCGCGGGATGCCGCGGTGCGCCGCATCCTCTGGGCGTCCACTCATCCACTGGGCAGTGGAAACCGTGTGCTGCCGTGAGCTGCGAGAGCAGTTCTCTTCCCAGCCGTGATAGACAAGCCCCGCTGCTATCAGCGGGAGCTTGTACTAACAACATGTCGAGACGAGGCGTCATTATTAACGCAGGGTGACCACATCGCCGCGTAAGGCGACGCCTGCCATGATGGCCCCGGCATGGCACTCGTATTCAGTATTTGATGCCATCGGCTGACGGTCGTAAAAGCTTTCTATATTGACGACCGCATTGCCACCTTCGGCTTTGATACGATCTTGCAGGCTGATTAGCGCTGATAACATGACCCATTGACAGGCTTCTTCATCAGACTTATTGAAAGCATTGGTCTTTTTGCTGGTAACGAAGTTGCCATACTCGTTGGCGACCTCGCCGTGCGGGGTATCGGCAAAGAAAAAGCGGATGTTGGGATCGAGCCGTTCCCTGGCTGCAGGCGTATTCATGGCCTCTTCAATCGACAGCATGTGGGTGGTATCCCGTGCATAGCTAGTTGTGCTCAGCAGCAGAGCCCCCAGTAACATAGTGAATAAAATCAATCCTCTGGTCATTTAGCGTTCCTTTTCGCTGGGTTGTAAGCACCTGATACCAGGCACCTTGAGTGGCACGGTGTCGTGCCTTTAGAGCCAACGCCGGAAGATCAACGAAGTGTTGATACCGCCGAAGGCAAAATTATTGCTCATGACATAGTCGCAATCGATATGACGTCCTTGACCGCTTAGGTAGTCGAGTGCTACACAGGCGTCGTCGAGCTGGTCAAGGTTAGCAGTGCCATGGAACCACCCTTCACGCATCATCTCGATAGCGACCCAGGCCTCCAGTGCGCCACAGGCGCCCAGTGTGTGGCCGGTAAAGCTTTTGAAGGCACTAATCGGGAGTTTTGAGCCGAAAACGGCATGGGTGGCATGACTCTCGGCGATGTCCCCACGGTCGGTGGCAGTACCATGGGCACTGACGTAGCCGATCTGTTCTGGCTGCAAGCCAGCGTCATCGAGCGCCTGGCGAATAGCCTGCTCCATGATGCGGGCGTCGGGCTGAGTAACATGGCGGCCATCGCTGTTGGTGCCAAAGCCCACTAGCTCGGCGTAGATGTTGGCCCCCCGTGCCAGGGCGTGCTCAAGCTCTTCAAGGATCAAGGTGCCAGCACCTTCGCCGATCACCAGACCGTCGCGCTCGGTATCGAAGGGACGTGGGGAGGTGTGTGGCGCATCGTTGCGGGTGCTGGTGGCAAATAGTGTGTCGAAGACAGCTGCTTCAGAGGCCGATAGCTCTTCACAACCACCGGCAATCATCGCTGTCTGGCGCCCGAAGCGAATGGCTTCATAGGCGTAGCCGATGCCCTGGCTACCCGATGTGCAGGCACTCGAGGTGGTATAGATGCGTCCGCGCACACCGAGGAACACACCAATGTTGACCGGCGCGGTATGGGCCATCATGCGGATATAGGAGTTCGCATTAAGCCCATCGGTCGACTTGTTGATTAACATGTTGCCGAAGTCGGCGACGGCGTCGGGCTCTCCCGCTGACGCGCCATAGGCGATCCCCATTTGGCCACTCCCTAAGAGCGTCGAGTCAAGTAGCCCTGCATCCTCTAGTGCCAGTTCGCTGGCACGGGTCGCCATTTGTGCTCCCCGGCCCATGCTGCGCAGTGCACGGCGATGGTAATGCCCGGGTAGTGTGAAGTCGTTGACGGGAGCGCCGAGCCGAGTGTTGAGACCTTCGTAGCTATCCCAGTCATCCATATAGCGAATACCATTTTGTAGTCGCTCGAGGCGTGCACGCATACTTGGCCAGTCATTACCGATCGGTGAGAAACCGGCCATCCCTGTAACCACCACTCTGCGACCGAGCCCATCCTGGCGTAATGTGTTGTTTGGCATCAGCACATTCCTCCATTGACGGCGAAAACCTGCCGCGTGATATAGCCTGCATCGTGCGAGCACAGGAAGCCCACCGTGGCCGCCACTTCTTCACAGGTTCCGGTGCGGCGCATGGGAATCAGCTTGAGTGCTTCTTCATTTACCAATTCATCTGTCATGTCGGTATCGATCAGCCCTGGGGCGACGCAATTGACCGTAATTCGCCGTTTGGCCAGTTCCACCGCCAACGCCTTCATCGCACCGATCAGTCCGGCCTTGGAAGCGCTGTAATTGACTTGGCCACGATTGCCCATCATTCCCGAAACGGAAGACATCACGACGATACGGCCGGGTGCCCGGCGGCGAACCATCGGCATGACCAAGGGTTTAACGACGTTGTAGAAGCCATCGAGATTGGTGTGAATGACGCTATCCCAGTCTTCATCGGAGAGAGCGGGGAAGGCGCCATCGGCGGTAATGCCAGCGTTGCAGACCACTCCATAATAGGCACCATGTGCTTCAATGTCGGTCTCTATGGCATGCCGTGCGGCGGCACGGTCAGCGACATCAAAACATAGCACGCGGGCACTGCGCCCCAGTGCGCGTATATCGTTGGCGACCGCTTCGGCGTCTGCCTGGCGTTGACGGCAGTGCAGCACGATATCAAAGCCATCCCGCGCCAGGCGCAGGGCAATGGCGCTGCCGATGCCGCGGCTTGATCCGGTGACCAGGATGGTATTCGTCATAAGGTGCTCCCTTGTTGAATAACGTCCAGCGCTTGCCGCGTTTCGGGCTGAAAGACGTTGAGTGTAGCGTTGGCGATAGGCTGATTATTAGCGTCAAACAAACGCCCATGAAAAGCGCCCAGGCCATTGTCAGCACGAAAATTGAGTTCAACTTCAATACGTATCGGCTGGTCGAAACTGAAAAACGGTGCCTGGCATTGATAGCGACGAGTGCCGAGCAAAAAGCCGATTTTCGGTTTGTCGCCACCCGCCACGGCCTGAATGCCAGCCCAGGCGGCAACCGCCTGGGCAAGCCACTCCAGTCCTACCCAGCCAGGTATGCCATCGTGGGTGGCAAACAGGTCATCGCGTTGAGGCGTTACGCTGGCATGCAGGTGTTCTTCGCCCACCGCGAGTAGCGTATCCAGTAGGCACATGCCATAACGATGCGGTACGTAAGGGGCGATATCGCAAGGCAAATCAGGTAAGCAGGAGAAGGGTGAATCATTCATTAAAACGTTCCAACAGCAAGGCGATGTTGTTACCACCAAAAGCAAAGGCGTTGCTGATAGCCCGATGGCAGTCGTGTTGGGTTGCCGTGGCGTAATTCAGCGATGGTAGTTGCGGGTCGATCTCACCATCGTGAACCTGGGGTGGAAGACGATCGGCGTTGAGCGTTAACCAGCAGAACGCTGCTTCCAATGCACCGCAGGCACCTAAGGTATGTCCCGTCAACGCCTTTGTTGAGCTACATGGCAGCTTATCGCCGAAGATATGCGCGACCGCAATGGCTTCCATGCTGTCGTTCTGGCGTGTCGCAGTGCCATGTAGGTTGAGGTAATCAATGGCCGTGGCGGGTAGTTGAGCCATCTTCAAGGCGGCTTGAATGGCGCGAATAGCGCCCTGGCCGTCGGGCCGTGGCGCTGAAATATGGTGGGCGTCACTGCTCTCGCCGTAACCACTGAGCTGAATACCGCCGGTTTCGGCGGTGACCAGAAACAGCGCTGCTGCTTCTCCGAGGTTGATGCCATCACGGTTGGCTGAGAAGGGCTGGGAGGGGTGATCGCTGAGCGCCTCAAGAGAGGCGAAGCCATTGACTGTCAAGCCACAAAGGCTATCGGCGCCACCAGCGATAACTGCGTCGCAGATACCGCTCGTCAGCAAGCGTTTGGCACTGGCGAGAGACCGGGCGCTGGAGGTGCAGGCAGTGGACAGTGTGTAGGCTGGCCCCTCAAGGCCTAGCCGCTCGGCGATGAACTTGGCCGGCGAGCCGATTTCATGGCGTTGATAATGGAAATCGCTAGGCCACTTGCCTTCTTTCATTCGCTCTCCCACAGCCATTTCGGTTTCACCGATTCCCGAGGTGCTGGTACCGAGCACCACGCCGATACGCGCTTGGGGGCTGCGTTTGCGAAAGGCGTCGAGTGTCGGTGCCAGCCGCTCTAGTGCAGCGGCCAGCAGTTGGTTGTTGCGCGAGCGGTGCTCCGGTGGTAAATCGCGGGCATCGGGTAATGCAGTGGTTACCCGTCCTAGTGGCAAGGAGCGGCCTGGTGTAAACACGTCGTCATACACCAGCCCACGCCGACCGTTGAACAGGGCGTCGGTGATTGCCGCTAAGTCGTCGCCAATCGAGCAGACCAGTGCTGGCGGCAGCAGGCGGCAGGGTTGCGCCTGAAAGGAAGTCACTGGGCTGAGCATGTGGCTGCCGTCCGGTCGGTGTCATCAAGTCGTGCAATATACAATCGGTAATTAGCCTCAATGTCTTCTATTACCCGACATGAGGCGTCACCACTGATACGAGCGATGACGCGCTGATGGTAGCGAATGGTACGACCCTTTTGATCCTCTTCCAGCGACCAGGCACTGGTGTGGAAGGCTTGGGAAATAGCTGTTGAGGGCCATAGGCTCCAGCTCAAGCGACTGGCGAGCCATTCGGCCGAAAAGGGTGGCTCGAACGAGGCATCGTGAAGAAAGCGGCTCCCATCGTCATCATGTACCAAGGTCAGCAAGCGCTGGCCTTGTGGGCTGAGTATGGCCAGACGCAACGACATGTCATCGTGGCGCAGCACTCCGATCATTTCATGCCGTTGGTCGTGATGGTAAAACGTCAGGCGTTGCATCTGCGTCTCTATCTCCGGCAACGTTGATAGCCCCGGAAGCGTAGCGACCGGCCGTCCGGCGCAGCCGGCCAGTAGTGTTATAGCGATGATCAGCCATGCCTGACGCACGAAAGGGGGTAACTTCATGGCCATCAACCCTCACCCGTGGCATGGCTCGAAATGTCGCTACAGGCCTCAGCTAAGCTGTGAAGGCGACGGCGACTGGCGGCGACAAATGGGTTCTCTTCATCCCAGGCATAGCCGGCGAGTACCGAACTGATCATTTCGCGTATGCGTGGTATCTGTTGATCGTTAAAGATAATGCGTGGCAGGCGACCATCGTACCAAGCGTCGACAAACTCGCGGAAGGTGGCGATGCCACGGCGTAGTGGTTGTTCAAACTGGCTATCCCAATCGATTTTTTCGCCAGCGAGCTGCCGCTCGACCAGGGGAGCGGCACGCAGGGCTGAGTCCAAGGCAATGGTTACCCCCGAGGAAAACACCGGATCAAGGAATTCGCCCGCATTACCCAAGAGAGCAAAACCGGGGCCGTGCAGTTGCTCGACATCAGCGGAATAACCTTCCAGGCGGCCGATATCGCGTATGGCTTTAGCATTGGCCAACAGTTTGTTGAGCCTGGGCTCGGCATGGAGAAAATGCCATAGGCGCTCGTTGTCGTCGACACCGGCGGCTTCCAGCGTTGCTCGGTCGCCCACCACACCGACCGACGCACGCCCTTGGCTGAAAGGAATCAGCCAGTACCAGATGCCCGAATGTTCAGGGTGCAAACCGATCAGAATCTTGTCTCGATCATAGTGCGAACAATCGATACGGTCCTCAATGTGGGTAAACAGCGCACAGCGTGATTCGAGGGTCGAAGGCCGAGCAAGACCGGTGAGACGTGCTAAAACACGCCCATAGCCGCTGGCATCAAGTACGAAGCGGGCTTGTAGCGAGCGTTGCTCGCCATTGGCATCAACCAGTGTAAGGCTGGGTCGATCGTGGTCGGCAACGAAGGCCTCGACTTGTGTTTCAAACTCGACGCTAGCACCTGCTTGACGCGCGCCGTCGATCAGGCGCTGATCGAAATCAGCACGTTCGACCTGCCAGGTGGTGCCGGGGCCAGGGCTGAACTTGTCACGAAAATCGATGGCGGCATAGCGGTCTCTCCAGGTAAAGGCAGCGCCATTCTTAAACTGAAAGTCACCTGTCTGAACGGCGTCGAGCAGGCCGCAAGCCTCAAGATGTACCATGCATTGTGGCAGCAGACTCTCGCCGATGGAAAAGCGCGGAAAGCGCTGGCGCTCGATAACCCGCACATTGATGCCTCGCCGGGCGAGCCAAGCGGCCGCAGCGGCGCCGGAGGGGCCTGCGCCGATGATGGCGACATCGGTAGTGTCATGCGTCTTCATTTGTTTTGCGGCTCCTGTCGCCATCATGGTGGATTGTAGTGGGAAGAATTGCAGTGGGAAGAATTGTGCCGGGTGTTCGCCCTGGCGAAAGGCACCAGGGCCCACGCCGACGCAAGCCCAACGAGGCAGGTGAGCCCCAGGTAATGCAGTGCCGGAGTAGCGCTGAACGACAATAGGCCGAAGGCCAATAGGCTCGACGCACAGGATAGGCTGATGGCCAGCCAAGCCGCAGGGCTATCTGGGTGTTCCGTGCTAAATATGCCAGCGTCGAGGCCGATACCCAGTACCAGCAGCAGGCCCAGAAGATGGAATAGCGTCAGGCCGATATTGAGCGCGCTGAACAGTGCCAGGGTCGCTAACAGCGCACCCAGCGGGGGCAGCAATACGCGCCAAGCCTGCCCACGATAGCGCCAGCCAAATACCACCGCTAATCCTGCGACGGCGACAGCCAGCCATAGGGCGATCTGATCGCGTAGCCGTGACAAATGGTCGGATAACGTGACCACCCGATCCTGGTAGAGCACATATGCCGGTGCCGCAAGACGCATGAGCGCTTTCTGGGCCATGTTGTCGGCATCGCCCAATACCACCAGCGCCGCCATGTCAGAACGTTGGTCAGTGGCGACGTCGCCTAACCAGAGCGTGCTATCGGCACTTCCTACGGGGGTTGTAAGCCATGTTTCGATGGTCAATAGCGGCACCGCTCGCAACGGCTGTTGTGCGGCTTCCAGTAAGTCCAGGGGAAGACCAGCTTTGGCGATCAGCTCGGGCAGGGCGTTGTCATAGGCTTGGCGCACTCGCTCCAGGTTGGCTTGCTGGGCCGAAGGGGAGGGTACCGCTCGGGCAAGATGACGGTACTGGCTCAAGTGCCCTTGGGTCTTCAGCTCTGCCAGCGTAGCCTCCAAGGCTTCCAGCCGTTCCAATAGCTCGGCTTCATGCTTGGCGGTGACGATCAGGTAACGACTGCCCGTGGGACTTGCCAATAGGCCCTGTACACGTTGCTGCTCAGCAATCAGCGCGGTGGGCGAAGGGTTGAGCTGACGCAGGTCGTCATTGGTTGTCAGCCGTGTGGCGACGATGACCACCGCCAGGATGCCAAGCAGGGCCAGCAGCCCCCAACGCAAGGGCGCTCGGGGTGGTAGCCGCAGGTGATCCAGCCGGGCTGCAATGCGTGCCGTCGCGGCATGGGGACGAGGAGTGAACCACGGTAGCCAAAGGCGCACGGTCAACCAGGCGCCGACCAAGCCCAGCGCCGCGAAAGTCGCCATTTGGCGTAGCCCCGGCAGTGGGGTCGCAAGTTGGACAAGATAGGCGACCAGGCTGGATATCAGGCCTAGCAACAGCCCTGGCCAAAGCCGTGCCAGTGGTTGTTCGGGCGCTAATTGGCGGGCGCACTGGAAATGCAGGGCGTAATCTATCGCGATACCGATCAAGCTGGCGCCGAATGCCAGCGTCAGCAGGTTGAGCGTACCAAACAGCACCCAGGTCAGTGGCAGCGCAAACAGCATGCCACAAGCGACCGGCAGCCATAAACTGGCCAGCATCGAACCACGCCGAAACGTGACCCATAGTAGTAAGCCGATACCCAGCAGCGAGCCCAGGCCGATAGTGGAGATTTCTCGCTTGGCCTGATCGGCGCCGGCAGCAGCATGAAATACCAGACCACTGCGTAATAGCTCGGCCTGGGGATGACCCTCGCCGAAGCGCGACAGCGCTGCCATAAGGCGTTGCTGCATGGCCATGTCGTAGGGGCTGGCTGATAGCTGGCCGCTGACGACGAACCAGTGCTTGTCGCCGTCGCTGACGGCCGGCAGGCCGTCGATCAATCGTATGGGGCCAGCAAGCCGTTGGTTCAGCCAGGCATCCAGTAGACCGAAGGGATCGCGGCGAGGATCCGCTTCGCTTCCCGGCGTAAACAGTTGCCTTAGGCCGCGCTGTACCCAGGCCCCATCACTGGCATCCGCCAGTGATGGGGTCAGCAGACGATAACGGTACGCCGCCAAGTCGCTGCTGGGGCGCTGCAAGCTGTCATCGTCGAAAGCCTTGACGCTTGCCGAATCTGTTAGCCGGGTTTTGAGTTCGGCGACCAGCCTGGCTGGGGACTCACCCCGAACCAGCAGCACGAAGCGGTCCTCAAAGGTTTGGGTTAAGCGCTGTTCGGCTTGCTCAAGCAAAGCCCCCTGGTGGGTTTCCGGCAATAGTGCAGTGATGCGCGTATCCAGTGGTGCCCCTCTGCCTAGCAAACCCGCCAGCAGAATGGCGCAGCCCAGCAACAGCCCGGCCCAACCGATAGCGGCTAGACGTTCTATTCTGCTCGGGTGCGTTGCCTTGCTCACAGTGAACGGTCACCCTCTTCGAGGCTGGCGCAATCCACTGCTGCCAGAGTCAGGTTGAGGCGGTCATCGTTGGTGAACATCAGCTCGACGTGCTCCACTTGCTGGTTGCCTTGAACGAGCAGTTGCGAAAGCCGTTCGGCGATGTGTACTTCACTGGGCGTCAGTTTGGCTTGCCAGTCGTCCAGCGCACCGCTGAGCTCGATGGTGAAGTGTGATTCCAGGCGCTGCCAGTTGCCTGACAGAAGACCACCAAGCACCGGTGCGACCACTTGAAACCCCATGGGCAGTTCGTCGTTGTCCTCGCTCATAACCACACGATCTCGCACGGGGGATGTCGTCTGCCAAACCAGGCCGTTTGCTTGCTGTTCAAAGTACCCACGGCTATCCAGCTGGGCATCAAGATCGGCCAGCCAGCGCGACTGATCGAAGCGGCCGCACTGCGGGGCGTGGGCAGCTAGACGTTCGGCGAGGGCGTCACCATCAAGGCCATCACCATTGAGGGCCGCCCACGTAGCGGGACTGACCATCAGGCTAAGGGCGACATAAACAGCGACATAAACAGCTACATAAACAATCGAGTGGCGAATAGGGCGTGTCACTGATTAGCCTCCTGCCAGGCGAGAAGACGTTCGACCAGAACGGGCGGCGACTCCAGGCGCATTTCGCGATCCTCAATCCCGACAGCGACCTGTACGCTCCAGGCTCGCGTCAGGCGTTTGCGCGTCTGTGCATCGCGGATGGTGTAGTCGATCTTGAGGCGATTCTCCCATTCGCTAAGGCGCGCTTCGATGGCGATACGCTGGGCGAATAGCGCCGGAGCGGCGTAGCGTAGGCGTAGATCAATGACCGGCCAGGCGTACCCCGAGTCCTGCATTTGCGGGTAGTTGTAGTCAATGGCATCAAGCAGTTCGCAGCGGGCTATTTCCAGATAGCGCACATAGTGGCCATGCCAAGCCACCTGCATCATGTCGATATCATGGAAGGGGATTGTTAGCTCGGTCTCGCAACTGGGTAATGGGCGGTCGTTAGGCGTCATATAGGCTCCAGTGACGTTGGCGAATCAGGTCACAGAGTGTGCGCAGTTCGTGCTCCAGTGCGCGGTCCTCGCCGAGAGCGGGAAAGGTCTGCCGACAGTCATCGAGAAATCCTGCCAGGCGCTTGGGTAGTGGAGGGGCATCGGCGAGTTGACCGCGCAGTTCGACGGCCTGGCAGGCAGCATGCAGGGTAGCGGCAGTCACCTGTTCGACCAGTGTTAGCACACGCAGTGCATCACGCGCGGCGATGGTGCCCATGCTGACCTTGTCCTGGTTGTGGCATTCAGTGGAGCGCGAGAACACGCTGGCCGGCATGGTCAACTTTAGTGCCTCTGCGGTCCATGCCGAGGCGCCGATCTGTACGGCCTTGTAGCCATGGTTGAGGCTGGCCCGCGCGGGTGTGGCACCACTCAGGTTGCTGGGCAGGCCGTGATTGAAGCGAGCGTCGACCAGCAGCGCCAGTTGGCGATCGAGCAGATCAGCCAAGTTGGCACAGGCTTGCTTGAGGCTATCCATCACGAAAGCGACATGCCCACCGTAGAAGTGGCCGCCGTGCATCACTTTGCCTTGTTCGGCGTCGATTAACGGGTTGTCATTGGCGCTGTTGAGTTCGTTCTCAAGAAACTGGCGCCACCAAGGTAAGGCATCCTCCACCACGCCGATTACGTGCGGGGCGCAGCGGGTTGAGTATCGATCCTGGAGGCGAGGCGAGTTGCGCGGTGTTTTGGCTGCGTGAAGATCTTCGCGTAGTCGCGCGGCGACTTTATTTTGTCCCGGGTGGGGTTTGGCGGCGAACAGTTCAGCATCGAAGTGATAGGGATTACCGTCCAGTGCATGTACGGATAGGGCTGTAATACGGGTGGCCAGCTGCGCTAAATAGACAGTGCGGGCGAAGGCGAACACACTCAGTGCCGTCATTACAGCGGTGCCGTTCATTAATGCCAAGCCTTCCTTAGGCTTTAGGCGATAGGGTACGAGGCCGTGCTCGGCGAAGATCTCGGCGGTGGGACGCCGCTGGCCGCCATAAAACACGTCGCGCTCACCGCATAGGACAGCAGCTAAATAAGACAGTGGCGTCAGATCGCCGCTGGCTCCGACGGATCCTTCCTCAGGAATAACCGGGATCACATCATGCTCTAGCAACCAGGTTAGGCGTTCGAGGAGCTCGACACTGACCCCCGAAACGCCGCGGCATAGCGAGACTAGGCGTACCATGATCACTGCTCGTGCGGCTTCCACCGACAACGCCTCGCCCAAGCCACAGCCGTGGAAGGTATATAGCTGGCGCGGTAGTTGTTCCAGATCGGACGCGGAGACCTCACGGGTGCAGGAATCGCCATAGCCGGTGGTGACGCCGTAGATGACTCCCTCTTCCTCGAGTAGGCGTTCAAGGAAGGCGTTGCCGCGTGCAATGCGTTCACGGAAGTCCGGGGCCGTTGATAGGGTGACGCGACGGCGACCTTCAGCGACGGCCAGTACTTCCTCGAGGCTGACAATCGAACCATCCAGGATGAGAGGTTCGCTGGTGATAGAACCCGCCACCGGGTCACGGAGTATCGTCATGAAGGTATCCAGTGTCGTTGTTCCAGAACGGATAAAAATTGAACCATTGCAGAGGGTGTCGTCGAACACGCTCGGCTAGATGATTGGCATGGTTCTGCATGGCGTCGGCAATCCATGTTTCGCGCTGGCGGCGTGGCAGTTCCTGGGTATCGCCGAGGCATTCAAAGTCGATTCGAAAGTTAGCGCCATCGCGCACGCAGGCCAGCGCATATAGCGGGCAACGGAGCAGCGTGGCCAGGCGGAAAGGGCCCTCGGGGAATCTTGCTTGACCGCCGAGAAAATCAAGCGTCTGCGTGCGCTGCCCTGACAGAGGAAGGCGGTCAGCCGCGATGACCACATAGCCGCCGGCGTTAATGCGCTCTGCCAAGGTCTGGGCGGTGGCAGGGGTGACCTCGCTGACTTCGAGTACCTGGGGGCGGGCTTTACCCGTGACACGCTCAAGCAGTGCATTGAACTTGCGGGCATTGCGCGTATGCATCATCACCGTCAAATCGAGTTTCGCGTGTCTCTCAGCGAGGGCATTGACCACATCGAGATTGCCATGATGGGCGACCAGAATTAATCCACCCCGACCGCCGTCGATGGCGGCACTGAAGTGCTCAATCCCAGTACCGACCAAACGTTCGTCGGTGATATTTCCGCACCACGCCTCTACCTTGTCCATCAGGGCTTCGCCAAAGGCCAGGAAGTGGCGATAGCTGTGCCACCATCGGGCCAAAATGCGCTGCTCAAGCTGGGGGTAGAGGCGCTGCAGGAAGGCTTGTGACGAGCGCCTTGCCGTGGCATGTATCAGGAAATACCACAGCATGACTGGCCATAACGCCAGCCGAAAGGGCCAGCGCCCCAAATGGCGCTGTATCACCACCATCAGGAACATGCCCGCTACCGTGCCACGCTCGCCTATCCGCGCCCAATGATGGCTCATCGGCTCACCTCGTGTTGCCTTCGCCAGCGTCGCGCCAGCAAGCGCGGTAGGCGTAGCAGCATGCCAAAGAACAGGCGGGTGTGCATAAGAGAGATTTGGCGGTTGTCACGCCACACGGCGAAATGACTCACTCCGTCGCGCGGGTAGTGTACGCGTACCGGGCGATGCGCCATATCACCCCCCGCCCAATGCCAGCGCACTAACACTTCCGTATCAAAGGTCATGCGGTTGCCGCAGCTATACTGGGCCAGTAGTCGGTTGAGCGCCGCGACCGGATAAAGTCTGACGCCACACATCGAGTCGCGGATATCCAGCGACAAGGTGTTGATCCATACCCAGATATGGGTCGCATAACGGCCGTAAAAACGTACTCTTGGCACGCTGGCATCATAGCGGGGATAGCCAACCACCAGCGTATCGGGTGCCGTATCCAGTTCGGCGAGAAAAGCGGGCAGGTCATCGATGCCATGCTGGCCGTCGGCATCAACCTGAAGGGCATGGGTGTAACCCAGATGCTGGGCTTGCTTGAGCCCAGCACGTACCGCGGCCCCCTTGCCCTGGTTGATATCCAGGCGCAGCAGGTGATGGCCGTTTGCGGCCAGGCGGTCAAGCTCGCTCGCGCACTCATGGTCACTACCGTCATCCACCAGTAGCAGGGGTATCTCCAATACAGCGAGCTCATCGCATAGCGGGCTGATCGTCGCTGGGTGGTTATAAACGGGGATCAAGATGCAAGGATGTGGGTCAGCCATGTTTACCCCCGTGGCTGGCTTGCAGGCGAATTTGACCGGCGCAATGGCGACCTTCATGAGATTCGATGGTAAAGGCGATACCGTCGTCGCGGCGCGTCAACTGCAAAGTGAAGCGTGCGCCGGGTTGTAAAACCCGCTGAAATTTTAAGCGCTCGATGCCCTGAAATTCTCCCAGCTCAGCGAAGCAGTCGTTGGCGCACTCGATGGCCCACTGCACCATCACGACACCCGGCACCAACGGATATTCGTCGAAGTGTCCTTCGAGAAAAATCAATCGCTCCGGTACTTCCAGGGTCAATAGACAAGAGTCAGCACCTGGTCGCTGCTCACCCAGCCAGCGCGGTATCTTGTGGTTATCGAGATCGGCAAACAGGCGATTGATCAGAGCGCGATCCAGCTTGCCCTGGGCATTGCTCGGCAGTGCATCGACAAAGCGCCAGTAGCGAGGAATGGCGATGGGTTCAAGGTGGTGCGAGAGATGGGCTCGCATACGTTGCACCAAGTCATGACGAGTATCGTGCTGGTGCGGAATGAACGCATCGTAGAGGGCGACCACGACCCCCATTCGGCCATCGGTTCGACCGAGATCGACGCAGCGTGCCTCTATTACTTCTTCCGCTGCGGCGAGGACGCGTTCAACATGATTCAGCGAGACTCGTTTACCGGCAATTTTGACCAGACGATCAGCGCGCCCCAGCAACTCAAAGCCGCCTTCTGTCGGTACCACCCGGTCCGGCTGGTGCCACCAGCGTTGTGGCGTTTCCAGAAACGGCGACCGCAGGCGCAAGCAGTCGTCAAAAAATGCTAGCTCCACCCCTGGCAAGGCCTGCCAGACGGTACCCTGCGTTTGGCGCCGCTGGGCAATTCCGCCGCTCTCGGTGCTGCCATAGATCTCGATCACAGGCGCCTGGAGTAGACGCTCGGTGTGCTGGGCATGTTCCAACGCCAGGGGCGCGCCAGACGAGAACACGCGCGTGGGGCGGGGTGTCTCGCTCCACGGTAGGTGCTCCGGTAGGCGTGATAATTGGGCAGGGGAACTCACGATTACTGGCTTCAAGCCGGCCGCGCCGGCCTCTTGCAGGCGTGCGAAAAGGCCTTCCGGATAACGACACTCATCGCCACAGAAGGGGGTGCCGGTGCATAAGGGGTGCAATACCCCGGTGAGCAAGCCATAGATATGCTGATGGCTGACCTGAGAGATGACACCGCTATCAGCTAATGGCCATAGCTTGGCATGCGCCGTCAATTCCGCATCCAACTGGTTGAAACGCTTGGTCAGATGAACGGGCTCGCCGGTGGAGCCGGACGTGTACAGGACGACTGCCGTAGCCGTTGGGTCAAGTGCCTCGGGATGTGCGAATGGCGTAATGCTTTCAAGCTCACCGGGATCGTCGGGCAGCGTACCATCAACCTTTTCAAGGAGCAGGGCCAAGGTTTCTGGGCGATTGTCAGCGGGTAATACCGCGACCCGGTCACTTTCCCATAGTGCCGCCAAGGCTGCGCAGAACTCTAGAGGTTGCTGATGGCAGAGCAGCCAGTGGCCGCTGGGTTTGTCTGCTAACCAGAGGCGCCAGGCATTGATGCGCCGAGTGAGCGACGCTGGGGCGATCCAGTGATTCGGAAGTGCGTAATGGTTCGCAATCGTGTTACGCCAGGGCAACCGAGTAAGCGGGATGAAGGTCACGACAGACTCCTCCGCAGCCGGTGGCGTAGCAGCCATTCACCGACAAACATCAAGGCGATCAGCCCATAGCTGATGACGCCGTTGTATAACGACCAGGTGGCCAGGTCAGCGTACAGCGCCGTCCAGCCAGCGATGGCCCCGTTGAAGACAAAGAAGCCGCACCATGCCCAGGTGACGCGCCGGGTATAGCGCACTCCGGCGGGGGGCAGGTCAGGCTCGCGCAGGCGTGCTAAACGTTCCACGACCGGAATGCCCCGCCACAGGCTGGATAGAAAGATGGTCAGCATGATGGCATTGACGGCGACGGGATAGGCACGCATACCAAGCTCGGCGTGCCCCAGGCCGCCTAACGCTAGCAACACTATCGCCACCATGATGGCGAGGTAGCGAGCCTGGGGCATTCTCCAGGCGAGCAGTGCGGCACCGACGACTAAAAGTGGCCAGCTGCCTACGTGGTCGTGCAGGACGAATACCAATATCGGCCAGATCAACGCCAGTAACATGCTTGCTTGTTTCGGCATCTCTTATCGTTGCATCAATTGTTCGACGACATTGACGACATCATCGATGGTACGCACTGACTTAAAGTCATCGGGTTTGATACGTCGCCCCGTGAACTGCTTGAGTTCAACAACCAAATCCACCGCATCAATGCTGTCGATGTCGAGGTCTTCGTAGAGGCGCGCTTTGGGTTGAACGTCATCGGCACTGAGGTCAAATAACTCGACCAGTGTTTTGCGGATATGCGCCAGTATCTGTTCGTGGTTACTGTCAGCGGTTTCAATTGTCACGACGGGCCTCCACCAGTGCCTGTAGGCTTGCCAGGCTAGCAAAATGACGACGGGTTTCCTCGGCTTCGGAGTCCAGCTTGATGCCGTACTGCTTTTGAAGTGCCAAGCCGAGTTCGAGGGCATCAATGGAGTCGAGCCCGAGGCCTTCGCCAAATAAAGGGGCGTTAGAGTCGATATCGCTAGGATTGATATCTTCAAGCTCTAGCGTGTCAATGATCAGGCGCTTGAGCTCAAGCGTCAGATTGCAGGTTTCGCTCATGATGAAAGTGATCCAATTCCCGGTTGAAGTGATCGCTCAGCCGTTGTGTTAGTTGTCTAGCGAGCTGCCCGGTCGGCTGTTGGCTATCTGATGTAACGGGCAAATCGTCGAGTACGTGAAGCTCCATCCTGACTTTGGTGGCTGGGATGTGATACCAAGGTTCACCTTTGGTCAGTGTTGTTGGCGTGCAGCGTATCAGTACTGGTGTGATCGCTGTCTCTGTGCGTAATGCAATGTTTGCCCCACCGCGTCGGAATTTGATCGGACGTTGCGGGCTGGTACGGGTGCCTTCGGGAAACAGGATTAGCGAATTCCCTTTCCGTAGGCTCTCACGTGCTGCGTCGAGTACTGCTTCGGGGGTGTCGTTGGTGATATAACCTGCCGCATGAATTGGCCCCCGCGTAAAAAGGTTGCGAGCCAGCCGACCCTTAACAATGCAATTGGCATGGGGCGTATGAGCCAATAGGAAAACGACATCGATCAGTGACGGATGGTTGGCTATCACTAATAACCCAGGACGCATTAGCCGTTCCTTGTTGCCTAGGCGGTAATCGAGGACTCCAAGGCCCTGCATCATCTTGATAAAAGCTAAGAAGCAACACTGGATAAGGCGCCGTGCTAAATAATGGCGCCGCTCGGTGTCACGCACACAGAGGCTCAGCAACGGGGCAACCACTAAACCAATAAAAAGGCCACCGACTCCGAAGGCTGTGAAAGAAAGAGCGGTGCCCAATCCGCGGTACCATCTATGTATATTCATTCCTGCCTCAACTGCCAGCGACTCCTACCATCCAGGAAGGGAGCATCTCCATTAAGCCAGTTCATTACTGTGATAGGCGTTGGGTAAGCACAATGCGTTGGCTTTGTAGCTGTTAGTTGTCGTCCCTGGTTCAGCGTTAATCGCATGCCAACAACGCATGCCGTACCGGGATGCTCAGTACACCCTTGATAAGCAGAGGGCAAAGGGCTTTCTGAGAAAGCGGCAATAACGGCAGGATATCCTTCCATGAGATATCCGAATGACTCGTAAAGTAGCGCGTCAAACTCATCGCCACAGGCGCCTAGCGCCTGTAAAGGCCGGTGATGAGACTGAGAGATGGAGTGAACACCCAAAATTGCATTATGCACCGACATTGAAAAACGGGTTGGGGAGACAGGGTGGCCGCCTTGCAAGTTTTCAAGCATCGCCAACGTATCGGCAGTGCCCCCATGTCGTGAGGCATGCACTAAGGGCAAGCCGGCCTCTGGATCCAATTCTCGAAGGATGTCGCAGGTGGCACGGCCCGTGTCATCAAGACGCCGTCGCAGCATGGCCGGCATCCCTTTGCCCAACTGAGCCGAGATTCGCCAGCTTGGTTTGCTGGTGGTAATCGCCCCTTCAGGAAGCCAACCCCGCCAATCTTCGAGATATAGGGAAAAAGACACAGTTCTAACGACCCACCCAAAAAAGTCGGCCACTTTAACTTAATTGAGGGGGCTATGAAAGCAGACTTAGTTA
>TARA_R110001599_G_scaffold38616_13_pt1 | contig 17496 bp, 28 predicted proteins | sample TARA_R110001599 | Tara Oceans TARA_R110001599 (sample SAMEA4398360) | marine metagenome | biome: Polar Biome; feature: [MES] marine water layer (ENVO:01000295) within the mesopelagic zone...; material: water (ENVO:00002006), including particulate matter (ENVO:01000060) such... | reverse complement strand
GCTGGATCGGCTGGTCCTGGATGCTGGCGATGGTCGTCGCAGCCCTCTCATCATTCTGGTTGACCAGCCCCAGCAACCTGTTCATGGGCTACGGGCCCATCCATCTGCTGTCCATCTGGGTGCTGGTGTGCGTGGTGGTGTCCGTCATCGCGGTTCGGCGCGGCAACATCAGGCGCCACCGCGGTTTTGCCGTCGGCGCCTACCTGGGTACGGTGGGCGCCGCGATTGGCGCGATCGCCCTGCCGGGGCGCCTGCTGCACAGTGTTTTCTTCACCTGAGCGTCAGGCCCGGACCGCGGCATTGACGTCCATTGCGCGGTTCGCAATGCCGCGGGTCATCTCACCAAAGCCGCGGCGCAGCTGGGCGCCAAAGAGCAACCCCACCACGGGCGAGAACCACCCCTCCAGCCGGAACAGGGACTCGTAATGCGTGCCCCCCGAGGGTGTTGCTGACAGGCGATGCTGACGGGTACTCGCGAGTGCGCCGAGCGGAGCCTTGATACCGTAATCCAGCAAGCGGCCCGGCTCATTGCGCCAGATCGTTTCCGTTTGCGGCTGCACCATGAACGGCAGGACCCGGACCTTCATGTGGATCGGGTCTCCCACCTGGAACGTGGACTCGCAGGCAACGACAAAGGTGTTCCACTGCGGGTAGGCCGCGGTATTCGTGATCACCTCCCAAACCACCTCAGGGGGGGCCTGAATCTCTTCCGTCAGCAGAATTTCAAACATAATGATCCTTAGGGGCAGCCGCACCGCTCAAGTCGGCCGCACTCCTGCGGCCTGGCCGGCCATCATAACGCGGTTAACCACACCACACACCAACGCGCTCAGAGCGCTTCGTTCTCGTCGTGGACTGAGACCGACAGCTCGCCATCCATGGTCATGGCAACGTGGAACAGAATCGGGCGACAGCAGACCTGGCAGTCTTCGATATACTGCTGGCCTGCCTCGCTTTCGTCGATCAGCACCTCGATGGACTCGCCACAATACGGGCAGTCTATGTGCTGTTGGTGCAAAGCCGACATCCGGCCCTCCTGATGCGTGAATGATCGCGTAGACGCAGCTACACGGGGCCGGCAAAGGTATCGCACTGCACCATATCGCCAGTCTCGAAACCGCGGCGGAACCACGCTACCCGTTGCGCCGACGTACCGTGGGTGAAGCTGTCGGGAACAATGTCACCACCGCTGCGGCGCTGTAAACGGTCGTCGCCAATGGCGGACGCGGCGCGCAGCGCCTCCTCAAGGTCACCCGGCTCCAGCATCTGCCGGAACTGCTGCGCCGCATAGCCCCAGACTCCGGCAAAGCAATCCGCCTGCAGCTCCTGCCGCACCGACAGCGCATTCACGTCGGCGGCGGGCCTGCCCTGCCCACTGGCGCGCACCCGCTGGCTGATGCCCAGCAGGGTCTGCACGTGATGCCCCACCTCATGGGCAATCACGTAGGCCTGGGCGAAGTCGCCGGGCGCCCCCAGCTGGCGATCGAGGTCGCGGAAGAAACTCAGATCCAGGTAGACCTTGCGATCCGCGGGGCAATAGAAAGGGCCGACGGCGGCGCTGGCCGAACCGCAGGCAGAGGCAACCCGCTGGCGAAAGAGCACCAGCACCGGCTCTTCATAGGTGGCGCCGGATGCGTCGAATATTGCCTGCCAGGTGGCTTCGGTATCTGCCAGCACAACCGCAACAAACTCGGCCAGCTCCTGCTCCTGTGCGCTGATGGGCGCCGCTGTGGCCGCCGGGCCCGAGTCTGGCGCAACCTGCAACACGTCAATACCCAGCATCCGGGCACCAACAAACGCGACCACACCCAACCCAAGCATGATGCGCCCGGCCTTACTGCGCAGCAGCCAGGGCAGAATACGCAGCAAGAGCATAGCGCCCGGCACGCCGCCGGCGCGGACCGGCTGACCGCGCCGATCCTCCACGTTGCTACTGCGCCGCCTGCCGCGCCAATCCATACCCTGCCCCTGTGCGACATCCATCCAACGAAAGGGAGAGAATAGACCAGACAGACCGCGGCGGACAACGAGGACGGCCCAGGGAGATCATCCCGGGTGGACCCAAACCCCGCTGGTCACCTGACAATCCGCTGCATCCAGCAGCATGTGCACCGACAAACCCAGGCCCACCAGGCGGCTGGCGGGAAACAGGCTGAGCAGCACATACACAGCAATCAGCCACAGCTGATGCAATGGATGAAAGCCGATACTGCAGCGGCCGGGGTCGTAGATAGGTTGTGCCAGCAGATGATCGAGGTCAACCAGCATGGTGGCGACCATCACCAGGAACGCAGTTTGCCACCGGCGGCGGAAGAACAGCCGTGCCACCAGCAGGGGAACCAGAAAGTGCAGCGCTATATGCAGCATGTAGAACGGCGGAACCCCTGTCGCAGCCACTGCGCAGCGCGTGCACACTTGCGCGTTGCGACCCGCACTCAGTCTTCGCCTGCCTGGCGCTGGCCGATCTCCTGCAGAAAATCGCTCGCGAGTTCCCGCGCGGCTGTCCGCCCGTCATCTCCCGCCTCACCCCATTTGCGGCAATACCAGCAGAGACGTTCTGCCGGGGTGCCCGCCGATGACTCACCCAGCTTCTCTCTCAGGGTCAGGATACGTCGGCCGAGATGCACCAGGGCGTCGGCCTCCGCGTCGATGCGATCGTTGGGTCGCGAGGCTGCCCTGAAATCCGTTGCACAGAAGGCAAAGTCGTTGGCACCCGTTGCTGCCGCCTCCAGATGCACGACCAGCCGCTCCTCCAGCTCGTCCTCCAAACGGTCCAATTGGGCGTAGAGCTTGGCTTTCGACACCATAGACGGCGCTCAACAGCCGGACGGCGTCGGCGGGGGGTTAGTCATCCTTGAGTAGCTCCTGGCGTTTGCGCTCGTACTCACTGTAGGACGTTCCGGTTTCGCGCATGCATTCTTCGTACGCGTTCTGCGGCAGTTTGGCACACTCGAGTTGCTGGTTCTGCTGTACCGCGGAGTAAATCTGTTCATGACTGCAAGCGGCCAACAGCGCCAGCACTGCCAAGGTAGTGATAAACCTCATAAGTACACGGCTCCTGCTTTCAGCGCTGGGAATGCCCCCAGGGAGATTGCGAATCGAAGGTCGAAACGTAGAGGCGCTCAACCTTGTTGCGGGCCCACTCGGTCTTGCGCAGGAACTTCAACGATGACCTGATAGAGGGATCGCTCTTGAAACAGTTCACGTCGATCCTCAGCGCGAGGCCGTCCCAACCGTAATGCTCCACGAGCCGGGTCAGCGCCTTTTCAAGGGTGATCCCATGCAGTGGGTTATTGGGTTGCTGTCTGGTCGTCGTCAAGAGCCGTCACCCGGGAAGCGGTATCGCCTATGGTACAGGCCGCGAACCGGTGAAACCACCGACGCCGCAGCAACTACCGGGGCTTGTACTGCGTAGGGCAGTACCCCCGAGAGACACCGGGCGCTCGCAACCTGGCATGCTTGGTCACCCGGCCGGTTACACGCGCTCGCCAAAGCCGGAAACTGCCCGGCTTGAGGCTCACGCGCATCAGTGCAATCACGCCGGCTTCGTTCAACCCGAATTGCGACTCGATCGCCTCGAATGGCGTGCGGTCTTCCCAGGCCATCTCGATAACGCGCGATGTCTCCTCTTCAGACAGCAAGCGAGATCTCGCGCGCCAGGTCGAAATCTTTCGGGGAGATACCGCCCGCATCGTGCGTGGTCAGGTCGATCACAACCGTGTTGTAGACGTTGGACCATTCGGGATGATGATTCGCCCGCTCGGCAAGCAGTGCCACCCGTGTCATGAAAGCAAAGGCCGAGACGAAATCGGGAAACTTGAATTCCCGGTGCAGCTTGCCGTCTTGCAGACACCATGCCGCCGACGCCTGCTTGTTAAGCGCCGCCAGCGAGGCTTCCAGAACGCCTTCATCGCAGGGCTCTACCATGCTCACCTCCCGGGAATGGCTGTTGGAAAGGGTTCAGCTGGGCCGGTGGATACCACAGATCTTGTGGCCGTCCGGGTCCAGGAAGTAGCACAGATACATAACGCCCATGGTGCTTTCGCGGGGACCAGGTGGATCCTCCACACTGGTGCCGCCATTGGCAACGGCGACATCGTGGAACTTCTGGAGTTGTTCCGGCGAATTGCAGACGAAGCCGATGGTTGAGCCGTTGGCGGTGGTGACCGGCTTGCCGTTGATGGGCTCGCTCACACTGAAGGTGGAGCCATCGTGCATGAAAAACAGACGCGTCTGCCCGGTGTCGTTCTTGTGCTCAATGGGTGCGCCTGCGCCAAGCACACCCAGGACGGCAGTGTAGAAGCGCTTGGATTTTTCGATATCGTCAGAGCCAATCATCACATGATTCAGCATCGTGTATTCTCCGTATAGGTTCTGGAATCTGTTCCGTTCCGGCCTGTCGCCTGCTCCGTGCGCCTATCCTACCCCAGGCTTGGCAACGGGTCATCGGTATACGCAGAAACAGCATCTTCGGCTTGGCACCCGCAGGGTTGCGCCGTTGCCCCTACTCTCGCCAGGCAGGAAACGCCGGCAGGCCGCGGTAAAACTCGAAATCGTGATTTGGCCACAGCTCCGCGTCTTCATGCTCGGCGATCGACTTCATGCGCCTGATACTGCTGATGGCCAGTGCCTCGTTGTCCTGCCAGCAATAGCCCGGTGCAATCTCGTCGATAAGGTTTTCGGTCAGGTCCGCCGCGTCGCCACACAAAATCACCGGCCGACCCTTGGGCAGTTCGATAAACAGCGACATATGGCCGGCGGTGTGCCCCGGCGTGCACAGGGCATGGACGCCGGGAGCAACCTCGTATTCCGCGCTCTGCAGGTTCCACCCACTGGCGCCGGCCACCTCGTCGGCGAAAACACCGCTGTCCAGCCGCGTCGCGGCCGCCTGCACCTCGTCAGCATGTACGTGAACCTCACAGCCCGGCAGATCACACAGACCACCCGCGTGGTCGAAGTGCAGATGGCCGAGAAACACGAGGTCGATATCCCGGGCGGTCAGGCCGAGCCGCCGCAGGTAGCTGGGTATGCGCTGGCTGTCGTCCATCACCGGTGGGTCGAAGAAATCACGCATCGGGTCGTAGTATTTCGAGCGCAGTTCAGGGGTGGCAATTTTCTGATAATCACAGCCCACATCGTACAGAATGCGGCCATTCGGAGTCTCGATCAGGTAGGCCAGAATGGGCGCGGTGATGAACTGGCCGTGGCCCCGGTTGCGGGTCGATACAACCTTCTCATAACGGTGCGTGCCCGTGAGCAGCGGCCAGATTCGCAGCGCCTGTTGCTTCATTGTGTTCTCCGTAGCACCGTGGGTGTGGCGCCTATGAGGTGAAGATGCTCATCACCGCAGACAAACCGCCTTCCCGAAAGGCTGCCACGATAAACGGTACCACACCCCCGAGCATTGTTCCCCAGAATAGCGTGAAGACCAGAGCATGCTCCTGTCGCGATTGTGTGGGCCATACAGACTCCATGTGTAATGCAACCACAATCATGACAAGCGCCAGCAGGGCAAACACATAGCCCAGCACCGGAGAGAGATGTGATCCGAGTGCAACCACAACGGCGAACACCGGCGCACCGAGTAACGATATGCATCGTGGCCTGGTCAGCCCCTGGCCTCTAAACACGGGTTGGGAGCCCTTCAAATGCGGGGACGTCATCGCACAGGCTATCCCAGGCGGCTTTGCTGGAGGTGAAGATGTGCGCCGTTGGCCACAGCGGGTGCGGCGTGTCCAGACACCCTGCCGGAACGACGAGCAACCCCGCCGACTGAACGCCCGGTAAAGCCGAACCACAGCGGCTGCAAAAGCTTCTGCTGTGTCGAGTGCCGGGGAGGGTGAAGGACGTCACCTGATCCACACCGGCCAGCCAGGTCAATGTGGCTGACTGCGAAAAGAGGTTTGCCCCGTGGGCAGACCCCGTGTCCTTCTGGCAGCGCTGGCAGTGACAGAGGTAAAAGCTGTCGAAATCCCCGTGCACCACGAACTTCGCGGCGCCACACAGGCAAGACCCGGCGTGCTCAGTCATCGTCATTCCCGAGTGACAGCATCATGACAATTTCCCCGTCCTCCACCTCGCCCGTGGGCCTGAAGCCCAGGGAGCGGTAGAACTGTTCGGGGCTTCCCTCACCCGGTACATAGGAAATCCCCAATTCCCTGAACAGACCTGCGCGTCGCACATGCTCGATGACCAGACGCATCGCGGCCCGCCCAATACCCTTGTGCTGGTGCTTCGCATCGACCATGAATCGCCACACCTCCACCTTCGGGTCCTCAAGTACCGGAACCACCCGAGACTGGTCCGAAAGCATCACGAAACCCACAGGCTCCTCTTCGCAATATATCGCCCGATACCACGCCTCCGGTGAGAACAAGGCCTGCCCCAGCGACCAGGCATTCGGTGCAACAAACCGGTTCTGATCGTCAGATACTGCGAGTTGCATCACGGCCCGGACCGTTTCCGCCGTAATCTCCCGGAGCGAAACCTGATTCTGTGTACTCAACACCCGCCACCTTCTGATATGGAAATGACGTCCGGGGGCGCATCGGTCGAACTGCCGCAACGTCGCGCTGGCGATTGGCTGAATCAGCCGTCGCCCACGTCATAGTGCGACCTTAGCACCTGATGGCGGTGTCTGAAAACGAATCGATAAACCGGTGCCAAAACCCGGCCCAGGAACGGCAATCTGGGCTGGAACTCCAATGTGTCCTTGACTCTGCAGAATGCGCCACTCCAGGTGATTTCCCGCTGGTGCCGCCACACCGCGTTGGCGAGAGAGCTCGATGCCTCGACAAAGCCCTGCTGCGGGTGGATGCGCTGGAAAAAGAACGTGTGACGATCGACGGGAAGCACTCCGAACAGGAGTATCCAACTGGAGAAAAGCACTCTGCCGGTGGGCCACTCGGCGATGGGCTTGCCGGCCCACGCCCGTGGGACGGTCATGCGGATGAGCGGACGCAACTCCCGGTTCACGCCCTCCATGGTGAACAGCCCGGAAATATCCTCGGGGCTGATTCTGAGATTACTCGATATGTCGAATTTCACAGGGAGTCTCCGGGACGCTTGCCAAACCAGGAAGCGCCGCATCATTACGGCATCATACGCGTTCGCTACTCATAGTCTGAAAATGATAAGGGTTCCACACACGCTGTCGGTCACGTTCGCATAACTAAGCTTGATGATCCTTCTATTTGCTCGACCGAGGTGGGTAACGCCACCACGCCCATGCCACCATGAGGCCGAAGGCAGTATAGATAGTCGCAAAAACCCACAGAGGTGCCTCGTAATACAGCACGCTTTGCAGCCAGTGCTCGATAAAGCTGCCAGTGTAGCCCGCGCCCCCCGCCTGAACGCGAAGCCATGACTCCAGAATCGTGAGCGGGCAGTACTGTCCAAGCCAGGCCTGTAGAGCGACCACCACGATAGCGACAAGATGAGCCAGGCGCCACGCGAACTGATTTACCCAGGCCCACCCCGCCCGGTTGCCGATGATGACGGCGGGGAGCCCCAACACGACAAAGAGGACAATGCCGAAGTGCAGCAGAAGAACGGCATCGGCAAGTGCTTGATAGGTCAAGAGCGGATCTCCCTTTGAGGCCCTGCAGCGGACTCTGAGGTGAGCTGGCGAGAGCCAAAAAGCGCCGTGATTCGATGGCCCATCAAAGTGATGCTAGTCCACTGCCAGCTTGTCCTGCTGCCAGGCACTCACATTTCTTGCCCTGTCGAACAGAAGACACTGGCCTCCGTCACGACTAGCTGAGCCAGAATGATGCGCTTATCCGACTTTCCCAAAGGCACCCAACTTTCCTCTGGCAGCGACAGCGATTCTGGATCGATGGTCTGCGGGTCACCCGCAATCTCCGCGCGACGCTCTGCCTGCGCCTTGATACAGCTGTCCATCTCTTCACTGAGGTTGGCCGCTTCTTTCATTCCCCCGAGAAAATAGTCCAGCTCGGCGACGGTAAGCTTGCCATCCGCTTCAAAGAGCGGTTCAGTGAAGACTTGATCGCATGCACTGATGTTCAGTGCGACAGAGGCAAGCAAGAGCGAACGCATCAGTCTCTGAATTGTATTCATTCCCTTTGGTCTCATCAGGTAGTACCGAAACCGCCAATCGCCTGCGGGCAGATTAACATCGCCTACGGCATTGAGCGATATCACCAGCCGATCAATCGGATTTAAAGGGCCACCAGAACGCCGTAGAACAAGATCAGAAACCCGCCGAGTTCGGCGGCTATTAGCGTCCACATGAACCAGCGGGTCACAGCGTTAATCTCGCGCAACTGATTGTCAGTGTCGCCGAGATAGCCGTGGATCATGTAGATGGCGATTGCCAGCGCGAAGTACACAATGAGCGCAAGCGTTGCCATAATCTCGACCATGTTTGGAAGCTGGCTGATGTCCACGAACACGGCAATCAGGATCGTGGCGAAGCTGTACATCAATGAGGCCCTGTGGGCGATATCCACATAGGGATGTGCCTGAGCGTTGTCGCTCGCGGCTATCTGCAAATACTTCCAGACACCCGTCACCAGGCCGTTGAGGAAGAATACACCGGCGGATACGATGGCTATTTGGTAGGCGGTTATCATCTGGTCCCTCTGTCTCTCGATATTGGATCGTGATCGTTAGACTACTGCGCGTGGTCGACGCCAAACTAGCCTTCTCTTTCGCCTATCTCTGTTGATTGATAGACAAGGCAGAGTTGACCGGGAACGTGGATCCTATACGAAGCCGAAGACCGATCCCGCCAGGTGGGTGTCGAAGTACTCCGTAACCTCTGCGAACTGTGGAGACAACTCTCACCGGCGGTCACCGGTTACACCTAACGCCGCGCTTAGGCGCGGTTAACTTTGTGCGCGAAATTCGGAGCTAACCGACAGCGCATAAAGTGCACGAAGTTGGCCCTCGATCTACAGCGCATCGTCATGTGTGGGCTTGATTCTCCGTATAAGCAATCTTTTTTCCATGGAACGATTCATACAATCTACGATGCGATTCATAAGAAAATGAGTCTGATCTGAATGTATAGTCCTTAATCCAATCTATCAGCATATCCAAGTTGGCATCCTGCGCTTCTTTGGACGTGTATTTATGCGGCTCCCATGGACGACTCTTGGCATTGGCGATACATTGCTCAACAGTTAGATCCATAAATACAACTTCCGATGCCTCATGTTTCAGGAGTTCCAATAAATCGGTATAGCACCCCTCAACCACCCAACTTTCATGCTCGGCTATGAAATCATTAATTTTTTCTTTGGATTCTTCAATAGGCATTCTTTTGGGTGGCTCTGTCGGAAGCCATGCCAAGACATCCAAATCTAAGTGAGCCAAACCGAGTTTCCGTGCAATCTGCTTGGAAAACGTGGACTTACCAGAACCAGAGTTTCCAAAAACCAGAATCTTACTCAAGATGCCCCCGAAGCTTTAATGGCACATAACGCTCGAATTAACTGGCGCCGGCTTTGTCCTGGTACGCGGTGGACTCATTGCTAGCAATCAACTCTTTGATCATTAGCTCCGCAGAACCAGGGCATATACCTGAGAACTCAGATGTATCTTTTATCACTTGCGGTGTTTCGGAACGCGGAATAGGCCTGTATCCCTGATACCCAAAGAAGCGGCCCGCTGTTTCGGTCAATAGAAACAGCCTGGCCACACGCTTTGTTCTCGCCCAGTCCTCCAATGAAGCGATCAGGTTTCGTCCAATCCCGCTCCCCCGGAATTGCTGCTTAACGGCAAGCGACCGAACTAAGGCATATTCCTCATAAACCTCTATACCAACGACTGCGGTAAGCGCCCCATCCGCTTTAATACCAAAAAGCCGAATTTGGTCATTCCCTGGGATATCGGCTACGGGAAGCCCATAGGATTCCAGGAGCTCTTTCACTTCAATACTGAAATTTATCTCTTGCATTAGGCGACGCGCCCGACTGCATAACGCCGCCATTTGCGGCAACTGGAATTTGTCCGCAATATGGCCTTGTTAATTGCCATTGTAAACGGCTGAACGGTGCGCAACTTTTACCACCAAAACAATGAGAGATTCGTCACGGATTTCGTAGACAACACGGTAAACGCCTTGGCGCACCCTATACCGTTCCTGGACTGAAAGCTTGACGCACCCTTCCCCTCTGGGGTTCTCCGCCAGCATTTCGACTCTCTGTAGAAAGCGCTGAACGTCAGCTGACGGGATGCTCCGTAAGTCTTTGGCAACAGACTTCTTAAAGGTAAGTTTAAATTTTGCCATGCTTCTTTAGATCATTAAGCAAGGCGTCATAGCTGATCTCTTTTTCGCCCTCTCGCTCAGAAAATGCGGCCAAATCTTCTTGGTCTTCATTCATAAGAAGGCGGACTGCCTCGTCAACAAGCTCTGACATGGACAAATGTGATGAAGCAGCCCGTACTTTCAGGGCTTGGTGGATATCTGGCTCAAAATAGATAGTTGAACGCTTTGATAAATTACTCATAATGACCTCCAGACAGCGTTAAGACATTATAGCGCTATAGCGTTTTGACGCTCAGGAGGGCAATTAACGCCGCAAGCAGGGGCGCGCGTTAGCGCGTCCCGGCGCGAAGCGCCCTTGCTGCCTTTGCTTGTTATGGGGCCGCCAAGACTGCATGACACTCGTGAACGGCTTCTCTGCACTTGACCCTGTTGTAGACGCCCAGGTTTTTCCAGTGGCTGTACTCTGAATTGATTTCGGCGGAGAACCAAAAGGCTTCAACTACACCAGCGACTCTATAGCTCGAGGGCTGATACCTGAACCTGGAAAGTGCTTCAATCGATGGTCTTTCAAAGTATCCTTCCGGGCTGCAAGCCAGAACCTGTGGATTCTCAACACCGCCACTCTCCGCGACATCGAACTGCAAGGTACAGAATCCGCTTATCTGGTTCCGCGCCGCTTCCATTGGGTACAATGCTGAAAATCGGAGAAACGGTAAGTACATTTTCGTTTTCAGAAAAACATCCGGTTTAGCCCAGGCGATACTCGCGGTGATGACCACCAGGAACATAAACTTAGCAGTAAAGCTCATCCGGGTAACGATGCCCCATAACGCCTGAGTTCAGAGGCGTTTGAGGCGACCCCCGTTTTTGCGGAAGCAAAAATGGGCGGCGGGTTAAACGTCCGCTGCAGCGATTTGTTCGGCGTCAACTCACCTGACATTGCCAATGATCTCGGAATGCAATTCAGATATGACCTGGAAAATATCTTTTAGCAACGATTCAATCTCGGCTTCAGTGATTCGGACTTCGCGGCCCTCACGTTCAGCCTGCTGAGCACGTTCCAAGTATTTTTTGTCTACAACACCGAGATTGTGAGTGACGGGATGTCGCTTCTCGAAAGAACTTCCCAGCCGGTCCCAGATTGCACGATTAGTCGGCTCGTAGCCAAACAGCTTCTTTAGTTGTTCCCTAGATCGATCTACATTTTGAAACGAATTGCCAACTTTCTTGAGATTGACCTCGACGGCCTCGGAGTCATCCCCACGTTGCTTTAACGCGCGACGTGTCACGGCTTTTGATGCGGCTTCAAACAAGGAAACCGAGTCCTCAAGGCAGTTTTCGAGGTCTTTAGCCGACACGCGCCGCCCTAAATCTTGCTCACGACGCCCAATATCATTGAGCATCCTGCGGATCACTGCGATTTCGGCTGATACGTGGGTTAGAAATATGTCCTCACCACAATCAGAGCACCATGCAGCCAAGCCGAAAACAGTTTGATCGAGGGTGCAATGTGGACAAACAACATCCCTCCGCACCTCATCTTCGAACGGTCGTCTTACCGGCTTAGGTTGGCTAGGTTTGAGATCCATTTCGATGGAAAGAAGTCCGCCACCGAATTTTCTCTTCCCGCGTGAATCTAGCCCAAGCGCGTCTTTTACCATCTCGTTAACGCCGCCATGAGCTTCTCGTATTGCCATGTCCTTGGCGTATCGAATCTGTTCCTGCGTAGTGAAATCATTTGGCTCTGCCTCGTGCCGACAGTAGGGGCAAAAGGCTGAATCTTGTCCGCCGGTAATCCCTGTGCCCGGCGTGACCTTGAAGTAGGCCGGCGAGCATTCGCTATTCGGACATTCTCGAGCGATGCGGCCGTCTCGGTCCTTTGGAATCGTAATTGTCAGATGGTACTGGTCATTGCCGAGGTTCTTGACCTCCAGAGGTCCACCTTCCTTAAAAAGCCCCTTCTTCACCGTGGCCTCCTTGACGCCGAACGCCGCAGGCTGCGGCGCGCGCTGTTAGCGCGTCCGTAGTCCTGTCTTGTTACATGCCCACTCATGCCTGAGCCGGCGGAAGGGAGCCCGCCGCCGATGCTGGAATGTTTTCCCAAGTGACTAAAACGCCCTTTGGTAGCTCTACTGGCTCTCCGGTAAAAATGCTCTGCATAAATGCTAAGACAGATTCTTCCCGCGGGTTTCTTTCATTAAGGTCGAATTCGGATTCTGGTATATACCAAATTCCTCCGGCAGCACTCCAAACGGAAGTACTAACATTAACTGGATAAAATGCACCTAAGGGGTAGGCTCCATCAGATGAACGACAGCCATAAAGTCGTCGAATGGCCTCAGTAAGTGGATAAATGACTCCTCGAATATTGCGACGCAAGCTTGGCATCGGTCTATATGGCATCTCAGAACCTCCTTTCCTCATAGATTGGCACGAAGGTCAGAATGGCATGTAACGCCTGAGATCAGGTGCGTTTGAGGCGACGCCCGTTTTTGCGATAGCAAAACTGGGTGGCGGGTCAAACGTCACCTGCAGCGATTTGTTAGCTGACATCTGCACCTAAGCCCTCAGCCAAACTGTTCATGGCCTCCTCGACCCGATCACGAACGACCGCTGGAATCCTTTGTGCTACTTGCATTTCTTGTAGATGTTGGCGGAAGTCAAACTTTTTAGTCGCAGCATCGCTATCTGCGGCCTGTGCTTGGGCAATGGCATCCGAGAAAGTCAGCTCACCGTACATTACGGCACCGCAAAGCGCTTCAAAGGAATCGATTGCCATAAAGTAGATGTTATCCAATGGGATGGATGAGGCGGCTGACCGCCCCTGATATATCTCTGCGATGTCAGCAGGTGCCACTGCCTTCTCGAAGGTCGTTCCGTTGCCGAGGTGCAGGTCTTTGTAGGTGACTACCAATAGAATGTTTCGGTCCTTCAGCGGAGGTCCGCCCTCAGCCATTTCGCCGGCAACCATTGCGCCAAGAAGTTCGTTTGCTTGAACCACTGCCTTCAATGCAGCGGCTTTGGTTCTGTTACGCAGGGTTCTAGACGCGTGAGTAACCATAGCTTCGTGCGTGCCGGCAACTCCTTTGGCATCGATGAAGATATTTGCGCCCTCCTCATCGGCTAGGAAGTCCACCACCTTGCCAGGGGTAGTGCGCAGGCGCTTCAGCTCGTCCTCGATGTATATGCGAGCGTGGATAGGTGCCAAAACTTCGTGTACGTACCGTTCAAAGATTTTTCCAAAGGACTGCATAAACCACTCAGGGTCTATTGCCCTCAATTGGTCGTATACGTAATGTTCAAGCGCTCGAAACAGCACGGCGACGTGAACTGGCCAATATTCTTCGCCAACTTGGAGAAATGGCTTGGCCGTAAGTGGGGTCTGCTCGACATATTCATCCGCCGCACGTTGCCTCGTTCCGTTTTCGAGTAGGAATTCCCTCATCTGTTCGGGCGTTGCCGAGAGGGCGCTGAAAAAGACAGGCACAATCCGCGCAGCGTCCGGAATTGCCAGAGTAGAAAACCAATGCTGCCTGACGGGTTCGAAATTTCCGCGTAGATATTTGCCCACAAGCCCGAGCGATAGAGTCAGAAATTGCTCTATTTCCAGGCCGTATGCATCAGAAAAAGCTCGACTAAGCCGGTGCCCATCGTCCAGATCAGCGAACAGCACAAACTGCCGAGCGAAGTCGGCATATGAAAAGTCCTTCTGGAACATGAACTGCTGATGTGCAACAGACCGCATAAATAGGTGAAGGTTTTCATATTCATTGGGCATTCGCGTCCACCGGGAAAGCTCATAGGCCTCCTGGAACAACGTGTCCGTTTGCTGGTTTGTTGCATTCGGACGTCCACAATGCCCGAAATTTTCGTCCGTCAGTACCCACTTGATCATGAGCATCATCAGCCACGGGGCACGTCGGCAGTTTTCTAATTTATTTTCGCCACCATTGGCGTATCGAATCGCTCGAAGTACTAGGTCTACCGGAGCGTGCCGACGAAAACGGTTTCGAACTCGCTTGAACTCACGGTAGTAGTTGGCTTCGGAGAATGCCATCGCTTCTTGTCAGCTAACGCCTAGCTTTGGGGCCAGCGTAAGCTGGTCCCAGCCATGCGAGGCATGGCGGCAACAGCGCCTCGTTATATTTTCGCCGCACGTCAAAGTTAATATTTTTCTCCCTGCTGTTTTTCAGCTTTGGTGTATTTTTCGCAAGATTTAATATACCAGTTAGTATCGGCTACCTGCAGTTCCGAACGAGGCCGTACTATAATTCTTTTATGCCGCCTAACGTATTCAAAGTTACCAATTCCGCACTCAACTTTTATTGGGGCGCCGTAATGGAGTGTAAAATTGAACTCCGTTAGCTTGCCGCTCTCTATATCGCCCTTCCGGTAGTAAAATCTATTGTCATCGAGACCAGCAGAGAATCCAAACGACAACTGATCTTTACCGATTTGATAAGTTTCACCATCGTAAACTACCTTCACAACCTCTATATACTGATCAACACTTCCATCATATACAATTTCGATTCTAGTTAGACCGAAAGGGGCAGGTACATTAATCTCGTAGGAAACTTTAGTTTGAGGGATTTCCCAAATATCAATCATGCTACTAGCCAGACTAGGGCTGGCATAGAGCATAACTGCAATTGCTAGCAGAATACTCATAGCGAAATATAACGCCTCAAGCAGGGGCGGCGAAACCGCGCAGCGGTTTTGACGTCCGCGTGGCTTGAATTGTTATGCGCATTCACTCAAATAGTTCCTCGTTGCCAGTATCGTCTTCTAAAGGTTCAAGGCTCGAAAAATACAGTTTTGGCCTCCTAGCTCCAATCCGTCCTTTCTCGTCGATTCGATCGACAGTGCCGAAGAGTCTGCACTTGAGAAATAACAGTGGCTTGTATCGAACAATACTTCCTGTTTCTGGATAAGATGTGAGGATGTGCTCATTATATTTGAAGCCCATTGAGTTTGATGTCTTGTTTTCTCTAGTTACCTCACCATCAAGTACAACATAATCGCCGTGTACAAGTTCTGGGAACAGAACATCATCATCAATTTCTTCATCATCGTCACAGAATATGTTTTTCTCATTTGGACCGACTATCTCTTCGTCAATTTCTCCATTCTTTACTGAACCGATTGCCAACGTCCTGCCTGCCTGCACGTTTGCTGCGAGGTCTTCTAGAAGTCTAGGGTTTGTTGCAACATATAGGTCAAGGATGTCTTTGGGTACAAAGAGGATTTTTCCTTCGGCATTAGCGATTCCGACCAGCGCTCGGTCATCTGAGAACTGAACATCTTTGAATTGTCGGATGGCAACATCACCCATGTGTTTACCGATGCGCGCGAACCATTTGATAGATTCAATCGCGGTTTTGAATAGATCGGTTATGCCGAAATCTGCAAAGTCCTTTTCCGCCATCTTCTGAGCGGCCTTGGTGAAGTAGGCCGTAGCTACAACGCCCAGGCCAGCTTGGACCCAACCTGCAACTGTTTCTGGAATTAGCGCTTCCCAGGAACCTTTCCGTATGCGCACAGGAATTTCAAAATCTAGGTTTCGAAAATCTGGCGCCTGCTTAGTGATGAAATAGCGGAGAGCAGAGTCAAAAGCTAAGAGAGACTTTGCTTGACGACGAGCATCCATCAAACCGTCGTCAACAAGCTCGCCCTCGTACTTGATGTAGCCAATGTATTTTTCTTCTTCCATGACTTCTCCTAGGCCTCAGAGCGCATAACGCCAAGCCAAGGGGCGGCCGCTGTATCGCCGTCCCGCAGAGGCCCGCAGGGCCGGAGCAAACTTGGGCGACTTGTTAGGTGGCCGATACAGTGCGGCGGTAATTTGCATAGAATATTGCCCCTAGGACACAACCAACCAAAAAAGAGAATAACAATATGTAGTCAATGCGCCACTGCAAATGATTTGAAAGGGGCAAGCTTAACCAGGCCATTCCGCCGAAATATATCGCTAAGCTAGAAAGCCGCCAGGCGCCCAACATTAGCGTAACCAACGCAATTGGTGTCGAAAAAATCGTCAATGCAAGCGCACCGTGAAAAGCGGCTGACCCCACCGAGAACGCTAGCAGGGAAAACAGTAGCACCACTAACGCGACTACTTCTTTGGCACCCATGCAAGGCCACCTAACGCTCCAAGCAGCAGAAAAGTGGGCGTCTTAATGGCCTGCTTTTCAAGGCCATTGCCCACGCTTTCTGCTGGCTTGGTTTGTTATGTGTTTTTAAAAAATGCTTCATTTGGATATGGCTTCTTATTTGCCATTTCTTCCATATGCTTTCTTTGAGCTTCTTTTTCGTTCTTGCGTTGATCTCTACATGAACGACACCTTACGGCGGTGGTTTCAAAGTAGCCCTTTGCAATTTCGTACCACCATTTTTGTTGCCGAGCAGTCCAAACTTCGGTAGTGCCACAATCTTTGCACTCAAATTCTTTGTCAATATAGAACAGTGGTATATCAAGAAACATTGAATGGTGAACTACTTCCGCCGGATTAACCGGAATCGCCCATTCAGGTATCGGTCCCTTGAAAGGATTTACCTTGCTATCACGTTTTGCAATTCGTTCTAATCTAGATTTTTTTATTTCAGCTTTTCGCTGCTTACCACTTTTCATGGGTAACTTGGACACATAACGCCTCAATGTGCGGCAGCCGAAGCAACGCGTAGGCTGTCCAGCCCAGCTTGCTGGGCGATGCACCATTGACTTGTTAAGTGGACTATTTAATAAAGTAACCCACTGCCTTCCATTCATTGCCAATTTTACTCACTGTAATCGTTTCAATTGACGCTTTCTTGTTTTCAAAATTAGTGACCAGCGTAATCACTACATAATCGCCATCCGGAACATTCGGAAGCGATGTATGCTCATCTGCGCTATTGACTTCGCGAGACATTGCTTCACCAAGTGGCGCCCTGACTTGATTCATTGCTTGAATCCATTGCTCCTTCGTTACCTGACTTTGTAATAATGGCGCAGATTGATTCCAGCTTTTTTCGTAGCTCCCTGAATCAATAAGATTAAGCCATTCAATAGCAGACTCCGTGCTTTTTTGTTCCCCTGCGAAAGCAGCTACTGAAATCACAAATGCAATTGAAATAATTTTCTTCATGGGTATATCTCCTTGTTCACTTAACAGCTTATTAGAAAGACCGGACCGTATAACACCCCGCTTGCTAACTCCAGCACGCCGTGCGGCGCCGGTAGTGACGTCGCTCATAAATTCAACAACTTGGCATACCTGCCT
>TARA_R110001599_G_scaffold47828_4_pt1 | contig 17507 bp, 14 predicted proteins | sample TARA_R110001599 | Tara Oceans TARA_R110001599 (sample SAMEA4398360) | marine metagenome | biome: Polar Biome; feature: [MES] marine water layer (ENVO:01000295) within the mesopelagic zone...; material: water (ENVO:00002006), including particulate matter (ENVO:01000060) such as...... | reverse complement strand
CCCTGACATTGGTCAGGACGGAGAAATCCTATTACATAATCCGGGTTTATTTTCTGATCATGGAATCTGAGGAAAATGAAAATGCCGCAAATATAAACCTGCGGCATTTAATGGCTTGTCGATGTGATTTTATTTTTCTGCTATTGGAAGACAGGTTAATTAGGTTTTAAAAGCGGCGTTTTTGTCCACTGAATTCCATTGCTTCACCTTTTCCAAAGCCATAGCTTAAACCAAAGGTGACAAACCTTCCTCGCATTCTATGGCTGTATTGTGAGAAGTTGCTTTGGATTGTTTCACTTTCAAATATCCTACTTGCAAAAGCATCTCTAACACTAAGATTAAGGATTACTTTTCCTTTTAGTATTTTTTTCCTGACACCAATGTCAGCCATGGCATAGCCACTCATCAATTGTTGAAATGTTTGTCTTTTTGATTGGTAGTTTCCAACTAGCTCCAAGGCAAAGTCAGCAGGGAAATCAATTTTTGTAGTTAACCTTGTAGACCATTGGTCAGCATTGAAGTCAAAATCTGTAGATTCATAAGTTCCTTGTCTATGGAAATAATTGTAATTAAAATCCCCATTAAATGACAACCAATCCAATGGTGTGTATTTACCATTTACTTCCCAACCAGTGGTTTTATTGGTTCCAATATTCATAGGCATGGAGATGGCAACATCCCCTTCAAATCGGGTGACATTTTCCACAGTGCTGGTAATGTACCTGTGATAAACTGATGAGCTTAAAGAGAATGCTTTGTGATCAAATATCCCTGTTATTTCATAGCTATCAGTTAATTCAGGAAGCAAATCCGGATTTCCTGTTCTAATACTGTAATTGTTTCTAATATTATAATAAGGATTCAAGTCAAATAATCTTGGTCTGGCAATTCTTCTTGAATACCCAGCTTGCAGAGAAAAGTTATCCATCATCTTATAAGAGGTATGGACCGTAGGGAAAAAGTTGGTAAAATTCCTGTTGTTTTCTTGGTTATTTTGTTCCAATAAGGTGTATAGGTCTGTGTTTTCTACCCTTAGACCTAATTTGATGCCTGCTTTATCGCCTTCATAAGATCCGGTACTGTATACACCCAGAACTTTTTGGTTGTAGAGAAAAGAATTTGATAAATCTGTTACCACCACCCATTGGTTGTCTTCCCAGTTGCTAATTGAATAATCGTTTCCTACATCTGTAATTAGATATTGGCCACCAGTTTCAAAAGTTATCTTTTCAGTAAAAGGCTGGGTATAATCTGCTTTGAAAGTATATTCTACTTGGCCAAAGTCAGTTTGAGTTTGCTGTCGATCACTTAATGCATCTTCACCAAATTCCGGGGTATTATTGAAGGCTGATTTTTGATCTTTTGAAAATGAGCTACCTAATGCACTGATCAATAGATTATGGTCTTTTTTATCAGAGAAATCTTTTTTGTACTGCATTTCAAATTGCCATTTAGGATTGGTTGCGGAAGTAACCTCATCCCTTTGCCATGCAGAGGAAACGACATTGTCTGCGCCTATAGTGCTATAATTAATCAGTGAAGTTTCTGACTCCCACTCGTAGGCAAAGTTACCGGTAAGTGAAAGTACGTTTTTGTCATCTATATGGTAATCCGTTCCTAAAATAATATTAAGGAAAGATTCGCCTTTGTCTCTTTCTCCAAAATTGTTTATTTCAGTATTGGCAATCTCATTTCTGTTATAGCCTTTGTAATTTTCAGGGAATTTACGTTTACCAACTCCAATTTGGCTGAATAGATTGAACTTTTCAGTTCTTTTATTCAAGCTGAATCCTAGGCTATGGTTGTCTGGAACACCAGTGTTTAATGATACAGAGCCATTAATTCCTCGTTTTTCTTCTTTCTTTAATACGATATTAATAATTCCAGATGTTCCTTCGGCATCGTATTTTGCAGATGGGTTGGTAATGACTTCAACGCTTTCTATCATATCTGCTGTCAAAGTACCCAATGCATTTCCTCCATCACTTGCCAAGACGGATGGTTTGCCATTGATCATGATTTGAACACCGCCAGCTCCTCTTAATTGGATTTGCCCTTCAATATCTACTGTTACCGATGGTACATTATTTAGCACTTCTAGCGCACTTGCCCCTGTACTACTCAGGTCTTGCCCTACATTGAAAATCCTTTTGTCTAGTCGGAATTCTGTTGATGATCTTTCGCCCCTTATTATCACCTCGTCCATCAACTTACTGTCTTCTTCTAAATAGACAATTCCAAAATCAACTTTTCCATTGTTAATTTGATAATCAGTAATGGTTTTTGAAATAAAACCTATAAAGCTAACTTCTAGAATAAATGTTTCATCCTGGGTAATTAGCAATAGTCCACCATCTGCTTTTGTGGTGGTACCCACCAGTAGGTTTCCAGACTCCTTGTCAAGCAATTTAATGGTAGCAAATTCAATTGGAATTTGGCTGTTTGCTACCAGCACTTTTCCGGATACTTCTATATCCTGTGCCGTAGAAGAAAATTGGGTCACAAAAAAAAGTGTGACAAGTGTTAGAAGTAATTTCATAGTAGTTGAATATTTCTTTTGATTATGTGAATTTGTAAATAAATAGTCAACAAATAAAAAGTATTCGGTAAACGGTTCATTTTGTCTGTCAAACGACAGATATGTTATTTATGAGTTAATCTTGTTGTTTGTAGGGATAAACGGGCTGTTTAACTTTTATTTTTGTTTAAGAGCCTTCCTATTTTCTATATTTGTCCCATGGAGAGGCATCTACAAAAACAAAACATAGCCTATAAGGAGTTCTTTTTTCAACTTGTGTTACATGCATTGGTTTTTAGTTTCTATGTAATAGATAGTAGTCATCCCAGTAAAGTCAATACATTTCATTGGTATGATGTTGTGTATTTTCTAAACTATACAATGGCTAACCTTATCATAAGTTACGTATTGCTGCCCAGGTTTTTCTACAAAAAGAATTACGTAGCCTTTTTTGGATTGACCTTTCTTACCATTGCCCTTGTTATTGTTTTGGAAGAACTAGGGATAGAGAAATGGTTTTTTCCAGATTCCAGAGGAACAGGTTTCCCAGGGGTAATCTTTAGTTTGGCACAGGTATTACCTGTGATTGTCATTCTTTCAGGGTTTAAGTTTGCATGGGATGCACTTCGCAATCAGCGGAAGGTAGAGGAGTTGAAAGCCATCATAAAAGAAGGGGAATTGACTTTTTTAAAGTCTCAAATTAATCCTCATTTCCTTTTCAATAATCTCAATAATCTCTATTCCTACGCCGTTGTAAAGTCTTCGAAAACACCAGAAATAATACTTGAGCTAAGTTCCGTGCTACGGTACATGCTTTATGAATGTAAGGAGGCCTCTGTTCCTCTTTCCAAAGAAATTGAACACCTTAGAAATTTCACCCGGCTGTATGAAATGCAAATTGAAGAGCGGGGAGAGGTTACTTTTGAGGCCCCAACAGACTTTTCGGGGTTTAGAATAGCACCGTTAATTCTAAATGTATTTATCGAAAATGCCTTCAAACACAGTCAAACTGGTCAATCAGAAAAAATTAAAATAGCGATTAAGTTGTCAATCAACGAAGATGGAAATTTGATTTTCATTTGTCAAAACAACTATAAACATCCTGGCCAGGTGGTACGCTCCGGTAAAGGTATAGGGTTAATAAATGTAAAAAAGAGGTTGAAGTTGCTTTACCCTGATGGCCACGTATTGGATATTCAGCAGTCGGATATAGAATATAAGGTAACCTTAAAAATGGCATTAAACAGGAACTAAGATGAATTGCATAATAATTGAAGACCAGCCACCAGCTCAAAGAATACTCAAAAAGTACATTGAGGACATGGGTACTCTTGAACTTATGGGTACTTTTAGTGATCCTATTCTGGCAATGGAGTTTTTGAATAACAATGGCATAGATCTGATTTTTTTGGACATTCATCTCCCTCGGTTAACAGGCCTTGATCTACTTAAAAGTTTAAGCAAAAAACCAGCTATTATCCTTACCACTGCCTATTCTGAATATGCATTGGAAAGTTACGAATTGGATGTAGTGGATTACTTATTAAAACCTTTTTCATTTCTACGCTTTGTAAAGGCGGTCGGTAAAGTTTCAGTGTCGGTAGACAGCAAAACCAATGAAAAGCCGATAATAAAATCAAACCCTGCCAAAAAAGAGCATTTTGTCAAATTAGGGTATGACCATGTCAGAATTGCTTTTGAAGACATCATGTACATACGTGCAGATGGTGATTACTGTGAGATCATCCTTATGGATAAAAAGTACTTGTCTTCTGAACCCATGCGAAAATGGATGGAACTTTTAGATGGGTTGCACTTTATCCGCATACATAAATCCTATATGGTAAATATAACCAGAATAGAGAAAGTTTCAGGGAATTTAATCACCTTAGTCAACGGCGAGCAATTGCCCATTGGCAGAGCATTTAAGGAAGATTTTTCCGAAAGATTCTTGAAGTAAATTGCTTAGTTTAATTCCTTTATTTTAATGTTTTTAAACTCTACACCCTGTCCTTCGGCCTGTAATCCAATGTATCCTTCTTTTAGCATTTGTCCATCAACCTTATATGAAGGGTCAAAACGATTGGCAACACCACCCCCAATTTGAGGATTGGTGTATTTCAATACTTGTTCACCATTAACCTTATGGATCACAAGGGAATCTCTATATACAATCAATTCTGCATGTACCCATTCGTCCCAGGGAAAAGTAGGAGAGCTGGAACTAATACAATGTCTGGGATCCATTTCTCCATTATAGAATACTTCAGTCCCAGGAGAGCACATGTTTCCTGTAGGTCGTGGTTTACCATCCCCAGCATCAGCCAGCATTTGGTATTCAACAGATATGGGCCAATCCTGTTCTTTCAGTATTGTTTCGGGTGCTTGGGAATGAAACATAACACCACTGTTTCTATATGTATAGCTAGGTGCATCTTCCATCCATTGGTCTGTGAAGCGATAATCGAATTTTAAGTGAAATGAAGAATATGGTTTTTTATAAAACAAGTGACCATAGCGCTCATCAAAACGCTCATAGCCATCATAATTGACCTGAATAATCCCATCTACCACCAGAAAGGTATTTGCATAGTTGTCCCCTGACTCATGGTGCTGCAATTTTGCTGTCCAACCTTCCAGATTTTTGCCATTAAAGATGGTTTCCCATTCAGCCTCTGTTGATTTTACTGTGGTCTTTGATTCACTTTTTCCGCAGGAATAAAACAATAAAAGCAGAAGAAATATAGCCAGTAATTGAGACAGTTGAAAAGATGGACGATTAAATGTAGGGAAGTTCATTTTATTGGGTTTCATGGGTGGTTTAAATTCAAGCTTTAATTTAGGGAATTATTATTAGACCTATTCTCAGCAATACTAAGCGTGGAAAACTCAATTTTTCCAGTTTTCCTATTAAATATGGCCGTACACAAGCCAATATTACCTTTTAGGATTTCACTCTTTAGATAAGGATTGCTGGAAAGAACCAAAGCTCTGGAGTATTCTATGTTCCATTTTGTTAATCGCTCAGTCCAATCCTCCAGATTCTCTGCATTTAATTCTTTAGGTTTGAAAAAACCTTCAGAAATGGCAGGTGTCAGCAAGCTACTGATTCGCTCTTCCGATGAGCTCATTGTGTTTTTTAAGGCATAGTTAATTAGTTTATTCGGTGAATGCCCCATTATCAAAATTAGCTTGGCATGTTGTTTTCTGCAGGAAATTTCAATGGTGTCAATGAGGTCGGCTCCTAGAATGTTACCTGCAACTTTCAATGGAATTAGGTCGCCTATTCCTGTGTTCATCAACATGTTAAGAGGTTCGCGCATGTCTATACAATTGACTACAATGGCCAAAGGAGCGTCCTTGATGAAATCCTTTAATTTCTTGTTTTGGAATCTCCTCGAAACCAGGTCACCGTCTACATACCGTTTATTACCTTCTTCTAGGAAGTTCAATATTTTTTGAGGTGTTTTAAGATCATTTCTATCTTGAGAATGTTTTCGATCTATTTTAATTTTATTTCTAGGTGTGAAATTGTCTCCCAAGCCTATTATGTTGAAGTCAATGTTGTTTTCCTTTGCAAAAGTGTCTTTGTAATCCTCAAAAATCTCCAAAATATCGGGTTCAACGTAGGAAGAAAAGGAAGCGTCAATGATCACTTTTGTTCCATTTGGCAAGTTCCAAAGCGTTCTTTTAATGGCTGGTTTGTTTAAAAATGAGACTTCATTTGACAGTTCAAGTCGGACAATTTTCTTTTTATTGACAGGATTGGTTGCCTCTATATAATAAGGATTATAAAAATTGCTTCTAAGTAAGAAAAAGACACTTACTGCTGATCCAATCAATACACCTAATAACACATCTGTTAAGAGAATAGCAATTACCGTGACTGCAAAGGGTAAAAACTGCACCCAGCCTTTTCTGTACATCTGTTTGATGATTCGAAAGGAAGTAAGTTTATACCCAACTAATAGTAATATAGCAGCAAGGGAGGCCAAAGGGATTAAATTGATAATATTGCTGAGGAATAAAACACTAATGGTCAAAAGAAAACCATGGATCAGTGTAGAGAATTTGGATTCAGCACCTGCCTCAATATTTACAGAACTACGTACAATCACTGACGTAATGGGGATTCCTCCTAATAAACCTGCAAGTGTGTTCCCTATCCCTTGAGCTACCAACTCTTGATTGGGTGGGCTTCTTCTTTTATGAGGATCCAGATTGTCTGTAGCTTCCAGATTTAAAAGTGTGGCTATGGAACCTATTATAGCAATGGTGAAAGCATAGGTCCAAACTTTGCTGTCATTTATGGCAGTAAAATCAGGAAAGGTAAACAATGAACCAAAGTGATTTATTTCTGGTATATTGACCAGATGGACACCGTCTAGATATAGGGTAGGGATATAGAACTTGAAAAGCTGGTTAAGTCCTACTCCTAATATTACAACAAATAAGGAGGGAGGAAATAGTTTTAAGTGCTTTAAGGGGGTTTTATCCCAGTATATCATAATTACCAATGAAATAAGAGATAGCAAAAGTGCTCCAGGTGCAATGGTGGTAAAAACCAAAAACGCTCTTTCTTGTAGCCCTGTAAAAAAATCTTGCGAATAATTCAATAGTCGACTTTCGTTGAGTTCTACACCCAGTGCATAAGGCAACTGGGAAAAAATAAGAATTAGCCCAATTGCAGCCAGTAAACCCTTTATAATATTGGTTGGGATATAGTCGGCAATTCTACCGGCTTTAAGGAAACCAAGGGCAACTTGAATTAAGCCTCCTATCAATAGTGCCAATAGGAATACCTGAAAAGAACCCAACAGTTGAATAGCAATTAATACCACCGCAGATAAGCTAGCAGCAGGTCCGGTTACGCTTGTGTGGGAGCGACTAATTAAGCCAACAACCAACCCCCCAATCATTCCAGAAATTAATCCAGAGATCAGCGGTGCACCACTTGCCAAAGCTATGCCCAAGCACAGAGGAAGAGCTACCAGAAAAACCACAATTCCAGCAGGAATATCCTTTGAAGGATTATTGTATGTTTTCGGACCAAATAGTTTATTCTGCTTAAATCCCATAGGTTTTTTACGATTGTTGTATTTTCAAATTAATACTTATATTAAACCTGAATTATTATAAAATATTTTCATAGTACATAAAGAAGGAATTATGAAGGAATAAAATTAATATTTTCTAAATCTTATTCTTAAGACAAAAATAGAACAAGAATTATGGATATTTATTTTCGAACCAAAATTTTTGTTTCAAGTTGTTATATGAAATAACCTATCTTTTAATTGATCAAACCAATTGTGATTTAAACGTGGACAGGCCTGTATTGGTCTTATAGCTTAATGAGGATTCAAAAAAAACACATTATTGATTCTCTTTTTAATTTCCTGAAAAAATAAACCCCTATGTACCTATGAAGTTTGCGAAGAAATATTTTCCAACAGCTGTAATTATACTATTATTATTCAGGGTTACTGCTGTGATTGGGCAAAACGACCCTGATTTTTTTTACAATGGAGATTTACTCCCTGATGCACCCGAGTTGGCAGAAAGGGGAGAATATGCAGTTGGTGTTCAAACCTTGGAACTTATACATGAAAACCAACCCGATATAGCCAATTTCAGTAAGGAGCAACAACCCAGGTACGACAGGCCTTTGACGGTGGAAGTTTGGTACCCTGCTGAGGGTGATGCTCAATCAGAAACTACCTACAACGACTATATAGGGGTTGCAAATGATGAAAAACGTCCTCTTAGTCCTTTTTCATTTAAAGGACGGGCCGAACGCAATGCTTCACCAAAAAAGGATGAAGAAACCTATCCTTTGGTGATTGTTTCACATGGGTATTTGGGTTCCAGGTACCTGATGACCTATCTAACTGAAAACCTGGCATCCAAAGGCTATGTAGTAGTAGCCATACACCATACAGAATCTACTTTTGAGGATCCAGGTAAATTTTCCAGTACCCTTTACCACCGGCCTATCGATGATTTATTCGTTTTAAATGAAATGGAAAAAAGGGGTAAGAAAGATGCTGGAGGTTTTTTAGCTGGAATGGTTGATGCAGAGCATACAGCTTTAATAGGTTATTCCATGGGAGGTTATGGCGCATTAAATGCTGCAGGGGCTGGGTTTTCTTCGGCCTTTGGTGGGTTCTTTGGGCAAATGACCGGCGGTAGCGATAAGATAATGGAGCGAAGTCTGGCAAATCCGTCTTATTCAGCTTCAACTGATCCAAGAATAAAGGCTGTAGTGGCTTTTGCACCTTGGGGAATGGCAAGAGGAGTGTGGGACAGTGAAGGCTTATCAAACCTTAAGCTCCCAGTATTTTTTGTAGCGGGTGATCAAGATGATATTTCCGGCTATGAGGATGGAATTAAAGCCATCTACGATGGTGCCGTCAATGCCAATCGGTACTTATTAACCTATATCAATGCAAGACATAATGTAGCTCCTAATCCACCACCAGCTGAATCATTCCAAAAGGGCATGCACCTGGATGAATACCTACGGTATGCAGAGCCTGCATGGGATCAGAGAAGAATTAACAATATTAACCAACACTTTGTCACTGCATTTTTAGGGATCCACCTTAAAGGCATAGACTATTCTACCTATCTTGATTTACCAGTGGATGCATTGGAAGAAACTTGGAAAGGTTTTAAACCTAGAACCTCTATTGGTTTAGAATTAAGGCATACAGGGGCCAATAAGTGAGAGCGTTATTAACTAATTTTATTTATTATATTTATTATATTTAATTAAAATTTTAATGCGTACGGTATTCATTTAATGGACCATGAAAGATATGAGATTTACTTTGGTTATTTTTGTGCTTTTGGCTTTTGTCAGCTGTGATAAAAGGGAAGAAGAGATGTCCGAAAATGTGACTGTCAATCAATATGTGGATTTACTTGTAAAGGGGGAATATTCCTCCACGGAATTACCGTCTTTTACGGCCTCTGATATCCCTGAGTTACTTGAATACCGTGACAGTAGACAAAAAATATCGAATTTCCCGATCAACTGGATATCTTCTTCCTTGACAGAAGAGAGCACTTTAGGGATGTATGTTTTATGGACAGTAGAATCAATCCGTGCAGTAGCTATCGATAGTGAATTTCTTATAGGGAGGTTCCCCTCTCAAAATCCTGTAGTGCAGATGCGGACCAGTCCATTTGAATATGTGCCAGAGGAAGAATCCCTTGAGATAGTCGCTGAAGCCTATATGGAATGGTGGCAGAAGAACAAAGATCGGGCATTTGATGAATTTAAGGAAGTTGATCCAATGTTGAGTACTGACCTAAGGTGGCATTAAACTGTCAACTAAAGGAGGTTCATCCCCTTATTTGGGAGTGGGTTATGTATGCTCTTACCGCCGTTATTGAGCGTCAATAGATGGTTTTTTATTTCATCCAGGGGCTAAGAATAGCAATTCCTCCGCAACACCTCAAGAAGACAAGATTCCCAAGTATTTTTCCATTGGAAAATTACTTGGGAATCTTTGTATAATAAAGATGCTAGGTATGTAGATGTTGACATCAAATAATATAAAATTTGTGCTACCTTTAAATCCTGAAAACACGTATATAAACCCAAAATTCACTTGATTTACTAAGTCGGAAATCAAATGGAATATTGATTTTGATCAATAATAGCCTTATTAATGGGATCTCATAAATCTGATTTTATCGGATTGTGAAAATTAGTTTTTAGATTTTAAAGGGAAGTGGTCTCTCCGAACAATAGCCGTTTTATAGCCCAATTCTTAATTAATTACATAGGCTTCCTAAATTTGTCTAAAACTTGTTTATTTCTGGAAAAATTGGTGTTTTTGTGTGTTGATTCAACTTGTTTGTTGCATCACCCATAGTGTTTTAGTGAAATTAAAATCTTTGAGCTGTAAATTATTTGTCCAATTATCTCAACTTTAATCATCTCAAAATTTAAATGAATAGGAAAATAAAAGTTCTTTACATAAGTTTTTTACAATTCAAAAAGAATTTTATTCAGTATCCTTACAGGAAATTTAATTTTATAGAGTTATTTTTAATATGGCTGAGTCAAAAACTTACTCGGTCTCAGTTTCTTGTTTTGTCGGGGATTTTGGTGGGTTTGAGTGCAGGGTCTGCTGGCGTAATCCTTAAAGTATTTGTCCATTATATCCAATCCTCAATAAGTACCGATGTTCCGCTACAGGAAAGGCTGCTAATATATGGTGTACTACCTATGATTGGTGTCACCTTAACCGCCTTCGTGGTAAAGTATTTTTATAACGGAGATGAGGAGAAGGAAATATCCTTCATTCTTAAAGACATTTCTAAAAAACAAAGCAAGGTAAAATCAAGTAAAATGTTTTCCCAGATTCTTCAGAGTGGGATAACAGTTGGGTTTGGAGGTTCGGTAGGACTTGAAACACCAATAGCCGTTACGGGTTCTGCAATAGGTTCTAACTTTGCCCAAAGGTATAGACTGGGTTTTAAGGAGAGAACTTTATTATTGGCAGCAGGTGCTGCGGCAGGCATAGCTGCTGCATTTAATGCGCCCATAGCGGGTATAATGTTCGCCTTCGAGATAATTTTAACCGGGCTAGTCTTTACAGATTTTATACCTTTGGTTATTGCGGCCATATGCGGGAGTTTACTTTCAACCATAATCTTAAACGAGGACATATTGTTTAATTTTCAGGCCCGTGAGACCTTCAACCATATCAATGTGGTTTATTTTCTAGCATTAGGAGTGTTGACTGGTCTGTATGCCAGGTATTTTTTAGTAGTAGGGCAAATGGTCCATAAATTCTTTGAAAAATTTAAAAATAAAGTAATTCGAAAAGCACTTTTAGGTGGGGCTATTCTATCTATCCTTTGTGTTTTATTCCCACCGCTCTTTGGGGAGGGATACATGAATATTAGGACCATATATCAGGGCAATGTGGACTTGTTGATAGAGGACAGTCTTTTCCGATATCTAGGTAATTCAGATGTTATTATCATTGTATTTTTATCCCTAACAATCCTTATAAAAGCATTTGCTACGAGCATCACTCTTAGTTCTGGAGGTAATGGAGGTAATTTTGCTCCATCTTTGATGGCAGGAGGGCTTTTGGGCTTTGTGTTTGGGTTTTCCTTGGAAATAATGGGCTTTACAGATGTGCCTACCACCAATTTAATGTTGGTAGGTATGGCTGGAGTGATGTCAGGAGCCATGTATGCGCCTCTAACAGCGATTTTCCTTATAGCCGAGTCAAGTAGTGGATATGACTTGTTTATCCCTTTAATGATCGTCTCAGTAACTTCTTATATAATTAACAGGTCGTTTTCACCAATCAACCCTTCTTTTAAAGAGTTGGCTGAAAAAGGAGATATTTTTACAACAAGGCAGGACCAGAATATATTGTCACATATTTCACTTAATGAATGTATCAACCCTTCTTCGATTGTTATCCGTACCACAGACAGTATGGAGGAGGTTTTGCACATATTTAGGAATAGCGATCAAAACAGCATGGCTGTAGTGGATGCCAATAACCAATTTTGGGGAGTATTGAATAGGGAGCATTTGCGCCCATTCCTTTTGAATAAAGAGTCTGCTGATGGTACAAGTGTTAGCCAATTGGCCATTGCTCCACCATTTATTATTTCGCCCAATGATTCTGTGATGGAAGTGACCAAGATGTTTGATGAAGCGGATGTATGGCAACTGCCTCTTCTTGATGAGGACAGAAGATTTAAGGGTTTTATTAGTAGATCAAAAATCTTAACCAATTACCGTGCTTTGTTAAGGGATTATTCGGAATAAGGAATACCTGATAGGATAGTGGAGCTAAATGAGAAAAGCACCCTTTATAAGGTTTATATATTGCTTAATTCAAAGCGGTAGTGAATAAATAATACTTCCTATTAAGCTTGGTAAAAAAGATTGGTTGGAAATTTCGGATCGAAGTCAACCTTAGGTTCAATTTTAACCAACAAAAAAACCTGATCGATTGATCAGGTTTTTTTATTCACTTTAACCACTAACAACCACAAATAAAATTTGCTTACCGGGTGGCAAACAAATAAAATTTGTTGTAGTCCGTACGGGAATCGAACCCGTGTTTCATCCGTGAAAGGGATACGTCCTAACCCCTAGACGAACGGACCATTTAATGATTGATGTGCTCTTTTTCTAAATGGTGATGCAAATATAGGGTCTTTAAAGAACAAACCAAAACAGAGTAAAAAAATAATCCAAAAGTAATCACAATCCTTTGAAAATTAGGGATAAAATTTGTGTAATGAAAATATTTAAGTACTCGTAAACTTTATTTTTGTCAATTCTGTTTCAATATTATAACCCATAGAATAATTATAAAATTTTAAAAAAGTAAAATTATGGCCTTAAGATTAGGAGATATTGCACCGGATTTTACTGCTGACTCTTCAGTAGGAAAAATCAACTTTTATGATTACCTAGGAGACAGCTGGGGTATTTTGTTTTCCCACCCTGCAGATTACACTCCAGTATGTACTACTGAATTGGGAGCAGCTTCAAAGCTAAAAGACGAATTTGCCAAGAGAAATGTTAAAATGCTTGCCTTAAGTGTGGATGGGGCAGAAAGTCACAGGTCTTGGATTAAGGATATTAACGAGACTCAAGATACTACGGTTGGGTTTCCTATAATTGCTGATGAAGACAAGAAAGTTTCCGAACTTTATGACATGATTCACCCCAATTCTAGTGAAAGTTTTACTGTTCGTTCTGTATTTATCATTGGTAATGACAAAAAGGTAAAATTGATCATCACTTACCCTGCAAGCACTGGTAGAAACTTTGTAGAATTATTAAGGGTAATTGATTCATTGCAGTTGACTGCTAATTATTCTGTTGCTACTCCAGCAGATTGGAAAAGTGGAGAAGATGTAGTTGTTTCCCCTGCCATTAAAACGGAGGACATTCCTGCAAAATTCCCTAAAGGATTTAAAGAAATAAAACCTTATTTGAGAATGACTCCTCAACCGGACTTGAAATAATAAGTTTAAAGGTATAGCGGGGCTGATTAATTTCAGCCCCGTTTTTGGTTAAAGGTATTTTTTATCGCCCGGAAGCTATTGAAATTGTCAAAAAGGATTGGCTACTTGGTTTAGGATTGAATAAAGCTATTTTTTTGCCATGCTAGCGTTTTTAGTAAATTAAAAGTAATTCCAGTCTCACAATTGTATTTGCCTATGCAAGAAAATCAGGTTGTTTGAAGATTTTAGCATAGCACCGCTATGGTGAAATTGAAAACAGCAACGAAGTGGCTGATTTTGAACCGATTTCAGCACGTAATAGATTGTCTATTTCATATTTCGAGTTTAATAAAAGCTGCTCCAATACCTATTTAGGGTTAAACTAAGTAGTCATTTTTCTAAGTAAGGGGTATTGAATAGGAACTTTTTTTGTGTGGGAGACCGTAGCAGGGCTTGGTTAGTAAAGGATTAGTAAGGGAAATACAATTATTAAAAGTAATTGTTAGGCTCAATTTGAAATAAGTTGTTGCTGTTTTAAGAAAATTAAAAGAAATAATTTCATTTTAAAGCTTTAAAACCATCCGTAAAAAGACTGATGAAAATCATCGAACGAAAAGCGTAATTATTCCTATTATTCAAGTGAATTTCTTCAAACAAATAGTTTATAATACGTATTTTTAGGATTATTAATTTTAGTAAAGAAAATTAGTTAATGGATAAGGAAATAATTAGTAGCATTATCGTAGGATCGGGGAAGTATTTACCAAAAGAAATTATCCCTAATGATTATTTTTTAACCAAAGAATTTTATGACGCAGGCGGTAAAAGATTAGTTAAGCCTAATACCGATATTGTTGCAACGCTTCAAAAAATCACTGAAATAAGAGAAAGGAGGTATCTTGAAGAGAATTTAATGACTTCTGATATGGCTTATTTTGCTGCAAAAGAAGCCTTGACTTCTGCTGAAATTGATGGAGAGTCTCTGGATTATATTATAGTGGCTCATAATTTCGGAGACATTTTAAAAGACAATATTAGAATAGATACTTGTCCTACTTTGGCGGCCAGGGTCAAAAACAAACTAGGGATTAAAAACCCCTATACAGTAGCCTATGATTTGCCATTTGGTTGCCCCGGATGGATTCAGGGAATGATTCAAGCCAATTACTACCTTCAATCCGGTGATGCAAAAAGAGTGATGGTAATAGGTGCAGAAAATTTGTCACGAATTTCTGATCCTCATGACATTGACAGCATGATTTTTTCTGATGGGGCAGGAGCAGTAATCTTAGAGGCGAAGAAGGGAGATAAAAAAGAAGGTATATTGGCACATATTACCAGGTCAGACACCTTGGACCATGCTTATTTATTGACCATGGGACCTTCTTACAATCCCGATTATCCTGACAATACCCGCTTTTTGAAAATGAATGGCAGGAAATTGTATGAGTATGCTATCAAAACTGTAGCGCCTACCCTTAAGGAATGTATTGAAAGGGCAGGGATAGATCTAGAGGCGATCAAGCATGTACTTATCCATCAAGCGAATGCCAAAATGGATCATAATATTTTGGAACGTCTTTTTCTACTTTATGATAAAAAAGATGTCCCAGGGGACCTTATGCCTATGAGTATTCAGGAATTGGGAAACAATTCTGTGGCCACTGTACCTGTATTGTACGATTTGGTGGCAAAGGGGAATAAAGAAAACCATCATTTCAATGCTGGTGATTATTCTTTATTTGCCTCTGTAGGAGCGGGGATGAATATTAATGCTTTTGTTTACCTACATCCATAAAATTTAATTATTGATTTGCTATGATCAAAAAAATAGATGCTCATCAGCACTTTTGGCGCTATGATCCTATTGACTATTCATGGATTAATGAGGAGATGCTCAGTTTGAAGAAGGATTTCCTCCCAGATGATTTATTTCCAATTTTAGAGGAAAATGGAGTTGAAGGAACAGTCGCTGTTCAAGCATTTCAGGATGAAAAAGAAAATGACTTCCTCTTGGACTTGGCAGAAAAACACCCATTTATCTTGGCTGTGGTGGGATGGATAGATTTAAAGTCTGAGGAATTGCCTGTGAGGTTAAGCAAATATAAATCATATAAAAAATTAAAAGGCTTTAGACATGTCCTACAGGATGAAGCTGATCCGGAATACATCCTTAATCAAGCCTTTCAGCGTGGACTAAAAACCATTATTGGCCTTGGGTATACCTATGACCTTTTAGTGCTTCCACATCAAATAAAAGGGGCCATCAAGACTGTTTCCAATTTTGAGAGCGGAAGCTTTGTACTAGATCACTTGGCCAAGCCGGATATCAAAAATGGACAGAATGAGCAATGGAAGGAGAACATCAAAGCATTGGCAGAGTATCCGAATGTCCATTGTAAGCTCTCAGGAATGATTACAGAAGCGGCATGGAATCAATGGGAGGAGAAAGACTTTTACCCCTATATGGATACGGTAATGGAGGCCTTTGGAGAAGATCGGCTCATGTTTGGCTCTGATTGGCCGGTTTGTAAATTGTCCGGTAGCTATGAACAGGTAGTAGGACTAATGGAAGGGTATTTTAAAGGACATTCTGAGTCTACATTACAAAAAATATGGCATACGAATGTGATAAATTTTTATCAACTTTAATAATAATGTTTCACTATGAATAGATATTGCCTTGCCCTGGATTTAAAGGATGACCCTAAAATTATTGAACAGTATATTGAACACCATAAAAGGGTTTCTGACGAAATTATTGCGAGCATTAAAAATGCAGATATTCAAGTGATGGATATCTACCTGACAGGATATCGCCTTTTTATGATTATGGAAGTTGGGGACACTTTTTCTTTTGAGGAAAAAGCCAAAATGGATGAAAGCAATGAGAAAGTTCAAGAATGGGAAGGGTTAATGAGTACGCTCCAACAAACGCTTCCATGGGCCAAGCCTGGTGAAAAATGGGTGCTTATGGAAAAGATCTTTTCCTTATAAAAAGGCAAAAATCAACATCTTTTAAATCGGTTGATTCAAATTTCAACATGTTTGTAATCAAGTGGTTTTTTTTGATCTAAAATAATCAATGGGCAATAAGTTTTACCAACCCTTGAATGGAGGAAGCAGCATTAATAAAATTTACATTTTTCACATGAAAAACTGTTCCTAAACGATTGAATTTGAACATCAAATTTTCAATGTTTTATTTTAGATTTTGATGAAAATATAGGTAGTTTTAGATTTTTGCATTTGTAGTTTTATGGGATATAGATTAAGGTATTTCGTATTGCATTAAATGTTTTTTAATGTATTGGTGAAAATTTTTAAGAAGAAAAGAATTTTTGTAATTATGAAAATCAATAAATCGACAGTATTATTTTTCGCTTGTCTGATGCTTAGTTTATCTGCATTCTCGCAAAAGGATCATTTAAGTTCCCAAGCAGGAGAAGCCAATTTTGGAATCGGATTTGGGCTTCCCTATGGGGGCGTTGGATTACATATAGGTACCAATGTAGCCAAAGGCCTGAACTTATTTGGAGGTGTTGGCTATCAGATTGCTGATATTGGATATAACCTGGGAATTACTAAAGATTTTGAGAGCAAGAATATGGCTCAATTTTATCTTTCAGGTATGATTGGCACGAATGCAGCCATTAAAATTGATGGGTTACCTCAATCTAGCAAAACCTATTTTGGACCCTCCTTGGGGGCAGGGATCAAATTAAATAGCCATCGGAAAGAAGGGAACTTTTGGGATATGGGAATAATTGTTCCTGTAAGATCTTCTGCCTATCAAAATGATCTGGATGGGCTAAAACAAGATCCAAGAATTACTGGACTTACTGAGCCTTGGCCTGTTTTATTGGTATTTGCGTATAATTTTAATTTGTAATCCTTGCTTTCCTTCTCTAATTAAGGTGGGATGTTTATTCAAAGCAAAACCGGATGAGAATTTCTCATCCGGTTTTGCTTTGAATTTTGTTTT
>TARA_R110001599_G_scaffold88359_4_pt1 | contig 17516 bp, 18 predicted proteins | sample TARA_R110001599 | Tara Oceans TARA_R110001599 (sample SAMEA4398360) | marine metagenome | biome: Polar Biome; feature: [MES] marine water layer (ENVO:01000295) within the mesopelagic zone...; material: water (ENVO:00002006), including particulate matter (ENVO:01000060) such as...... | reverse complement strand
TTTAGTAACATAATCGCAATTATCAGAAACAAGCCGCCCTAACGGTGGCATGTTTTGCACTGGATTACGAAAACTGCCCTATCCTGCTGAAAGGAAAGTACAGGGCAGGCCGGCTTCGCATTCGTCATACGCTGAACCAGTCTCGTGCGGCCTATGAACTCTGCCACAGGCCGCACTGCTTATGAAACCAGCATCAACGCAAGTTGAAGGATGTGTTAAGCGAAACCACGATCAGCCCGTCAGATATGTTGGTGTCCTCCCAAGCCACATCGATACCGAAGTTATCGGAAATTGCATAACTTCCACCTACTTTCCAATAATCGTGACCACCTTTACTGATAGTGCCGTAATTTGTCGAAATGCCGATCTTGTCGTTTATGGCATAGTCGAGCGAAATACGTGTGTTTATGTAGTCAGCGACCGGGTCATGCGCAAAGCGAAGACCTAGCTCCAGCGGCTCGGCGGGGGTATACCCAAGGGCAAGAATTACTTCACCACAGCAGTCAACGTTCGGATTTCGATAGTAATAACGAGTATATCCAAGATCATAGCTGAACTGCCCGACTGCGTTGCGGTATCCCAGGTACAGGTCCACTTCGGCGGAGCTCCCGACGAGGGACCTCGCTGTATTAGACGCCCATATCCCCGCATAAAAACCCTGATATTCGGCTTCCAACCAAGGCTGAAGCGCAGCACCAGTGCTTTGCTCAAGACCGTTAAAAAGATAGCGACTTGTGAGTGTCGCCCCGGCAGATACGCTGACGTCCTGGGCGGTAGCGAATGTGGGAATCAGCAGAGTGATCGCCAGTGCGGATGCTTGTGTATAGCGGCGCATATAATGTCCTTATAATTTAATGCTGTATTAAATTATTTATGAAGACCAAACAGGGGCAAGGTTCTGCGAAGAAATAGGATCCTGTAACGCCCGCCATCTCGCCGCGGCGTAGCCACATGCGCAAAATCTAGGCACGTCGCCGCAGGTATGACGGTTATTGCGCCAGAAAAAATATGACCATCCGGTGACGGTCAGCGCAATTCGATGTTCCAAGACAGGGATTGGTGAGCGCTACTTTGCAAAATTGAAGCGATTAGCATTTAACTCACCGCCTCTAGATAGTCATTGAACTTGAAATCTATCTAGCCTACGTCTTACACAGACAATTCGCTTTGTTCCTTTCGGGGGTGAAGCAACTTTTTTTATTATCCGTCGGGGTGCCCTGTGGGGCTGAGAGGTGCGTGCACCGACCCGTCGAACCTGATCCGGGCAATACCGGCGTAGGGAACGGATAGGTTGTGTATAGACCACACCCGCTCGTTTTCTCGTTTGTGTGCCCTTGGCAAGGATGGTGCACTGGACGATGAAGATTCCCATAGCTCTTACGATAGCCGGATCGGATAGCGGCGGCGGTGCCGGTATCCAAGCCGATCTAAAGGCAATGTCGGCCCTCGGCGTTTACGGTGCCAGTGTGATCACGGCTGTTACCGCGCAAAACACTGTTGCTGTTTCTGCCGTGCATGAAATGCCCCCGGATATCGTCGCGGCCCAGATTTCAACGGTTTTGTCAGATATTGAGATCGATGCAATCAAGCTGGGCATGCTGTTTTCCCCGGCTATCATCGCAGCAGTTGCCGACGAATTGGCGCAGTTTTCCGGCCCCGTGGTTATTGATCCGGTGATGGTGTCAAAATCAGGGGACGCGCTTTTACAGGACGCGGCTATCGACGCGCTAATCAGCCAACTGTTACCGCATGCCTGCCTGCTTACCCCCAACCTGCCCGAAGCCGCGCGTTTGTTAAACCGCACCGAAGCTAAGTCTCCGCGAGAGATGATCGCGCAAGGGCGACAATTGTTATCAATGGGGCCGCAGGCTGTTTTGATAAAGGGGGGGCACGCAACCGGGAATAAATGCACCGATGTTCTGGTCCAAGCAGATGGCGCGGTCGATACGTTCGAGGCACCGCGCATTGTAACACGCAATACCCATGGCACAGGGTGTACCTTCTCGGCCGCGATCACGGCGCATCTGGCCAAGGGTCAAGATTTGGCCAATGCCGTTGAACTTGCGCATACCTATTTGCACGCAGCAATCGTGGGGGCAGACCGGCTTTCAGTCGGTCGGGGTCACGGACCTGTGCATCATTTCCATGGGTATTGGACTTGACCGAAGTTACCGTTATCGGGGCCGGCGTCAGCGGACTTTGCGTCGCGCGAAGCCTGAAGGACCGTGGGGCCAGCGTTACGGTGGTTGAGCGCGATGCCGAACTTGGTCCTCGATCTTGCTCATGGTGGGCTGGCGGTATGCTTGCCCCATATTGCGAAGGCACCAGCGCTGACCAGTTGGTGGTAAGGTTGGGCCTTGAAGCTGCGGATTGGTGGGCCGCGCATACCCAAGCGACTTGCCAGCGTGGGTCGCTGGTGCTGAGCCCGACACGTGACCGTGCGGAGCTTGCTCAATTTGCGGGACGCACCGAAGGATATGTAAAAGTGGACGGCCCGCAGATCGCCGCGCTCGAGCCTGATCTTGCGGATCGCTTCGCAAGTGGACTTTACTTTGAGGCCGAAGCCCATCTCGCACCGCGCGCTGCGCTGGCACAACTTCGGGCGGGTCTCGTGCGCGATGGAACACATTTCGTTCAAGATGAGGCAAACCCGGATGACTATGCCCGGCGGGGTATTACTGTTGATTGCCGGGGCTTCCAAGCGCGTGACACACAAAGGGATCTTCGCGGCGTAAAGGGTGAAATGCTGGTTCTTTCCTGCCCGGAAGTCACCTTGAACAGACCGGTGCGCATGCTACACCCGCGGGTTCCTCTGTACATAGTACCACGGGGAGATGGAGTTTTCATGCTCGGTGCCACCATGATCGAAAGCAGTTCGGCGGCACATATTTCGGTGCGGTCGGTGCTGGAATTGTTGAGCGCGGCTTATGCTCTCAACCCCGCATTTGGCGAAGCCGAAGTGCTGGAGGTCGGCGTCGATTGTCGTCCTGCCTATCCTGACAATCTTCCACGCATTCGACGTGATGGTAACTTGATAAGCTCTAACGGTCTGTTCAGACATGGTTTTTTACTGGCTCCCGCCATGGCACGCATGGTTGCAGACCTGATATATGAAAACATAATTCCCGAGGTGATGGATGAAACTCCTGGTTAACGGTATGTCGATGGATGTGCATTCCAATACCCTTGAAGCGTTGCTTGACGCCCAAGGTTTGCGCGATGCGAAAGTCGCAACCGCGGTGAATGGTGCATTTGTGCCAGCGACCTTCCGCGTGACTTACCTTCTTAGTGACGGCGACAGCGTTGAGATACTTGCGCCAATGCAGGGAGGTTGACGCCATGCGCGATTTTTACGGCAGCACGCTTAATACTATGTTCATGTTAGGGACCGCGCAGTACCCGTCCCCGCATGTATTGGCCGACGCATTCAGACGAAGTGCTGCGAGCGTGGCCACGGTGTCACTGCGTCGCGAAAGCGGCCGGGACCGCGCCGGCCAGGATTTTTGGAATCTGATCCGCGATCTCGGTGTTCACGTGCTGCCTAATACCGCCGGGTGCCACACGGTAAAAGAAGCCGTCACCACCGCACATATGGCGCGCGAAGTCTTTGATACAAAATGGATCAAGCTTGAGGTTATAGGGGAAGAAGACACGCTTCAGCCAGATGTGTTTGGCCTGGTGGAGGCTGCACGGATTTTGACCGAAGACGGGTTTCAGGTTTTCCCCTATACCACAGAAGATTTGGTAGTGGCAGGCAAATTGCTTGATGCCGGCTGCGAAGTCTTGATGCCTTGGGGGGCACCTATCGGTTCGGGATTGGGGCTGAATAACCTGTTCGGCTTGCGGACACTGCGGGCCCATTTTCCCGATACTGCGTTGGTTATCGATGCGGGGCTTGGGCTCCCGTCGCACGCCGCGCAGGCAATGGAGCTGGGGTTTGATGCAGTATTGCTGAATACCGCTGTGGCCAAGGCCGGTGACCCTGCGGCGATGGCACTGGCGTTTGCCACAGCGATCCAGGCTGGTCATTTGGCCGCAACGGCCGGACCGATGTGCCCCCGTGATATGGCGACACCCTCAACCCCAGTGATCGGCAAGGCGTTTTTGAAATGACGCTGGATCGCTTCTACCCGATTTTCGACAGTGCCGACTGGATCGAACGCCTCGTACCGCTTGGGATCAAGCTGGTTCAGCTACGCGTGAAAGACCGCGACTCTACCGATATTCGCCAGCACATCCAGCGATCGCAGTCGCTATGCGATGCCCATGGATGCGAGTTGATCATCAATGACCATTGGCAGACGGCGATCGAACAAGGGTGTCGTTTTGTGCATCTCGGACAAGGCGACCTGGATCAGGCTGATCTGGGTGCCATTCGCGCAGCGGGGCTTCGCCTTGGCATCAGCACACATGACAAATCCGAACTTGCGCGGGCATTGGATGTGGTGCCTGACTATGTCGCCCTTGGACCGATCTACCCAACCATCCTGAAACAGATGAAATGGCACGCGCAGGGGGTCGATAGGCTCAAGACATGGCGACAGCAGATCGGGGATATCCCGTTAGTGGCCATCGGAGGTATGACAGTCGAAAGGGCCAAGAGCGCATTTGCCGCAGGGGCGGATGTCGTGGCAGCGGTCACGGACATCACCCTGGACGATAACCCCGAAGCCAAGGTTCGGGCATGGTTGGCGGCCACAAGATGAGCCGCTATGTCCGTCAGGTCCAATTGCCCGAGGTAGGCAGCACTGGCCAAGCCGCTATCGGTGCTGCGCGAACACTGGTGGTCGGGGTTGGCGGGCTGGCAGCACCCGCCCTGCAATACCTGGTCGGCGCAGGGGTTGGTCACCTTACACTGGTTGACCACGACCTGGTCGCTCGGACAAATCTGCATCGGCAAACCCTGTTCCGCGAGGCCGATGTAGGCGCATTCAAGGCACACGCAGCGGCATCAGCCCTGCGCGCGTTGAATGCAGGCTGCAGGGTCGTGCCGGTCAATACGCAGTTGGACCCAGCCAACGCGCGGGGCTTGGTGAATGGAAAGACGTTGGTGCTGGATTGCGCTGACAGTTTCGCGGTAAGTTATACGCTGTCGGATGTCTGCGTTGAACTGGGAGTGCCGCTGTTTAGCGCATCAGCCCTCGGATTTACCGGCTACGCCGGCGGCTTTTGCGGATCTTCTCCATCGCTTCGGGCAGTTTTCCCCGACCTTCCTGATCGGACGGCGACCTGTGCCCAGGTCGGCGTCATGGGGCCAGTGGTCGGTATGATCGGCACGGTTCAGGCGCAGATGGCTCTGGCCTATCTGATCGGTCAATCACCCTCGCCTCTGGGCCAGATGATGAGCTTTGACATGCGCAATTTCAGGGCGAGCGGGTTTCGCTTTGATGATGCTCCAGAACCCAGTGGGGCGTTCACCTTTATCGCGCCCGCCGAGATCACCGCCTCTGATGTGGTGATCGAATTGCGCGATACCGCTGAAGCTGCCGATCCCGTTACACCCGATGCGCACCGGATGACTGTTTCCGAATTTCAACAGCACCGGATTCCTGTTGCGACAGGGAAACGGGCGGTGTTCGTCTGCCGCTCCGGCTTGCGAGCTTGGCAAGCGGCCACACATCTGCGGTCTTATTGGGCCGGCGATATTTCCTTAATTTCAATGGGCGACATGCTCTCACATCAAAGGCAAAACGAATGAAACTAACGTCAATAACCGCCGCATTAATGTTGATAGCCTCGCCATTGGTTGCGGCTGATGAAATGACTGTCATGCTGGACTGGTTCGTCAATCCGGATCACGGGCCGATCATCATAGCGCAGGAAAAGGGCTATTTCGCCGAGCAGGACCTGGCCGTTAAGATCGTGGCACCGGCAGATCCGTCCGACCCGCCCAAACTGGTGGCGGCGGGCAAAGCCGACCTGGCTATTTCATATCAGCCACAGCTTCATTTGCAGATCCACGAAGGGCTACCTCTTAAACGGGTTGGCACGCTGGTCGCCACCCCGTTGAACTGCCTTTTGACCTTGGCAGATGGGCCTGTCAAATCGCCCGCAGACCTTGCGGGCAAGAAGGTCGGGTTCTCAGTCGGCGGGGTGGAGTCTGCCTTGCTGGACGCAGTGCTTCGCAACAACGGTCTGTCTTTGGAAGATATTGAGCTGGTCAATGTAAACTGGTCGTTGTCCCCGTCGCTGATGTCGGGCCAGGTCGACGCGGTTATTGGTGCGTTCCGAAACTTTGAGCTGAACCAGATGGACATAGAGGGCGTACAAGGCAAATGCTTCTTCGTCGAAGAAGAAGGTGTGCCGCCCTATGATGAACTGATCTATGTCGCCAACAGCGATACAATGGATAAGGCTATGATCGCCCGCTTTCTTGCTGCGACAGAGAAAGCTACCCAGTTCATCGTTAATCACCCACAGGAAAGCTGGGAGATTTTTGCAAGCACCGCACCCGAATTGCAAGATGATCTTAACGAACGCGCCTGGAAGGATACCATTTCCCGCTTTGCGCTGCGCCCGACCGCGATGGACCAGGGGCGCTATACCACGTTTGAAACGTTCCTGTTCGGCGCAGGCTTGATCACAAGCCAAAACCCTGTGTCGAAAATCGCAGTTGATATAACGGAAAACTGATGAGGATCACGTCGCCGCAGTGCCGCACTTCGTGTGTGCCCGGCACTGCCGGGGGGCGGTTCAGCGGGAATAACACCCAAATGACGAAGGCACCGGGGATCGTTTTTAGCGGCCAGTATCGGCTAAACGGAAATCTTCTGTTCGAAGCTGCGGTGGAATTTCCAGCGGCGCAATGGACCTGCCTGCTGGGGCGATCGGGCGTCGGCAAATCCACTATTCTCCGGCTTCTGCTGGGTTTTGATACCGGCGGGACATTCGACGGAACGATACAGGCGACCAATGCACTGCCGTTGGCTTATCAGATCAGTTATATGGCGCAATCCGCTTTGGTCTTGCCCTGGCTATCAGTGTTGGAAAACATTTATATCGGCGCCTGCCTTCGTGGCGGCAAACCCGATATCGATCTGGCGCGAAGTTTGTTGGGCCGGGTGGGCTTGTCCGGCCACGCCCATCAAAAACCGGGCACTTTGTCGGGGGGGATGCGCCAGCGCATAGCGCTCGCGAGAACCCTTTTTGAAAACCGTCCCGTCGTGTTGCTGGATGAACCGTTTTCGGCACTGGATGCAGCCACACGCGCCGAAATGCAGGAATTGGCGGCGGATGTCCTGCAGGGACGAACCGTTGTGCTTGTCACCCATGATCCCGGCGAAGCCGCGCGACTTGCGCACCAAATCCTGGTGATGTCGGCAGGCAAGACGCGCAGTTGGCCAGTACCCGACAGCGTGCCAGTGCGCCAAATCCATGCCCCGGAAACAATCACATGCCAAGCCCGTCTGCTGGACCACCTGCGCAAGGCCACATTATGAAGGGGAAGGACACACTGTTGACGTTGGTCATCGGGTTGGGACTTTGGCAAGCCGCCGTAACGCTAACCGATGTGCCGCATTTTATTCTGCCCTCACCCTCACGCGTCGCGCAGGCCCTGTTCATTCATCGTGCCACCATCTTTGACCATACTTTAGCTACAGCGACCGAAGTTGTTCTTGGCCTTGTGATCGGGACGATTCTAGGCACAGTGACAGCTGTTCAGCTGGCGCTTTTCCGAACCGCCGAGCGCTTGATCTTGCCGATACTGGTCTTCACTCAAGCTGTGCCGGTTTTTGCCCTGGCACCCCTGCTTACGCTTTGGTTTGGTTATGGCATCGGGTCAAAGATCGTGATGACCGTTTTGATCATATTCTTTCCCGTTACATCGGCATTTCATGACGGGCTAACGCGTACAGACAACCGTTTCCACGATCTTGCGCACGCCATGGGTGCCCGCAAGGTCAGGTTCATGTGGCATGTCCAAATTCCAAGCGCCCTGCCCGATTTGGGAACCGGCCTCAAGCTAGCTGCGGTTTATGCACCTATCGGGGCGGTGATCGGCGAATGGGTCGGCGCGTCAAAAGGGTTGGGGTATCTGATGCTACTGGCCAACGGCCGTGCCAAAATCGATCTGATGTTCGCGAGCCTCATCGTTTTGGCCTGTCTGACAGTCCTCCTGCATATCGTGGTCGGTCGGCTGGCACTCTGGCTGACCCGATATGCGCAAGGCAAATAGCAGATAAATCTTCGAGGCGAACCGCCAATGACAATCCAACGTCTTACGATGCCGACGTATTAACCTGCCGCATAGTATGACCTGGCCCGCAGGCCGCTCGGCGTTACGCCGAATTCCATTCGAAAGGCCCGGCTAAGAGCGCTCGCATTTTCATATCCGGCCCTGATCGCAATTTCTCCGATCGGCAGGTCGGTTTCATCCAAGAGCTTGCGCACATGAGAAAGCCGAATGCGGCGATACAGGGCTTGTGAGGTCAGGCCCAGTTCCTGACGCACCTGATTGGCAAGCTTGCGATGGCTGCACCCCAGATCCTTGGCTAGCTTTGTGATCGGCAGCGGGTGCTCGACATTATCGCGCATCTTCGCGATGACTCGGCGTATCAAGCGGCCCCGCGGTACACCTTGATACAGGTTTGCGACATCAGCGAGCTGCGTCATGAAAATCTGCGCCACTTCCATTGCCAACGCCGGGCCATGTACGCGCAAGATCAATTCCAGTGTAAGGTCGAAAGCGGCGGTGGCCCCGGCGCACGTGATCCTGTCTCGGTCAAAGACAAAACGTGACCTGATGGCATCAACTGTGGGAAACTGATCTTGGAATGCCTGAAATTCGTCCCAGTGGATTGTTGCGTGATACCCATCCAATAATCCGGCTTCGGCCATTAGCCAACTGCCGGTATCAAACCCTGCAATTGTTGCGAACCGAAAAGCTGTGCTGCGCAAAGCGCGCAAGGTCGTGCCGGTACACCAATCGAGGTAACCATATGAGGGCATCACGACCAGCATATCCCCCTCGGCCAAGCGGAGGCATTCATGCGGCATGACCGGCAACCCGGACGAACTGGTGACCCCTTGCCCAGTGACGGAAACGAACTGCCAACGATACAGCTCACGTCCGGACAACGTGTTGGCGGCGCGCAGGGGCTCCACAGCGTTGCCCAGACAATGATTTGAAAAACCGTCGAACAACAAAAAGCACAACCGCAGGGGCGTATCGTCAAATTTTTTCGAATTAGGCACAATTTCCTCCCAATTGTGCACAGCTAAATTCAGATCCGGGCGCAAGTCTACGTCAAACACCAGTAAGGGGCGGCTTGATGGACTTTGGATTGACCCACGAGCAGGAAATGATCGTGTCGACAGTGCGTAACTTTGTTGAAAAAGAAATTTATCCCCATGAGGCAGAGGTCGAACGGACCGGCCAGGTTCCCCGTGAGTTGGGCGAAGCCATTAAGCGCAAGGTCATAGACTTAGGCTTTTATGCCTGCAATTTTCCCGAGGAGGTTGGCGGGGCCGGCCTGAGCCACGTCGATTTTACCCTGGTCGAACGGGAGCTTGGCCGCGGCTCGATGGCGCTCACGCATTTTTTCGGGCGCCCTCAGAATATCTTGATGGCTTGCAACGCAGAACAGCGCGAAAGGTATTTGCTGCCTGCCGTACGCGGAGACCGCATGGACGCGCTGGCGATGACCGAACCGGACGCTGGATCTGATGTACGTGGAATGAAATGCAGCGCGACCCGTGACGGCAAGGATTGGGTGGTGAACGGGTCCAAGCATTTTATTTCGGGTGCCGAACATGCCGATTTCTTCATCGTGTTCATCGCCACTGGCGTTGACGAAACGCCAAAGGGGCCGAAAAAACGCATCACCACATTTTTGGTCGATCGCGGTACACCCGGTTTTGAAGTGCGTGAAGGCTATAACTCGGTCTCACACAAGGGTTACAAGAACTGTATTCTTTACTTTGACAATTGCCGTTTGCCCGACGCGCAGGTTCTGGGCGAGGTGGATGGCGGCTTTGCAGTGATGAACGAGTGGTTATTTGCCACCAGACTCACCGTCGCGGCGTTTAGCGTGGGCCGCGCACGCCGCTGCTTTGATTATGCGCTTTCCTATGCGGCTGAACGTAAACAGTTCGGCCAGCCCATCGGCAAGTTTCAGGGTGTCGGCTTCCAGATTGCCGATATGATAACCGAAATCGATGCGGCTGATTTGCTCACGTTGGCGGCTGCTTGGCGGCTAGATCAGGGGTTGCCGGCGAATCGCGAGATTTCGTCCGCCAAGCTTCATGCCTCGGAAACACTGGCGCGGGTGACGGATACGACCTTGCAAATCTACGGCGGTATGGGGCTTATGGATGATTTCCCTATCGAACGGTTCTGGCGGGACGCTCGAGTAGAACGGATCTGGGATGGTACGTCTGAAATCCAGCGCCATATTATCGCCCGTGATCTGCTGCGTCCGCTGGGAGCCTGATCTTGGCTGCACATGATCTTTCCCGCCTATTACGGCCCAACAGCATCGCCGTCGTCGGCGGGGGGGCCTGGTGCGTCGCAATCGTTGAGCAATGCCGCAAGATGGGGTTCACCGGGGGCATATGGCCGGTCCATCCCCGAAACGAAACTGTCGCCGGGTTGCCGGCGTATCGCGATGTTCGTGCCCTGCCCGCGGCACCCGACGCTTGCTTTGTTGGTGTAAACCGTGCGGCGACTATAGATATCGTGCGGGCCTTGTCTGAACGAAACGCCGGAGGCGCAGTTTGTTTCGCATCTGGGTTTCTTGAGGCGCAACAAGAGGCCGCGGACGGGGCCGACCTGCAAGACCAATTACTGCGGGCGGCGGGCGATATGCCTATCCTCGGACCGAATTGCTATGGCTTCATCAATTATCTGGACGGTGCTTTGCTTTGGCCCGACCAACACGGCGGGCAGCGCGCAGAAAGCGGTGTGGCCATCATTACGCAAAGCTCAAACATCGCGATTAACCTGACAATGCAACGGCGCGGCCTGCCGTTGGCATATATTGTGACAGCAGGTAATCAGGCTCAGACTGGCATCGCCGCAATCGGGCAGGCCTTGCTGGCGGATGACCGCGTGACGGTGCTGGGGCTGCATGTCGAAGGCTTCGGCGACTTACGCGCGCTCGAAGCATTGGCATCCAGCGCCCGGCGGATCGGCAAACGGATCGTCGCCATAAAGGTCGGCAAATCCGAGCAAGCTCAATCAGGTACTGTATCCCATACCGCGTCCCTAGCCGGAGATGATACGGGTGCCGCGTGCCTGTTATCGCGTTTAGGTATCGCGCGGGCCCACGATTTACCCAGCTTTGTCGAAGCGTTGAAACTCTTGCATATGACGGGGCCTCTTGCGTCCAACCGCCTCGCATCGATGAGCTGCTCAGGCGGTGAGGCAAGCTTGGTCGCGGACGCCGCGCATGGCCGCAACTTGATTTTCCCGGCTCTGAACCAACGTCAGCGTGCAGACTTGCGTGCTGCATTGGGGCCGATGGTCGCCCTGGCCAATCCTCTTGATTATCACACCTACATTTGGGGTGATCTCGCGGCGATGACGGCCGCGTTTGCCGCCATGATCGACCCCGATCTGGCAATGACGCTGCTTGTTGTGGACTTTCCGCGCGCTGACCGCTGCGACCCAGAAGATTGGATGTGCACCATCACGGCATTGGCTGCGGCCAAAGCCCAGACCGGGGGCAATGTGGGGCTTGTGGCGACGCTGCCCGAAAATCTGCCCGAAGTACTGGCCGCCCGTTTGATAGCGTCCGGCATCGTCCCGTTTGCGGGTCTGCAAGAAGCAATCGCCGCGTGTGAGATCGCCAGCTTCCCACTTCGCGGCGTGGCCGAACCGCTGTGTTTGCCGGAACAATCCAAGACTGCCGGCGGCGTCGAGGTGATAATTGCCGAAGCTGAAGCCAAGCAGAGACTTGAGAGATACGGTCTGCGCATCCCCTGCTCAGAAACCGCAAGTATGAAGAATGTGACCGGAGCGGCGGCACGCATCGGCTTTCCGGTGGTTCTAAAAGGACAGGGCATCGCGCATAAATCAGATGTTGGTGCGGTGGCGGTGAACCTGACCGGGGCCGACGAAGTCCAAACGGCGGCGTCGCGGATGCCATGCGAAACCTATCTGGTCGAAGAGATGGTGACGGGGACCGTAGCAGAGCTGCTGATCGGCGTTATTCACGACCCGGCGCATGGGTTTGTGATGACGTTAGGCGCTGGTGGGATTCTAACGGAGCTGATCCAAGACAGCGCATCGTTCCTGCTGCCCGCCTCGGAAACCGACATTGAACGGGCGTTGACAGAGCTGCGGGTCTGTCGCCTGCTGGACGGATACAGAGGTGCACAGCCCGCCGACAAGGCCGCGGTGATCCGTGCCATCCGCAGCATAGAGGCTTACGTGGTCGACCATGCGGACACGGTCGAAGAGATAGAGGTCAATCCGCTGCTTTGTACGCGCGATGGTGCGATTGCGGCTGATGCCCTGATAAGATGCAAGGAGACAAGATCATGACCAACGACGAAGCCCCCGGCCCGATCCTCACCCGCCGCGACGGCGCAATCCTGGAGGTTACCCTGTCCCGCGGCAAGGCAAATGCCATTGATCTGAAAACCAGTCGGCAGATGGGCGAGGTATTCAAAGCCTTCCGTGACGACGACAGTTTACGCGTGGCGATCGTGACCGGCGGAGGTGAGAAATTCTTTTGCCCCGGTTGGGATCTGAAAGCAGCCGCCGACGGTGACGCCGTTGACGGAGACTACGGCGTTGGTGGGTTTGGCGGGCTGCAAGAACTGCGCGGCATGAACAAACCCGTTATTGCTGCCGTCAATGGAATCGCATGCGGCGGGGGGCTGGAACTGGCATTATCGGCCGATATGATTTTAGCCGCGGATCATGCCAGCTTTGCGCTGCCTGAAATCAGATCCGGCACGGTTGCGGATGCAGCGAGCATCAAATTGCCCAAACGCATCCCCTATCACATCGCTATGGAATTACTTTTGACCGGCCGTTGGTTCGATGCGGCCGAAGCCAAACACTGGGGCTTGGTCAACGAGGTGCTGGCAGCGGATCAGCTTATGGATCGCGCATGGGAGTTGGCGCGGTTGTTGGCCAGCGGGCCGCCGCTGGTTTACGCCGCAATCAAGGAGATCGTGCGTGATGCCGAAGATAGCAAATTTCAGGATGCCATGAACCGCATTACCCAGCGACAACTGCCAAGTATAGACATCTTGTACAGCAGCGAAGATCAGCTTGAGGGCGCTCGGGCTTTCGCTGAAAAGCGCGACCCCGTGTGGAAAGGCAAATAACGCCGCTTAATTTATCACGGCATTGTCAGGCTGTGCGGGCTCTTGGAGGCATGGACAATGACGCGCACCTGAGTGAAGAAATAGAGATGCAAAAGTCTCGCTCATTCATTTGTGTGCTGTTGATACTCATTATGGTGCCGTGGGGCGCGTTCGCGGTGCCTGCCGCTATACGAACTTCCGTGGTGCCGGCGGTTGAATATGCCGACTACGGCGTTGATACACCCTATGAACAAAGCACGTCGGTTATCAAAGCCTCGGTCCGCAAAAGCTGTCGTACCGTCATCGGGGTTTCTTGCGGACCTGACCGGGTACTGCCCGGGTCGATAAGCATTGATGGGCACCACGCTGTCCGGGTCACACTGATTTACCACTCCGATTGGTACCGTGAAGGCCGCCAATACGCGCCCCCTTTCGATCCGCCTCGCGACTTCTGAACAGCCCTCGCGGCACCGCTTGCCTGCACCGTTCAGAACGAAAAGGACTATTCATGTTTACCAGACGCAATTTCATCGCCGTAGGGGCGATGGCCGGGCTTTCTGCCTGCGCGACAACGCCGCCCCCAATCCCCGCGACAGTGCCTTCGCCGCCTGTGATTCCACCCCTGCCCGACTTTTACGGAGCAATCACGACCGAGCCATACCCGATCCCTGCGATCCCGGAAGGGAAGCTCCCGCAGCGTTACTGGCGCCAAGAGGTCGCCAACCCTTGGCCGAATTACACGTCGGGCACAATCGTTGTAGATCCGGATGCCGCGATGCTCCACTTTGTCGAAGATGAAGATCGCGCTATTCGGTACGGGGTAAGCGTCGGTGCCGCCGGTTTCGCCTGGCAAGGCACGGCCCGGCTTCAGTTCTGCCGTAAATGGCCCCGCTGGAAAGTACCCCAAACCATGATCGCTCGCAAACCAGAGCTTGAGCCGTATTCCGTTGCAAACGGTGGAATGGATCCGGGGCCCGAAAACCCTTTGGGTGCCCGCGCCTTGTACCTTTTTCAAAACGGGATCGATACGCTTTACCGAATTCACGGCGACGCGTCCTATCTCGAATTGGGCAAAGCAGTATCATCGGGGTGCATTCGGATGCTGAACCAGGACGTCATTCATCTTCACGAACGTGCGATCCACGGGTCTTCGGTGATCGTTCTTCCGTCAATGAAAGCTAACAAGTTGGAACAACTTTATTAACGCGGGCACCCTTCCGATCGGGCTTCCCCGATACCCCTACGCAGCAGCAACGTCGATGACGCTGCTGCTGCGTAATGATTGGGTGCACCAGCGCCCTAGCTCAATATCCGCGACAATTGACGACAGCCGCGTCGGGCTTCATCAATTTTTCCGGCCTCCAAAAATTCTTCGATGCGCTTGAGCGCGATACCCGACCCAATGGAATCGAAAACCTTGTCCGCAGACGCATTCTGGCGCCTGATCGAGAGATACCGAACTTCGACCGGCTCTGCGCCATAGCTGAATTTATACTGCTCATCCCCGTGTCCGAAATCGTAATATTCACATCCAAGCAAGATCGCGCATTCTATGCTGTGGAAATGCAATACGGCCGCGATAAAGTCCTCGTCTGCGGCGGGGTTCCGCCCTGCTATGATGAAATGCATCGCGCCTACCTTTGGGTCCATGACATGGCCCAAGGCTGCCAAAGGCGTGTCGCCCCGCCAGAGTATTGGTAGAAACAAAGCATCCGAAGCCACTGCGGACCGCAGCATTGTCTCAAAGTTATCGGCCATCTTTTTCGACTTTTTTACTTGGTCCGGTGTCGTTGATTCCTGTTTCCAAAGGGTCATCAACGTTGCAACGTCGCGATCAAAACAATCGGCATCGGAATGGGTGAACCGATATTCCCCGTTCGCGAAATATTGCTGCTGTATTTTCCTGTAACGGTTCTGGATTTCAGCGCTGATGCACGTGTCGAGATAGGTTTCGAAATCGTCCGGCAGGGCAACGTGCGGGCAGATTAGATTATCGGTGGCACCATTCCCGGTACGGTATTCTTTCCAGGAGCCTGAATAGCCCGGGCGATCAAAGGCTGCGTAAAACATCTCGGCGCGGGCGTGTTGCGCGACATATCTAAGCGATAATCGCGACCAGGGCATCGCTTGGAGCTGCGCAACCATTGCTTCCAAAGCCGGTTGCTCAAATTCGGGATCACAAAGGAACCCGGTATATTCACTGAAAATGAGGCGACCGCCGGCTTCAATTTCGGTCTGAAACTCTTTCCGCGACGCGCTCCAGCGTACACCGTATTTAAGCGGCAGCAGCCCGATCAGATCGTCGCCAGTCCGCGTATAAACGGCGACCACACTCCACCTGAATGGATTTTGCCTGAACGGCTGTGCGAGCCAATCCCAAGATAGGAAGACCGTCATTTCAGGGTCGCGATCTTCCAACGACTTCCACGCCTGTTCGACGGCCAGAAACCCTGCGTAGGTGTCAATGACTTCTACGCGCAACCGGTTTTTGCTCAGACCGCTCGATACTGTATCTCTCATGCAGGGACCTTCATGTTCTCAACGTCCTTGCGGCCGCTTTTCAGAACTTGTTCAAATACTTTTTCCGCATCTTCAAAATCAAGCCCGATGGGACGTGTCAAAGGGACCCGTTGCGCGAAATAGGCACCTACCTTGCAAATATGAGCTGCAAATTCCGGATGAACACCGGCGTCATCATATTTGCGGATACGGGTTTTCGACAACCAGCCTCGCTTGTTTACCTCTTTGAGAATTAGCTTTAGACGCTGAACACAATGCAATGTCAGGTACACGGACAGATAGTCCAGATACGGGTCCAAAGCATAATGGTTTGTCCGGTCGAATGCTGAAACGACGATTTCTTCCATGGTTTGCGGTTGTACGGGCCAGGCTTCGTCACCGATAAGCCAAGCAACGTCTTCGGCCCCGTGGCGCACGCCGCAATATTCAAAATCGAACCAGCGCAAGCGACCATTGTCACTGATCGCCGCATTTCCGGAACGACAGTCCCACTTCACAAATTCAACCGCTGGCGAGGTGATCCGTTCGCATAGTGCCTCTTGGTCAACGTCCAGAGATCTGCCCGCTGAGAAAGATTTCAGCACGGATGTCGCGTCTACAAGGTTTCGTATCCAGTCGTGATTTGCGCCAAGATGCGGCATCGACCGGTTCAAGCCACTTTTGCGTCCCGCTGATTGGACTCTGAATATGCTCGCGATCGCTTCATGTGCAACATCGGTACGCTGACGACGATCATATTTCATTATTTCCTGGTTCAGGCGCCTGCCCCCTACGTCAGATTGGAACATGATGTCCCCGACCACACCCAGACATCTTGGGGCATCATCGCAATATTCTGCAAGCTTTGTCAGTGCGACCGCTTCTAGATGCGTACGCCGAAAGTTTGGCCGCGAGGTCGCAATCACAAAACCGCTTTCCATTTCAAACCGCCAGCTCGCTCGGCCTTCGCCGCCCGGCGCGGATGAATGCAAAACCTTTTCGCCAAAATGGGATTCAGCACATTCAACAAGCTCGCGCACACGATCCTTATTGCTTTTGTTACCCATTTGGTCCCTTCCGTCATGGTAATTTCCCCGGGGATGCGCTTGAGCCACACCCCAAGGTCCGTCTTTGCATAAAAGCATTAAATACACAGTGCGGCTAAAATTAGGAGCGATTGTGGCATCAGTCGAATCGCAGCGATACCGTCAGCAGAGCACTGATTTCCGGCAAGCAATTGATTTACGCGCGGCTTAGATCGTGCCAAATGAAAGAAATTGTTTCCAGTTCTAGCCCTTTCTAGGCGTAAAATCTGCAAAGTTTGGCTAAAATATTGCCACATTCCGATATCATGTTAGCTCTGAATGCTAATTACGAAGATTTGAAACTTCTTAAGAATAGCACTTTTCTGCGATAACATTGAAAATAATTGAACACTAGCGAGAGGATTTGGCATGTCGAAGACGTACGATAAATCAGGAGGGCACAGTTCTGAAGCTGGTGATGCTAAAGGATCGGGGCAAAGCGACGCAAGCGCAACGAAATCCTATCACAACGGCGGTGTGGAGGGCGATCAGTTTTCCAAATGGTTCGACGCCAACCTAGCCAATGAAGTGACAGTCATGCAGCGCCCCGATGGCGCAGCGGCATCTGAATCCCGGGAATATCAAGGCTCCGGTTCCGGCGGAACCAGCGGCGACCGCCACGGCAAAGACCACGAATGGAACGGCAAAGGTAATGGCCATAAAGGTTCCGGT
>TARA_R110001599_G_scaffold63401_2_pt1 | contig 17525 bp, 14 predicted proteins | sample TARA_R110001599 | Tara Oceans TARA_R110001599 (sample SAMEA4398360) | marine metagenome | biome: Polar Biome; feature: [MES] marine water layer (ENVO:01000295) within the mesopelagic zone...; material: water (ENVO:00002006), including particulate matter (ENVO:01000060) such as...... | reverse complement strand
AGCAGGCGGTTCTCGAGCATCTGTTCGGCAACCACTTCTTTCAGATCACGGGCTTCCTTTCGAAGATCACGGACCTCATCGCTATTGGCAGCGCGCGCCGTATCGCCAGCGAGCCTGTGCTTGCCAGCCTCCATGAAATCCTTCGACCATTTGTAATATACGCCCTGCGCGATACCTTCCTTGCGGCACAGCTCAGCGATACTGTCATCCCCGCGCAGGCCTTCCAGCACGATCCTGATCTTCTCTTCCGCGCTATACTGCTTGCGGGTCGCTCTGCGGATATCTTTGACCACCCGCTCCGCGGTGACTTTTGAGTGTTTTGCTTTCATCTTCGTTCCTTACAGTCACTGCGATGAAACCAAAACACTCACTTATTTTATGCTGCCAATCTGTCTATTTAATGCTGACGGGGGACAAAGTCCAGTTTATCGCGGCAGATTGTATCCTTTATTGAAAGATGGTTTTCTTGAATGGTGGGATGATGAACAGCGAGGAACAAACGAACTTATTCTGCCGTTGGAGGAGAGCGTTCACGCTCGGTACAATCTTGAGGACTTCAACATAACTGTGAAAGTCGACAATTTATTATCATTACAAATTGGGCAAGATAGGCATCGAATTATCTACGCGTATTTCAGAGATACTCCCATATTGCCTCCTCGTTGGATACGGGTCGGATTGTGGCTGATGCAAACAGCGCTGAGTGATTTTGAAATTGAAGATATGCGTATTCTGGATGTCCAACGCGGCAATGCATATTCTGTTTTGAATTGTCCGCTGAATGGTGATGAAGAAGCATTACTGTTGGCGCGCTGTCACGAACTAATGACGCTTTGGACACAACTCCAGGTTGAAAACATCTCGCGTTAATAGTTTGGTAGCGGAGGAGGGACTCAAACCTCCGACGCAGGGATTATGATTCTACCGCTCAGCATATAGAGACATTCCGCAAGAGCCGTTAAGGGGCGGTCAATATCTCTCAAAATGCTAAGTGACGCCTAGATGCAAAAAGCAGACATTCCACTTCGCCCCAATTGCAGACTTTCAGTTCAGCCTTATTCTATGTCCGCAATGCGCCTCAATGTCGGACATCAAACATCAAATGCAAATCCCCAGAAGCGGACATCTAATCCGCCGTTCGACAGGTAGCCTTTTGAACGCTGACATCCCAGATTGCTGCTTCACCTTCCGGTCGTCACCGCACCCGCTTTAACCGCGCACGGAACAGCAAGCGGGCTTTGCCGCTGATGATTCCTTCCACGTTTTCAATCGATTCACCCACATTGAGGTCACGACGCAGGTTTCTTGCCTTGAGTAGAAGACTGCTTTTGTCATTCTTGAAATCCAGCGGTTTGAGTATGTCGTTAAGCGTGGTGTAGATTATGAAGTTGGTAAATCCATCTTGTCCGGCGGGGACGATGATACTCAGCGATCCGTCTCCATCTGGGTCATGATTGAACGTCTGTCTTCGAGGCCCTTTTTTGGTGCACCGGACATCGAAACTGCGATTGCCAGAACGAATTTCCTTTCCTCCGGCATCGGTCACGCTGAGTGAGAAAAATCCGCGATATCGTTTCCTGAACAGAGCTGTTCCGTCACAGGAAATGATACTGATGTGGAGTAGATATATACGGTCCTGCGGAGGAGCGGGTGCGCTTTCGACAGGGTCTTCATCGCCAATGTCGTCGATGACCGGGTTTTCAACATAGTTTACCGGGATCAGCTGGTAACGCGCCGGACCCAACGCGCCGGCTACCTGGACATCAAGTGTGCCGTTGGGGCGGCGGACGAATCTTGCTTTTCCTCCCAATGGAAGGTCATCAGCAACGAACCGGTCTGGCGCTGTCTGGCGAAAGTTTCTTAGCACCACCATATCGGGTTTTACTTGCAGAACAAGCGCGTGAACCCATGGATCGACTACGTAAGCGCGGCCATTGGCGATGGTGATACGCTTGCCGATTGTTGAGATACGATAAGTGCCGTCAACCACACTGGCTTCCTGTGCAGCGACTGCATCCTTCATGGGCAGGAAGGCAGATATTTGGGCCGATGCCGGTGAGGCTGATGTGATGATCGCTAGAAGGAGCAATACGGACACCCATTTTGAAAGGGAGTATTTCATGATGGGTTCGTTCCGAAAGGAAATAGCCTCAAGGCTCAGCACTTCTTGTCATTCTTTTTCGAGCGGAACAGATTGCCGATACCGCACTTGGCCTTTTTACCTACATTTTTGGCGTTGTCGACATGATGCTTGGTGCGCTCTTTCGCGACCTGAGCCACAGCTGCTACTGGTTTTTTGCTCAGTGCTGCCTGTCCATAGCGCTTCGTGACATCACTGCGACGTTCCAGCTTCAGGCCCGTCTTGTCTTCAATCCCCGCGCGCACGTTGCGATCAAACCGATCGACCTTTACCGCGGCAGCCTTGATTTGAGTGCCCTTTTCCTGACCATAGGCGCTCAGATTTTCGCGGAGCTTTCCTTTGGTCGTCAGCGTCTCGCCAATCTTTCTGAAGTTTTCACGGTGATGCGCTCTTCTTTGAGCCGCAACATCGCGCAGTGAAATATCCTTGTCGAAGATCGCCGCGCCATATTGAAAACCGGTGCTTATCGGGTCCTGTACCTCCGCGCCGGTTAGCGCCTTGATCCCTTCGGTTCCGGCAATCTCGGCTACAACAACAACTGCGCCAACCCCGGTGCCAGCCAGGGCCGCACGCCCACCTTTCCCGATTTTTGCGCCGGTTGCGCCGATTTTGGCGGCCTTGGCCAGTTTCGCCGTTTTAGCCATTTTGGCGGCGTCCGCAGTCGTCGATGCAGCTTTTAACCCTCCGGCACCGCGTGCTACCTGAGCCGAGCGCCCGGCCTTGTTCAGCTTGCTGATATCACCGCCTTTATTGGTGATGTTGCGAACGACCTGTCCTTCATTGACCATTTTACCGCGGGCAGCCTGTGCAGCATCACCTTTGGAAACGAGGCGGGCGACGTCGGCATTAGTGCCTTTGGGATTGGTGAGCTGGCGCGCGAAGCCATCGGCCTTTGTGGTCGATAATTTGGTTGGGGCAGACTTAGCCCGGACCTGATCCCGAAAGGTCACTTTCATGCCATTGCCCCTGCGGGTTGGCATAGCACTGTTCGCTCGTGCACCCTTAGCTACATTACCGCGCCGTTCCAGTTCCGCGAGACTGTCGATCGAGCCCCCGATCCGGTTGACGCGCATACGCTGAGCGCCCTCGCCCTTTTGCAGCACACGTCCGAGGTCGGATTTTGCAATATTGGATGGCCGCGCTTTGGGTGTTACTTTTGCTTGGCGTGCGCCTTTGGCAGCGTCGCCACGTCGTTCCAACTCTGCTAGATTGTCTGCCGAGCCTCCAAGCCTGTTGACGCGCGCACGTTGCGCACCTTCTCCATTTTTCAGCGTGCGTCCGAGATCAGAATTCGCCATATTGGATGGTCGCGGTCGGGGGGTGGTTTTGGCCTGACGCGCGGCCTTGGCCGCATTGCCGCGTCGTTCCAGCTCCGCCAAATCGTCTGCTGCGCCCGCGACCCGGTTGGCACGAGCGGCTCTCGCTGCTTCACCGCGTTGTTGCAATTGCTTTAAGCTAGTCGGCCGGGACCGGGTCGCACTCGATTTTGCCGTTTTGTTGTGGCCTTCCAATTCCGCGCGCGAAATCTTGCGCATTTCGGGTTTAGGATCGGAATGAAGCTTTGTTCCAGCTACCGCCAAGGCACCGCCGCCGACGATCACACCAATTTGCGCCTTCTCTTCTTCGCTCAACCCATCGCTGTCGGTAGCACTGCTGGCGGACTGTTCTTGCTGTGGCTGCTGACCAGCCTGCGCCAACGCCGGGGTTGAAGCGATTGAAAATGCCAAAACCGAAGTACTTAATCCTGAAAAAAGACCTGAAACTCGCATCACCTTGCTCCTTATTCCTAATTACGGCCCACTATGGGGTTTCGTTAGATTGTGTTTAGGGGAAGCGCCGCTTGTCTAGAATGAGGTGAATACCCCAATTGTAAAATGATGTGATCTAGGCTTTGGGCAGGGTGATCCGGGCCACGGTTCCCTGACCGGGCTTCGATGTTATTGAAAATTCAAAGCCGTGACGCGCAGCGAGGTCGTGTATAATGGCGAGGCCCAATCCATCCCCATCCGACGTTTCATCTTTCGTTCCGCGCCGCTGTGCCTGTTCCAATTTTTCTGCATCCATCCCGTGGCCATTGTCCGACACCTCTATGATACAGTGATCTTCATGAAAAACCGCCAGGCTAACGTGATCAGCTTCTGCATGACGCAAGGCATTGGCCACCAAGTTGCTGGTTGCACGGATCAATGCCAAAGCGGGTACGCGCGTTGTACAGGGTGCGTATCGCGATTCGAGTTTGATGCCCTGTTTGGTGGCTTCACCCTCGAACATATCTTCAACGGTATGTACAATCAGGTCGAGAGAATAAGCCTCTTCTCCAGAATTCAGTTGTGACGGGGTTGCTGCGTCGCGATCACTATATTCATGGGTTAATTCTTCCAGATAGTCGAGCGCTTCGCCAAGCCGCCCCTGCAGGCTCGGGGTCAGATTGTCGGCTTCCGCACGGACAGCCTCACGTAACCCGACCAATGGTTGACGGATATCATGACTTGCAGAGGCAAGCTGCTGCTTTCGGCGTTGGGCTGTATCGCGGGCACGGGCATATCGCCGTTCTGTCTGAAGCAGACGTTGATCGGTTTCAGACTGCGCTTTCAGGGCCTCTATTCGTTCGTTGTTTAAACGGTCGCGCTCTTTCAGATTACGTTGGATGTCGACAATTACGATCGCCAGCAACGTACCGGCGACAACCAATCGCATCATATCCCTGACGAAATTTGAAACCAGTTCGGGTACTACCGTCCCAACCAAAGCAGGCTCCACCAATATAATTAGCGAAGAAGACACAATGATCGAAGCAACCGCAATGCGCCTTAGGCCTTTCGCTGTTTCGAGGCGAAAAGCGACGACAGCTATCAGCCCCAGGACCAACAGATAAAACAAAACGACAAGCGCGGCATCTATCTGAAAGAAAAACAGCACACCGAAAATCACTAGTGGCAATGCCAGCAATATCGCACTGCCTGTGCGACCAAGCGCATTCGTGACATTCCCCCAAAACGCCGCAAGAATTATCCCTGTCAGAGAAATGGACACGAATGTTATGCAGCTACGCCAGACCAAACGCGCTTGATCAAAATTACTGGCCAGATTGGTGGTAAACAAGGAAACATCACTTTGAATGGCGACCAATGTAAATCCGATCGCGATCAGGATGGTAATCCATCTTCTCGCCAATATTCCCAGAATTACCAGGCAGATACCCACCGCCAGGAAGGTTATGATGACACCGGCCTTGAGCATGGTACCAATGATCTGATTGCTGCCCAGTTCACCTTCGCGAAAGAGGCCGATCGACGGACGGTCAATGACAGCCAGATTGATCAACACCAATTCTCGTTGGCCTGGAGCAAGTTCGAAGCTGGCCGAATGCAAATAGGTCAGCTTACGAGGCATTAGCTCGTTGCGTTCACTAGCCGATCCTCCGAGAATTTTTGGAATTCGATCACCTTGCCCGGCTAGATAGATGTCCGGTACAACATAAAAAATTCCGCCTAGGCCGACGCTTCGTCGAATCGGGCCCTTGTTCGTTGGCGCCGCTGCTATCGGAAGAGCAATCCACAGATCACGCTCTTCTTTAACCCTTGACCGTTGAGGGTTGAAAGACGGTGAGAACTTCCCACCCTCATAGGCCGCCATCGCCTCCTCGACGCCAAGAGGTTGCTTTTTGGAGACATCCAAATATAGCGCCTTGCCTTCAACCTGTTCAGTCGATTGGCCTTCATATACAACGACAGGATCAACAATGCGGGCCTGCGCCCAAACTGGTAATCCAATAGAGCTTAGCCCGATAAGAACGAATAAGTGCGTGAATATTCGCAGAATTGTTGTCCGCCCCCACATCATGCTCTATATACATGTCCAGCCAGATCTGGGCAGGGGGTATTGCTATTGGTTGACAAACAGGAATGACATTCGGCCAGGATTACAAGGCTGTAATTGCAGATGATCATGCAATTGTCCGCGGAGCACTGGGCCAAACCCTGACCAATGCCGACGGTCTGAACGGCTATAATTTTACAATTTGCGAAGAAGTGTCGGACGGCATTCGGGCCATTGGCGCTGTCCGCAAGCACCAACCAGATCTGTTGATGCTGGACGTAACCATGCCGCATGCCGGCGGAACAGAGGTGCTGATCGAGGCGCGCCGCTGGTCGCCGGATACCAAGGTGATTATTCTTACCGGCGTTCAGGCGAGCGGAAAAATCGCTGAACTTGTTGAGACCGGCGCTGATGGCGTTTTTTGCAAATCCGATGATATGAGCGAACTGGAGGTAGCGATCCCGAAGATCATGGAAGGCGCGCGCATAATATGTTCCCGTTTTACCACTATGCTTGAGGAGGCAGCCGACATCGAGCCGTTGACCGCGCGCGAACGGCAAATTCTCAATTTGGTGGTTTCCGGCCAAACCAATCGCGAGATTGGCGAGACCCTGGGGATCAGTATCAAGACTGTCGATCGCCACCGCACCAGTGTAATGCAAAAAGCCAATGCTCGTTCGGCCGCCGAATTGATTGCCTATGCGCTGCGGGAAGGGCTGGTCGACCCAAGCATATCGTGATGCAACATTCTGTCTAAATGAACAGGCTGGTTTCACTGCAAGTCTTCGACACTAACCCAGCCTAAAACACCATAAGAATCTTTAACCGGCAGAAAGATTCCGTTTAATTCTCCAATCGGAATCAGTTCGACCCCGGGTCGGACCGCTCGTACCGTCTCGGCTTCACGTGATGGCTCAAGATAAAGAAATGCCTCGGCTGCCGCTATCACGGGAGCAATTTCTTGTTCTCCTTCAGACAAATCTTGATCCTGCTCGGCCAGTTCGGTCTTCGACGGTTTCTGTCCCACTCCCATGGCTCGGGCCTGACTGACCATATTGTTAAAAGCAATGACAAAACCCTGGATCATTTCGCGACCATCTTCTTTCTTGGTGTAGCGAAGATCGGTCGAAGCATGTTCCACACCCCGCATCCAATAGCCCTCTCGCATCAATGCCATTGCATCATCATCGTCATCATGAAATTTGAGCTTGGTCTTCTGCACCAGACCGGTTCCGGCAGCAACCGCCGTAGCGTCGGCTGTATCGATCAAGGTCAGGCCGGTAATCACGGTATTTTTCTTACCAATACCAACAATCCCGGCCAAACCATTGACCACTGCCCCCGCCAATGGAACCACGCCCGCGATATCGCCAGCCGTGCCAAGTCCAGCTCGATAACCGCTGTTCTGGGCGAGCGCTGCAGCATTGGCGAACCCGGCGCTGTTGAGATTGGTCGCATTGGCCACTTCTACCTTGTCCCCGGCAACGACATTCAACAAGAAATCTGCTGTGCCGCCGCTATTGGGATCGTAGGGAGAAAAACATTCGGATTGAATTGCTAAAGCCTCGATAATCGCTTTCGGACTGCCCAGCTTTTTATCGACCCAGCTGCGCGCATCTCCCTCAATCACAGCTGCGGTCCCAATCGGCTCGTTGCATCTGACCAGTTCTGTTGGTCTGTGTTTCGATCCCGCCTGGACAGGAGCGGGGGAAGCAACACAGATCAAGATGGTAACTGCAACAAGGGTTCGCAGAATGTTCGGCATTACAGGCTCCACCGTTGATTATTGCCGTAGAAACAATCCCAAAGCTGGATTCTGCCGCCATCACGCTTGGCCTCAGGTCCGTGGGCGTCAAGGCAGCGACCAGTCGCCTTGTGAACAAGTGCCATGCCGCCTTCGGATATCTCTCGCGTTTCCCAAATTTGGGCTTCATTTCCGTCACAGCCAAAGGCCCGCACGGGTGCCCCATTGTCGGGACCGACCGCCTCCAGACACATGCCACTGGCCGCTACCAGCAAGCCATCGTCAGGCAGGAAAATAAACCGCTGATTGTCACCGGCAAGACATTTCCAGACCTGCACCCGGCCGCCCTGCTGCCCCACATCGGGGCCATGCAGGTCGAGACACATGCCGTCTGCGCTGGTGATTGGATTTGTAATCTCAAGATCGATTTCAAGCGGGTCGGGTCGACCAGGCAGGGCAAATCCTTCATTGGTCAGCACCACTTCCTGACCCCGGCGCATTGCTTCAAACACTTCCGGATAGGATAGCTGCACCGGTTCAAGCGAGAATTTGGGGTCTAACAAGCCTTCGCCGCCAGAGGCAAAAATTGTCCCGTCTTCGCGCACCGTCCATTCCATTTCGCGTTTCAACAACGCGTCATATGCGATCAATTTCTGGCGATCGGTCTGACGCAATCTGGTTGAGGTGACCATGCCGGGTTCCACCGCCCAGACCAGCAAATGGGTCCAACCTTCCAGCGCAAAAACGTGGCCGCCTTCGATCGCGACTTTTTTGTTCAATTCACGAAGCCGCCAGATGCCATCGATTGGAAGCGGTTGACCAGGTTCTGTTTCGTCGATCTGCACAAGGTCGGCCAGTACAAGATCACCCTGCGCGACTGCGGGAGCAGTTTGTACTAAAAGAACCGCGAAGAGAGAAAATCGGATCCAATAAAACCAGGTTCTGCGCCCTAACTTTCCTACAAACATCATTAGTCCAACTCCTCGACGAATGACCCATAATTGCCTCAGATCTGCTTCGCAGAAAATGGGGTCTATCCCCCAAAAAAACGGTGACGATGTTTCTTTGGCCGTTACAGACAATTGATTGCACCACGCCAAGCATTCTCTTTTGCCCATTGAGTGATCATAGACACTTAAGGCTGTTTCATCTCGATAAGCGGTTTGGCGGTTTCGATGACAGCAGTCCAAAAGCAGACAGTACGCTTCCGGCCCAGTTACCGCCACTATAAACGACCTAAGCCAGTGTCCGCTTTCGACCCATTCCTTAACGCAAGTTTGCTGAATTTCTCGTTGGCCATTCCGGCCAAGGAGAAAGTAAATGACATACTCACAATTCGATCCAGCAGCACAAAATCGGGTGCCTTGGAATTTTGGAGCCAAGATTGGTCCAAAACGACCGTTAAATCAGAAACAAATTTGGGCCATTCGATTCTTTCTTGATCGAGAAGAGCGCATTCGAGATCGCGCACTGTTTGACCTGGCAATCGACAGCAAACTCAGGGGCTGTGATCTGGTCGAGCTCAAGATCGGTGATCTGGTCAATGGGCCTGAAATTCGAAAGCGGGCAACGATCACGCAGCGCAAGACCGGACGACCGGTTCAATTTGAAATTGCCACGGATGCGCGTGAAAGCCTGTTCGCATGGCTAGAGCCGCGGGGCGGGTCAGTCGACAACTATGTTTTTCCGAGCCGTGTCGACCACTCAAGACATCTGAGCACACGCCAACATGCGAAGCTGGCCGATGAGTGGGCCCAAGCAATTGGTTTGCGGCCCGAAGAGTACGGGACGCATTCGCTCCGCCGGACGAAGGCTTCGATCATCTAAAAGGCTACCGGAAACCTCAGGGCAATTCAAATCTTGCTTGGCCACTCCAAGCTGGAGAATACTGTCCGCTATCTCGGCGTCGACATAGAAGACGCGCTGACCTTAGCTGAGAAGATGGAAATTTGACGTTTGGACGGTCGCCCAGTTGTTCTGGGCGACTGATTACGGAGCAGCGCGACTCACCAACTCGCTTCGAAAAGTGGACTGGAATGCAGCGATTGCCTTACTCGCAGTCTGGATGCTCCACGGCAACTTGGCGGCACTTTCTGGATTGGCACAATTTGGAATTCTTCAACTCGCGGACGGATTGGGATTGGCCGCTTGCCGGACTTCTTTGTTGAGCAGCAACGAAATCGATCCTGCGACAAAGACAAGCACCGCGCTCGCTCCAAACATCGCTTGAAAGCCGCCAATCTCCTCCAATGTTGGAAGAATGGCCGAGGCGATCACAAACCCGATGGTGGAGAGGGAAAACAACACCGAAAGGGATGTCGCAGCCACCTCGGGAGTGGCGACCCGCATAGCCAGCACCAGATTGGCGAGGTAGAACAGGAACAGAGGGACGTTTTTCGTGAAATACCAGGCGATATACAAAGTGTCCGATTGCCATAGCGTCTCATCAACCAGATATCCTAGCATGATCGGCAGCGCCGCCGAGCCCGACCAGAAAGCAATCGGCCCCGGCCCGAAGCGATCAACAATCCAGCCACCTACAGTCAGACAAAACAGACCCATGACAATGTTGGAGAGGGCGAGCATCGAAGTGAATTGCGACTGGCTCCAGCCCATTTGCCGAATAGCAAAGAGACTGCCGGTAGTATCGTTGAGGTTCTGATGTACACCGTAGGTCAGCAAAAGGATCGCCACGAGGAGGGTTTGACGCCGGAACAGATTGCGAAAAGCGGCGACAAGGATTGCGACCCAATCCTCGGGAATAACTGTCGTTGCATCGTCTGCAACAGCGCCGCTTGTCCAGGGGAGCAGTTTTTCGCCCTTGCGCTCCCGAACCAGAACAATCGAAAGCGCTGGAAGCGCGAAAAATCCGATCATTCCGAGCATGGAAATCGAAAAGCCATAATATTGCAGCAGGTAGCTGGTGATCGCCGAACCGCCGGCGATGCCAAACACCTTCCCGCCAAACATGAAGCCATTCATGCGGCCCATTTCGGCTTTGGGCGTGAGATCGACCACCAGCGCGTCCAATGCGACATCCTGCATCGCGGTCAGAATGGACAACGTCAGAATAATGCCGATTACTATGGCGGTATCGCTGGCCGATGGAGAGAGGACAGCAGCGATCACCAAGGCGACGACGATGCCCGTTTGCGAACCGATTAGCCAAGGGCGCCGTCGACCCATGGATCGCCATGTATAGCGATCCATGAACAGGCCAGCGAGGAACTTGAAGCTCCACGGCAGACTGGCGGCGGCGACTGCCGAGGCGATGACCACGGTCGATTGCCCATTGGCGGCGAGCCAGGCGGGAATGGCTGCAAAGAAGATGCCCTGCGGAAAGCCTTGTGCCAGATAAAGCAGCGTGCCCATGAACAAGCGGAGTTTGGGGCTGTCTGCAAATGCGGGCAGGTTCATGTTTGATGATGTCAGAACCAGATTCGCTTCAATCATAAAAATATCGTTCCTCGACGATTTTATCGTCGCGAACGGTGTAGATCGCGATCTCGGAAAATGGCTCGCACAGACCGGTTGCACGTCGTTTGATCAGCATATCGATAAACAAGGCAAAGCAATTGCCGGTGATAAACGGGCCATCAATGCTGAGCTCTTCCATCGCGCTGTGCCCCAGCCAGCAAGTCAATTTGTCACGCGCGGCATCAAATCCCGTCACAGTCGCGGAAGCATGTTCAGTCGTGCCTTCTGGCTCGATGATGACAATATCAACAGCCCAATATTTTTCCGCTGCTTCGACCGCTTGGCCGGACTGGATCAGGGACAAAAAATCCTGTGCGAGATCATTGAGATCGCTCATATTATCCGGGTCCTGTTTTCGGGGTCGGCAGGAAAACCCGGCGGATGGCGGGTCGCGAGACCATCCGCCGGACCAATCGCTTGCGCGAAGTTTTCGAAAAGACCTAAGGGCGGTCTATCGAGGCTTATATTCGCGCAAAAGCATGCTGCTCTTCACGGTCCGGTATTCCGCCCGGTTGCCGGATTCTGTTATCTGCTGCTCCGCAGAAGATTGCATAAAGGCGTCATATGCTTTGTTGCGCCGTTCTGATTCTGCCGCATCAGGGATACTGGAAAAGGTCGACATGAGATAAAGTGTCGGTTCGCCATCGCGCTGGTTCTCGTTGATCAGTATTTTATAGTCGCTGATCCAGCCCTTGGATTTGGCAAATTCCTGCACCTTGGTCCATTGGCCAGCAAGGTGGGTTGCATATTTAAATGCCCCGCCGTCTTTGATGTAAATACCGCTAACATTGGAATATTCCCCTGCAACCAGCGGGAATTCCTGTGCAGCCGCGACAGTTGGCAAGGCCAAAGGCGCTGCAACCAGCATTGTGGTTGCGATCATCATCTTGTTCATCAATTTCATCTTCACTCTCCTGTTTTGGATTTCTTGAAACCGCAGGCACAGCTCTCCCGATGACGAAAACCGGTAACTCCGGTCCGCCCCAAATAGTGCAACTTGTCTGCAATTTCAGTGCGTTGTTATTGGGCGCAAATGTAACATCACGTCAACGGCGCTACCGTCAAAAAAGCGTCAATAACGCTTCATTTGGAATGAGACGGCCCTACCGGAAGATCCGGCCAGCCATATTTTTCCCATGCAGCAACCATGCCGATCTGTTTCGCAAAATCCATGAAATCGGGATGCAAACGGACCTGATTAATCGGTTCTGCATCGGTCCAGAGCGACATAAAGCCGAAGAAATTGGCCGGCGTTATCTGTTTACCCAAAGTATCAAATACCATTTCCGGTTTTCCCATCCAGATCGCTGGCAATACGATTGTAGAATCACAAGGGTCGTGCAATGTTGCATGAAGCATCTCAACAACCTGCCAATAGATTTTGCCGGCCTGCTCATCGCCACCCCAAATTCCCTGTGCTGCCATCAACCAATAAGCATCCATTGCCTCCGGCGTCATGGGCGCGCTGCCCGCTGGGGCAAAAATAACGCTGTTCATCAGCAATTTGGTTCGCTGATATTGCTCCACCGCAAGTTCATTGTCGCCTGCAATTGCTGTCGCAGCCGCCAGCCACATTGACGGAAAACCAAGATCAACCATCCGTTGCCCTGCCGCAATCGCAGCATCAATATTGCCGAGATTCAGATGTACGCTAGTCAAGATGGCATAGCTGCGCCCATTCACCGGGTCTTGATCGATAGAAGCTTCTATATAGGGCAATGCTTCCCGGCACAGCCCGCAATAGGTCAGGAACGATCCAACGCGGTTGACTACATCGGGATTGTTAGGTTCTAGCCGATAGGCTTCAAACCCCAGGTCGAGGGCGCCGACAATATCATTTTGCGTCCATCTGTAGATGGCCAGCATGACCCGAGCATGCGCCTGGTCGGGCGATAGCTCGAGCGCGCGCTGCGCATAGCCAGCCGCTTTTTCAGAACGCTCCAGCCTGTCCAGGCAAGGCGTGTAGACGGTCATGTTGATTTCCGCCTCGGCCAGCGCCGTCCAGCATTCCGCGAATTCGGGATCAATTTCCAGTGCCTTTTCCAGCAATTCGATCGCCGTTGGTAGCACCCCTTCGCCAATGGCTCTTATGGTCAAGGCCCGGCCTTGCATATACAGCCCATAGGCTTCTCTATTGCCGGTAAGTTTGCGAATTTCCGGCTTGTGTTCCTGCAGTTTCAAAGCGTCGCCGACGCCATCTGTTACGGCTCTGGCGACCTCTGCTCTGGCCGCAAACATATCATCCAGACTGCCTTCATAGCCATAAGACCAAATCTCAAAGCCCGATTCTGCTTCGATCAGACCGATATTGACTTGCACCTGCTCGTCCTGACGCTGAACCGAACCGTCCAAAAGATGCGAAACGTTGAGCGTTTTTGCAATTTCCAAAGGGCTTTTATCGCTATCCTTGAATTGGAAAGATGATGTTCGCCCGGCCACAAGGAGCTGCGGCACTTGCCCCAAAGTTGTGATCAGTTCGTCCACTATCCCATCGGCAAAAAATCCATGGTCATCCGGCTGTGCTCGTGATTTGAACGGCAGTACGGCAATTCGCGCCTTTCCGGATTTTCTTTCTGCAATCTCTTTGGGAACGGCCGATCTTATAGACCAGGCATTGAGCAGGCGGGCGTGCACGGACAGGTCCTTGCTATCCTGCAATCCTGTCAATGCGTGGGTTACGGCAGCCTGCAATCGCTTCTCTGCCTGCCGTCGATGGTCGGTAATCCATTCTTGAAATTCATCACCAAACTGCATCTGGTCGAGCAACGGCTTTGCACCGATGATGGTCAGCAGCTCGGCTGCTTCGCCGCACTTTTCTTCGGTGAGATTGGTGTACAGCCGTTCAAGGTCACTTCCGACTGCGCCAGGCTTTAGCCTGATCCAGGATCGAGTGATATCCAGTATCTCTTGATCCAATGATGCCAGCACTTTGCCAAGATCGAGCAGGCATTGTCGCAGGCTGGCCTTTGCCTGCGCCTCAAACCGGCCTGGCCATAATAGTTTACTGAGATGCAATCGATCGATTGCTTCATCTGGTGCAAGGCACAGCATCGCAAGTATCGCCCGTGCCCGCCGGTTGGAGATGGTGATTTCTTTGCCGTCTGATGAAAATATTTGAAAGATGCCAAAAAGGTTCGCGTTCAAGCCATCTTGCAACTCAGAATCCATCTACCCGCCCCCAATAGAAATTTAACATAGTGGAAAACTGCATTTTCACAATCACTTGATAAGAACATTCCAGACTGGGTTTTGGCTGAGAGAAGAAATGCATATGATCCAATCTCCTGCCTCCACAAGAAAACTGGATCACCATCAACGAAAACAATCAACCGACTGTTTTGACACAATCAGGTCGTGAACTGACTGGCAGCTTTTTCCTGTTCCATAGTCCAAACCAGACAGGCTCCTCCCGGCCCACTTTTTGCCGTTCGCCTAGATCACTTATAATTCCGCTGAGCCAATTCGATTATATTGTCGGCATTGATTTCAGAACTCCGAATGGTCAGCAAAAAACTACAATCGCTGTGTGATTCAGGAAACCAATCGATAGCTGGCAATCGTCCAAAAAAAAACATCCCCATAAATGACATAAACCAGCCCCTGTCCGGATGGTGCCTGGACAGCAACCCGCGCATCTTCAGGGCCGTGTTGTCATCCTGCGGATGCTTGCCCGCACCATCCCTTCATGCGGGGTTTCCCTCATGTGCATTCGGTGCAGTCCAGACCCCAGCCGGACCTTTCGGGGCTTAGTCAAAGGGATGGTCCCTTGGACGAACAAATTTACTTCGAAAGGTATTTCAAAATGAAAAACACAGTCACACTTGTCGGCTTCGTAGGTAACGATCCAGAGGTTCGTGAAACCAAGTCAGATGCAACAATTACAAACATCTCGCTGGCAACAACCCGCTCCTTCAAAGACAGTGAAGGCGAACGTCAGCAAGATACCGAATGGCATCGTATCACTTGCTTCAACGGCATCGGAAAATGCGTTGCCGAGCATGTCACTAAAGGTGCCATGATCATGGTTACGGGACGCATCCATTATACCAAGTGGACGGACGATCAGAACGTCACTCGCTACGGCTGCGAGATCATCGCCGAGCAGGTTGATTTTCTCGCAAAGGCGAAAGCTAAATCACCCGACTAGACATCAACATCATTGATCCATTCCGAGGCTCGGTAGCATCCGCTACCGGGCCTCTTTTTTGTATCACAAACTTTAAAACATATGGTCAGTTTGATGTTAGATTTTTCATAATGAGGAATTTTCAAACAAGTTAAACACTCCAGCGGATCGGGAGAAAATTGACAAAATCCGCTCAGCAGTTTTTGGCTTTTGCATGCTATTTGGTTGCCAAATGGCTTTTTTGGACCGTTTCTCTTTCGGTCTCAGAAACGTCCGGCTTGTCCGTTTCAAGGAAAGTTATTTAAAATCAGTTATTTATAGGTCAAGAAACGAGACTGGATCAGTCCTGCCGAGCTGGGAACTTGACAGCACACCGTACGCAGCTCGCTGCCTTGGGTATATTGTTTTATATCAATTGTTTAAGTTCCAAAATGGCCCGATGTAACAGACAAATCCTCTAAGACTTGGTGGGTTTTGGGCAAGTCTTACCCCAATCACGTCAGCATAACATATTGATAAAAAGCGATATATAACCGATTGACTTAGACTTGTTCACGATTTATTCTTATTGGGCTTTTCGAAGGGTGAACCAGGTTCTTGAACGTCAAGGAACCTGAGTATGACCAACCATATTTGCTTACAAACCTATCTTTCTTATCCGCTGGCGCAGTGGGTCAGGTCGGAGGCTGACGATCACGGGGAATGTGTCAGCGTCTTCATTCGTGATCTTGTGATGGCGGCGTATATTGCGCAGGATGAAGGTAATAGCGACGCTTTAAAAGGCCTCGACAAAGCCCGCGAGATTGTATTTTCGTCCGTAGCGCTTGATGCCATTTTGACTGCCCATCCAGATAGTTCGCTTCGGCAAAAAACCCATGATGCCTATGCCCGCCGCCTGCAGCGATTGGGGCTTGCTCCTGCCTCTTCGAATGGAGGTCGTGATGAAGCGTAATCTGGTCAATTTCACGCGCGGTAGCCAGCTTCTCGGGCACTTTGGATTCATGTTCGCAAGTGGGCTCAAAGCCCCTCTCATTATCGCTGCTATTCTCCTGTTAGGGATGTGCTATTGGCAGGTAACATCTGGCCTCACCGACCATCAGCGCTACCTTGCCGGCATGAACCTTTATGCATCGCTCTACGGGTTCATGGAGTTTGATCCTACCAAGCCGGTTAATCTTGATCTTGCCGGTGGCGCGAGCACTGAAATGGCGATTTCAACGGTTCAGAACTTCCCTCCTGTCGTGCGCGCAATGGAAGCATTATGGACTGCGCTCCGGACGGCTTTGGCCATCTCCGTATTGCTGTTTCTGCCTGCCTTTATACTATTTTATTGGGTGGCTGAATATTTTGGTGGACGGTCGAAAGAAAGTAAACATGAACGCGGAGCGCAGCTTGCAACATTGCCCCAGCTGCAAGCGGAAATAACCCGCCATAATGCTAGCGAGCAGGTAAGGGAAATGCGCGCCGAATTAGGCCGGCGTTGGCGACTGGCAGGGCAGCATGGGCTCGATGCGGCGGGCTATTATACTCCCTCTGCAATTACAGGTGTTCGTTATCCCTGGCGGCTTGAACAGAGCCATGCGATGCTGATCGGAACCACCGGAACCGGTAAAACCGTTGCCTTGCTGGAGATGATAGACGAGGCCCGCAGAAAGGGACAGCGCGCCGTCATATTCGATCTGACCGGCGCTTTTATCGAACATTTCTATGACCCTTCGCGTGATGTCATATTGAACCCGCTTGATGCCCGCTGTCCGCAATGGAGTGTGTTCAATGATTGCAGCACCATTGCCGAATTTCACAGCGCTGCTGAAGCAATAGTACCCCAGGATGGGGGCGGCGATGACCAGTTCTGGGTTATTGGTGCCCGCTCGGTATTTGTGCAATCCTGCATGCAACTGATGAAGGCGGGAACGCCAACCAACGAGGCGCTCGCAAACAAGCTGATTACGGCCGATCTCACAGATGTTCATAAGCTCCTAAAGGGTACTGTCGCGGAGCAACTGACCGCGCCCAAAGCGGCCCGGATGGCAACCTCAATCCGGGCTGTGCTTAATGCAAATGCCGAGGCTTTGATGTTGCTGCCCAAACATGGTCCGCACTTTTCAATCCGCGACTGGGTGCAGGGTGAATGCGAACGCGGCGGGATCATATTTATATCCGCGCGCTATGTGGACATGAGTATCTGTTCCAAGCTGCTAACATTGTGGATGGACACT
>TARA_R110001599_G_scaffold83591_1_pt1 | contig 17528 bp, 10 predicted proteins | sample TARA_R110001599 | Tara Oceans TARA_R110001599 (sample SAMEA4398360) | marine metagenome | biome: Polar Biome; feature: [MES] marine water layer (ENVO:01000295) within the mesopelagic zone...; material: water (ENVO:00002006), including particulate matter (ENVO:01000060) such as...... | reverse complement strand
AGGCACCAGTACCTGTGTATGTACCTGCTACACTTGATGTTAAAGGAACATTAGTATATGAACCTACGGGTGCCGATGTTGGTTGAGTTATAATCGAACCTAATAATTCCTGAGGGTTTCTAAGTAATTGACCATTAGGGGTTTGGGTTTCTTCAAATGAAGCCGATATAGTAGATAATGAATAAGGGTAAGGCATATCTAAAAATACACTATTAGCATTAGGTATATATCTTCTAAGTAAAAAGAAATCTAAATTAAGTGAGCCAGCAGGTAATGGTCTGTCTAGTTCAATTTTAATACGACCTAGATCATCATCCATCATATTTTCTTGTGGAGCCCAAACTTTTACAATTTTATAAGAATAATTTTCATTATTTCCAAATCTAATTTCATCATTTTCTTCAATGAATACTGTTGAAATTGGAGTACCTATTTTAGTTGATTTTGGTTCTTGGTTTCCTGGGAATCCTACATAAGGTCCTGGGTTGTAAGGTAATTCTCCTTGTGTAAAATCACTACCATACGCCTCATTTATTAAGGAAGAGGACATATATAAATATTTAGTAGAAGTATCTGTTGTAGGAATACCACTAGTTGGTAAATCATTTGCAAATACCCAATATGGGGCAGATGCTGTGTTTTCGGTTTCTAATAAATGATCTTTAGATCCTACTAAGGATAGTTTAGATGCAAATTGTGGGCCTGGAAATCCTACTGGTCCTATAGTATTTTTATTATTATTTCCTTGTAGAATATCAGCTTCAACTTTAAATCTTATAGAACTATCTTTTTTAAATATACTTTCACCAGAATTAGCATAAAAAACCCATTCTAATCCTTGAATTGGTCCTCCTTCTTCTATACCAGTTCCCCCAAGTCCTCTAGCATTTAGTATAGATTCAACAATTGCTTCATCAACTTGCATGTTAAGTTTATTATCTCTATCTAATTTAAGTCCTGATGAGACAGCAAATGATGTTGTTGATCTTGATTTTTTCCAGAAACTACCACCTGTACTTCTTGTAGTAGTTGTTGCTCCAACAAAATTAACTTTATCTACTACTGACCCAGCATCATAAGGTTGGTTTCCTTTCCAAACTCTTAATCTTATATCTTCAGCATTAAAAGGTATGTTAGTTGTTGTACCATCGTAAGTGTATTCTAAACCTAATTTTGTTGTAAATTCTACATATTCTCTTCTCTTAGTTTTTCTTTTCCAATTTCCTTTTCTAAAATAATCTGCTGAGTATATATAAGTTGTGGGAACTGATTGGACTGTACTTAAGTATTGTTGTTGTGATGTATCTTGACCCGCAGATCTAAAACTCTCACTTACAAATGCAACAGCACCCGTTGGTTGACCAGAAGGTAATAAATATGCATCTTCAGTAAAAGAGCCTGATGTAAGTGACAAAGATGGATCAACATAAAAACTAACACTTCTTCCTGTAGTAGCAGATGAAGTACCTTGGGCTACAAATCTATAAGATGTAAATCCTGTATCTGGGTTATCATATAAACTAAGACGTCCAGATCCTGAAAATGGTATTCCACTTGAATATCCTCTACTACTAGTTTGAGAATATAAAACAGGAGCTAAATATGTTCCTACAGATATTATCTTATGTTCTTGATTTAACTCTTCTAAAATTTGAGCATCTGCTTCTATATCTATTCCTAATTTAGTTGTATTATCTACAGGGAATGTTTTTTCAACAATGTCTTTTGCTACCCCCTGTAATGATGGAGGTAAGGCATTTCCTTGACCATCTACTAAATATGATAAATTTAATCTAGTAACATCATTTTTTATTGGATATGGATCCTTTATAGAACTAAAATACCCAAAATAAGCATTTCTTAATTCTATTACTGGTAATTGACCGTATGTTCCGAAATCAGTAGGTGACCAAACATTTAAAAAATTACTTTGTGCTTTTGAACCATCATATCTAATATCTGTCCAAGAATGTTGAGTATAGTTAGAATCTGGGACTGTTGCTCTTTGAGCGCTACCCGATATAATTTGTGCTTGATTAACAGGGATTAAAGAACCTAATTGGTTGGTATAATCTACATCCATTAAATAAGTACTTGGCCTTTGAAAGTTAAAGTTATTTATTAATGGTTGACAATTTGTAGCTAAGGCAAATGGTAAAATACCACCAGTATAATAATTAGGTACAATTATATTTGTTAATACAGGTACAGAATACTTACCATATCCTGGGGTTACTATTGCTGTTTCTCCACCATAAGCATCATCACCATATATAGCAGTTCCATAATCTGATGGATCATCAAGTATACTACCAAATTTAGATTCAGATGGAAATATACTCATAGTATATTCTGTTATATCTAAAAATGAACCCAGGTTTTTATTCGCTCTAATTGCTACTCTAAAAGTATCATTATATGCAAAGTTTGAAATAAATGAACCACTTAGTTCAACATCTCTAACATCATTTTCATCTTTTACAATAAAATCACGTGAAAATACCGGTGAACCTATAGTAGATATATCATCAGCATTACCCTTAAATATTTGTAATGAACCTGTAAATTTGTAACCACTTTCAGAATCTTGGATTGAGTTAGTAATTATTAATTGTGGTGAGTTAGTATCAAATGCTGGTTGTATTGCTACGAAGGGTAATAAACCTCCTGGTATAATGGGTATATTTGGAAAATAGGTACCTGAAATATAGGTTTCTAAAAAGTACATACTTTCAGTTGTATTAATAGTAGGATATAAAGTATTAGACTCTATAAGGTTACTAGTAATAGCTCCTACAGTTGATGTGGGTTGTGTTCCACCATCTCTAGCATTAACTATGACTATTTCTTGGGAAGTTAAAGTTCTAGTTTTAATTGTTTCGGTTAAAGCATCAGTATATTCGAAAGTTGCTGCTCCTGAACCTGTAACACCATATCTATTTTCAATATATGAACTTGTTCTATATATGTTATTTATAGGACTATCTGCAAAAGTTACTGTGGTTTGTGGTGAAACATCAACATTCATAGCATACAAAGAAGATGTAATTAATTGTGCTGGATTGTGTGTAGATCCTGTTACCCACAATCTTTGTTGTACATTTGCATTTATTTGGTTTGAAGGTACTAGACCTCTAAATTCTATTTTGGATGGGGATGAAGGGCTACCTTGAGTAACATTTCCTACAAATTCTGTAGCTGTTTGAGTATTTCCTGAGTTTGAAGTACCACCAGCACCTGTAATTGCAGCATTCCCTGTATTACTTACAGTTGATGTATTAAATGCTAATAGACAATTCCATGTATTTAACCAATAACTAAAGGTTTGGTCAAATCCTGAAATATCTAATTGGAATTTATGTGTTCCTGTAGAATTAGGTCCAAGGTAAATACCAGTGTAAACTTGAATACCTGTTTTTACTATTGTTTGTGTACCACCAGTTGCAGCAAAACCTCTTACAGAACCAGGGATTGAAGTGTATTGGTTAGAGTCAATTTGTCTTCTTAATGAAACTCTATTATATGGTTGGCTAGGTTGATTTAGAGGACCAGCTGGTAAATTTGGGTTTGCTGGTATTAGTCCTGGTAAATGAGCATTTGATGACATATCAAATTCAAAGAATAAAATTGCTGAAGCTGGTTCACCACCTCCATCTTGAATGTGATTATGTAATGTTTGTAAATCAATTTCTATAGTAGCTACATTATTACTATCTAATGAAAAACTTGCATAAGAAGGGTCAAATCCAAAACCAAAATTTGGGTTTGTAAAACCAGGGGGTATAGGATTACCTGTTCCTTGTCTAGGACCAAAATTTGAAGGCCTACCTTGAGGGGTTGGTTGGACTGTTCCTCCTACTTGAAAATTATCAAAACCAAAATCAAATGAAGCAGTACCCGCTTGTGAAATTAAAGCATGACCCGAGGCATCATTTATAGTATTTGGTAGGACTTCTATAGTCATATTATCTGTAAATTGATTACCAACTCCTACTGCATTACCAGCATTAAATTGTTTAACCATCCATAGGTTTGAAGAATCAGCAAATATTACAGAATTACCGTTTAATAATGTAGTAGCATTTGATACTGTAATAGTATTATTAACATCACTAGCATTATATATAACAAAATTATTAGCATTATTAAAGACATTAGTATCCTGTATATAACTAACATTATCACTAGTTGTTAATGATATAAACATTTGTGTAGCTAAGTTAATATTAGCATTATTAAAAGCAACTTGTTTAAAGCTATTATTACCCATGAAAGTATCAGTAGTAAATGTATAAGGTAGCCTAAATGGATGTATTTGATCCCCAAAAGCAGCATTTGATATATTAGTATTAAAAAATGAAGGATCTAAATCTATCGTAACTGGAGGTAGTTTAAAACTAGCTTCAGTAGTACCACCTGCTGGTTGTATTGTTGCTTGTGGTACTAAAGGTAAATTAGATGTAAATGAACTACCTGAATGATAAATACCCTTACTTAATATATCAGCTACTACAGCGTTTCCTCCTGAAGCACTATATGCTATAGAGGCAGATAATATCCAAGGAACATTTGGTGTTCTTGGTATAGTATAAACACCCCAATCATAAGCTTCTTGATCATTTAATATTCCGGTTGTTAAATAATCAATAGACCCAGTATCAAAAAACCCTAAGGCATCATTATATACATCATTATAATATCTTATAGGTTGTAATTGAAAATTTGAAAGTGCGTGAAAGAAATTTTGTGAGTTTGGATCAAAACCAGGTACAGAAGGGTTTGCTGATGATGATACATTACCAGATACTCTTAAACTCCAATCTTCAGTACCACCATTGGATGAGGATACAAATCTATAATCTCCTCTGCTAGTATCTACATTTAATAAAGCAGAATTAGGATTAATAGTTGTTCCTTCTATATAATATTTTTTAAAACCTTCAGGAAATATAAGTTGTATAAATTCAACACCTAGTAAATAATCTCTTACCTCTTCTCCCTCATAATCCCTGGATGCTAATTTAATTTTTGTAGCTTCATATTCTTGGGTTACTGGGTTTCTTTCAGTAAATATCCAAACATAACCTGGTAGAGGTTCGTTTCTATTATCTTGCCAAAGACCTACAGTTGTTGTACCATAAAAGAAATCGGTAGAAGAATCGGAGAAAAATAATGGATAATATCTAAGTGGGGCATCTGGTACCTTATGATAAGGCATACAATCTGGGCTTAAAGATTGAGTTGTAACTATTATTTCTGACCCACTAAATTCTCCATTAAAGAATTCATCTTGGTTAAATATAATCTGAACTTCTCTACCTAATTTGCCTTCTAAAGATTCAGAATAACTCTGAGTTATACCATATTTGTTAGTTAAATTATAAGCCGATGCTGAAGGGGATGTTCTTAATCCACTATATTGTTGTAATGAACCACCTGTTCCTCCACTAAATCTATAAATAGATGAACCACTAATGAACTCATATGCTCCTGTATCTCCTGAACCTGTACTGTAATCTCTTACTTGGGGTTTAAGTGTACCTGAATACGCGGCACTTAACCAAGATACTTGAGGTGGTCTTACTCTATTTCTTTCTAATAAATTTTGTTTTATTACTACACCAGAAGTTAAACTTGTTCTAGCAGGTACAAAATCTTTAATCATTTTAAATAATGAATTATCAAAAAATTTCATTAATCTAATAAAATCATTAAGATTATAACCACTTATATATTTTTGGAAATACTCATCTCTTAAAGTATCTAAATTGGGATAAGAATAACCCGATTCTGATATTTGTCTTGGGTCACCTATATATTCACCTAAATTAAAATACCCCATTTGTGAATTAATATCATCATTAACCTGATCCTGTGGTGAAAAAGCTACCTCCATATAATCTACACCAGGAGTATAACTAGCACTTTCGAAAGAAATTTGTTGAAGTGATCTTATTGCAGATAAAGTATTACCTGCAGGCATTATTAATTCATTAGTTGAAATTTTATCTGTTACTCTATTTCTTATTCCACCTAATACTTGATCTTGATGTATATATTCTCTATTAATTGAAAAATTAGAGGAACTAATGTAAAAACTACTATTAGTTGCAAAAGATGAGGTTATAAAAGGAGCTGATCCTGTTATTTTAGGGTGAACAGATGTTGTACTCCCCGTATTTAATAGAGTACCTAAATCAGCTCTAAAAATTAATTCATTTGGGGCACTATTTATTTTATTACCTTCAAATGAAAATGGATTCATTGTATAATCATAAAATACATTTGGGAGTATTTCTGTATTATAATATCTTATTTCTTGGTATGAACCAGAAAATAGGGTATATGTTTTACTACCTACAACTACATCATTACCCTCATTAGGGAAATATACTTCATCGGCATTAAAATAGTAATTACTATCAAAACCAGTAACAGTACTTGAACCTGTAAATCCTAAATTTTTATTTATTTGATTAGCTGCTAATAATGAAGCAGTATTTAGAGTATTAACTGTTGTTTGTATTGACCACCATCCACCATCAAAGAATGGAAAATATAAACTAGATGAAATGTTTGGTTTAGTATTAACATCAGGAATAAACTTTAATGTACCATATTCATTTTCAGGATCTGGAATGCTACCAGAATATGAACCACTAGTAAGACCACTTCCTGTATATTCTAATACTAGTACACTTCCACCTCCAAATGTTTGGTATATAGACTGAGAGTAATGTGTACCAGAAGGGATTCCATCAGTTTTAAATCTTAATTGTACTGTTTTTGGTGAGTCATATCCATCGCTTAAATTAACATTAGGATCAAAGGATGATGAAATAATATATTTTCCATCAGTGTCAAATTTGTAATTAAATACTCTTTGTTGTAAATCCCAATCTTGAGAATTATTTCTATCTTTACCCCCAAATTCGTTTATTCTTAAAATAGTATCAGGAATACCATACGCAGTAATTAATGCTCTTAAGCCAGGTACTGTACCCTTAGTTTTAATTAAATATGGTAAATTATGGTATAAACGCTTATATAAACGCTTATTAGCATCATCCAATGGCATTATATCATTAGACCCCGATATTTGATTATTTACGTACTCATACCCAGAAGGTGTATTAACTTCACCACCAATTGACCCCGTCATATTAATGAAAGGAAAGGCACTACCTGATGGAGTTAATCCTAAAAATGCGGTATATAAATCATCAGTATTAAAATTGTTTGAATATAATTTTATACCAAAATCTTTAATAGCATCTGCTACTAAATCCTTTGATATTCCATAATCTAAACGGTTATCAGCATTATATTTGTTACTTAAATCCTTAGTATATACCCAAGTATTATCGTATTGTTGAGCAACCATATCTACAAATATTAGATATTGGTTATTATTAACATCATCCCTTAAATATTCAGGGATAGCATAATATAAATAATCTTGATTATTTACATCATAATTAGAAGCTGATAGTAATTGTCCTCCATAATTAATACTCCCTTCATCTTCACTACCTAACCAATCTATAGCTTCTGTGCTGCCTGTAGAGTAAAGTTTAAAGGGAGGAAAAGAATTTGATTTAGGCCAAGAGTATTTAGATCCACTATTATAATAAAGAAAATAATCATAACCATCAAAATTTGAAATTATTGTATTTATTTGATTTTCATATAAAAGTTTAGAATTTTTAATGGAAGTGGTATTTTTAGTATCACTTAATATTGAGTTTGATAAAGTAACTATGGAATTATTATAGCTTTCTATTAAACCTAATTTATAAGAAAAATTCTTTAATCTTGAAGTTGCAGAACTAAAATTAACAAAATTACCATAATTTTCATAATCTATATTAATAGATATTTCTCTTTTGTTTAAAAGAGTTCGAAGTTGTGTTGAAGAACTAGTAAGATTAGTGTTAATTAACTCAGTAAGATTATATAGTTGTCCTGATTCACCCGTTTGGTCTACTACATTTAAGTTAAAATTAGGACCATTAATAAAATTTAGATCAAATTTGTTTAAAGGAATAAATGGGAATTGAACCCTATACATTTGAGGAGAAGAAACTTCTTCTACTACCCATAAAGTTGATTTTATATCAAAATTTGAGGGTAAAGGTTCGTATAGTTTTATTAATATAGTTGGATCTTCTGAATCTTCATCCTCTATTTTAATGTTATTGGCTATAATAGTTTGATTTTCTCCAAAATTTAAATAAAAATCTACAAAGTATTCAGCAGTATTTCTAGATTGGATAAAGTCAGTAGTAGTACTAACCATATTTAGATTAGTAATAGTGTTACTATCTAATCTAATTTCTGTTCTATCGGATGATATTTCTCTTATATAATAATTAAGATCAATATTAGAACCTAATCTGTATCTGTAAAATGAATAAAGTATACTATATATAGAATTATCATATCCTAAATTTCTTAAATCTAATTCAGGAGTTAATACTATATCTCCTTGAAGAACATCATAACTAGTTAACTTTAAAGTACCATTTAAAGGGTATATTAAAGTATTATTTTCATCATATACATAAAATTCAATATAATCTGTTTCTTCATTAAATACGGTATCTAAATCTGATGATGCTATTAATTCCTGATCACTAGGAATATATTCCTGTAATTCAAAATTAGTAGGGTCTTGAGTTTGTATAATTGTTTTATCTTCTTCCATATTTTATTTAAAAATATCCTATTCCTGTAATATTACTGGTATCTGGTTCTAGTTCTTTTGGAGATAAATCCCCTATATCTTGTGATAACTCCTGAGCGGATGCTGCAAGTGTAGACTGAGCACCTTCTAATTCTAATTGTAATTGTGATAATGCTTTCATTGTTTCTGGTGATGTGCTACCTGATACTTGTAATTTAACATTTTCCATTTGTAGTGTAAGGTTATCAGATCTTAGTGAAGCAATTTCTGCTCTTAATGCTTCAATTTCAATATTATCATCTTCAAAATTTATATAATCACCACTTGTTTTTACTAAATACTCATGAGAATTTATTTCTCCATTAGGAGGTATGTCATAAAAAAGTTCACTATATTGATCAAAAAATTCTTCTACATTAGGTTGAGCTATTAAGTCATCACCTATTGAAGTAACCCCTAATTCACTAAAACTAGTATCTATAGTCCTTACATATTGGGCTTTACTAAAAACCTCTTTTCTTAAATCAATTATTTCTTTTGCCATTATCCATTAACTACTTTAAAATAATAATCTTCATCTTTAACTAGTACACTACCATTAACCGTAGTTTTTATTAATATCTTATAATATCTTTCTGGTTGTAAACCATTCATATACACATCAAAATAATTACTATTATTATCACAACTAATTTTTGTAAAATTACTATCAAAATCTACAATAAATTCATTAGTATCTAAATCTTTAATAGCATAATATGAATCCTGCGGTAAAGCAAAATTATTAGTATACACAGATGCCGTTTGGAATGTACGAACTGGAAATTCGGGACGCACGTTTAATCTAAATCTATTAAAACTTTGTGAATAAAAGATTCCGGGATTTTGGTCTACACTTATAAATAAATCGGTTGTTGCTATTTCAGTTAAAGTAGTACTATATGAAAAATCATCCCATTTTAATTCTAAAACTGGAGGGTATATTGTATTAGTATCAACTGAGTAATATTTTAATATAGGTTGAATTGATCTAGATGGAGTAAATTCTATACTATCATCCCATTTTAATATAAACCCATCATTAGGGAATTGTAAATATGTACCAGGGGCTATATTTTTACTGCTTGAATACCATAATTTTATAGTATCAGTTACACCTATGTTTAGATCTTTTGTAGATCTAACACTAAAAGTTTGTGAACCTACAAGTGAAGTTATATTGACATTATTTGATCCTGTTAACCAAGTTCCACCACCACTATTACCGGATGTATATGAACTGGTAACAAAGGGTCTAATATCATCTACAGGCCATTTGTGAGATCCAGAGTCATTTGTAAATATCCAGCTTACACCATTTACTGTTTGAGGTGAATCTAAATATTGCCCTGTACCATTAACCCATGATCCAGATACTGGGTAGACATATACAGTAGATGTTTGGGTAATTCCTTCAGCTACGGCTATAGAAGTTTTTAAACTACTAGACCAATTAGAATTTAATATTTTAGTATCAAAAACACTATTTATTTCGGTTTGATCAAATTCAATTAAACTTCTAGCCACTCTAGGGCTAGGGGTTAGTGTAATAGGGAATTCACTATTTACTTCTAACATTGCATCTAAACCAGTATTCATAGCTGGGTAGCCAGAATATATAGTTGCATCTTTAATTGGGAATAATTTATATACTGCCATAATTATAAGTTTACTACTTGTCCTTTTATATCAAGATTAGGAAATTTAATTTCAAATATCATAGGATCTATTGAAGGATAAATTACTTTATTTTGTGTTGCTCCATCTATATCATACGCATATGAAGAATACCCTTGAGATATATCCGTTTTGTTTGTTACTATTACATTTTTAACTGTTTGTACTCCTGTTACACTATCTAATAGTATTTCTAATTGGGATAAAATAATAGGTTGGTTTATTTGGGTGTTTTGAGTATTAATAAAATTATTTACTAAAGTAATACAAGTTCTTAATATTTGATTATTATTAACCTCAGGAATAGTAATTACTTGGAATTCAACCCCTAAATTTATTATAAAGGCATCTTTTATATTAATACTATCTCCTATCATTCTATAATTACTTAAATAGGTTTTTATATTTTGTTTTAAAGTAGAAGAGGTTGGTGCTAATGTACCATCAACATTTTGGGTTAAAACATATAAATCTAAAGTAGCATCCTCTTCATTAGATAAGGGTTTTTGAGCGTAAGCTTTTGTTACTATACCATATTTTCCAGGCATACTTAAAGTTCTAATTAAATAATCATCAGCAGTAACTGCTCTTAATTGGGTATTAGAATTAGACATTATATTTTCTCTTAATTCCGTTATAGTATCTCCCCCTCTACCTCCTGATGCCGCTTCTGGGTTATTTACTGCTATGGATTCGAATACATAATCTGATGTGCTAGCATTTAGATTCGTTTTTTGAAATTTAATATTTGCGGTATTAATAAAAGTTAAACTATTTGCAGGAACATTAGAAACTACACCACCCCCAGATAAGTATTCAACAAATATATTTGTTTCAGATGGGGCAATACCATACGTGTTAGTAAATATAAAATTGGTTGGACTGTAAGCTGTAGTTAATTGGTCTCTTTTAAATGTTAAACCTAACCCTACATTGTCTGGGTTTGGTATTATTAATTCTGCTGTATCATTTGGATTACCTGAGCCAAATTGTATTAAGGTTTGATTTGCATTTACTGCTCTAGATGTAAATCTAAATGGGGTTTGTTCTGTTTGTAATATATAAGGAACATTTCCACTATTTTGGTAATTATTAGGATCATTTATGTTTGAATTTTTAATATTCTTAAATACTAATTCTTGTGCTAAATAATTAACTTCTGAATATTTATTACCATTTGAATCTGTTACACTTAAAATACCACCCAATTGGCTATCGGGGATTGTAATTGTAGGAAATTCTACATAAGACCCCATGTTAGATTGAATACCTTTAATTTCTCCAGATAAGGCATTTCTTGATTTTTTTAATAAATAGTATGAGGGTTCACCTGAAGTTATTTGGGCTACTGAAAGTTCAGTTGGGTCTAATGAATTTGAGACTGCAAAGTTAATAGGATCTTCAATAGTAAAAGAAATTCCTCTATCGGAAGTTACAGTAGTATTTCCAGGTACTAAAACAGCATAATCATAATCCGGAACATATTCTGTACCTACTTGTTTAGATGGTATTTGTTGATAAAAATCAACTGTAGTTGTTGCTAATCCTGTTAGTTTAGGTTTATAACCAAACATATATGCCATTTCATATAAGTTATTATTTTGATTAGCAAATTGTAAATATGTTTCTTGTATTTGTGAATCTAAATAAAAAGATAATACATCACCTACATAAGCAGCTTGTTCCATAAACATCATACCAGTAGATGCAGGATCAAAATCTGTATAAGTGTTAGGGAAATAAGTTTGAGTGAAATTAATTAATTCACTTCTTAAATCTGTAAATCCTCTATTTACATATGATATATTTCTATTTATGTTTTGATTTATAATAGCCATTAAGTAAAGTTTAATAATAATTCATCGTTAATATTAGTGTTAGGAATGCTGTAATTTATTTTAACTGTAATTGCATTTTGGTCCTGATCAGAAAGTATTACTACTTCTTGTATTAATACATTTGAAAAATTGTTTAATATTTTATTTTGAATATCCTGTTTTAAATAATCTAAATTATCTTCTCTAATTTGAGTAAATATGAATTTTCTTAAACCACCTCCAAATTTAGGGTTTGCAGGTCTTTCACCTGGGTTTGTTAGTAAAAAATTAATTAAATTAACTTTAATAGCATCCCTAGTTTGAAAATTAGGATTAAATACCGCATCCCCATTTATGGGAAGATCAAATCCTATAGCTGTACCTGGAGCTAGATCATCTGGATATATTTGTCCTACTAAATAAGCCATAATTTATTTTTTCATTAATCCCATTATTTGATCCATACTTACACTTCCTTCTGGAAGTTTTCCATTTGGAGACATTGTATCCATTCCAGGTGTTACACTCATAGGGACATTAGAGGTTGTTGCATTAATTGTTCCATTTGCTCCTGGCATCATTGATCCTAATACATTTTGAATGTTTTCTCTCATAACCATTCTATTATCTTCGGGCATTGGAGTCTGCATCATAGGATTCATTGGTCCAGGTGTGTCTGCTACTTTTAAGGGTGCAGCTGTTCTAGTTTCGATAACTGTTTGTTTAGGTGAGCGTACAGCCTCCATAAGAATGTCTTTCATTTCTTCTTGGATTGCTTCCTTTACGGCTTCCTTTACGATTGTTTTTAATTGACTTAGTTTCATACGTATATGATTTATTATAAATATTAAATTAGAATGCTTTTAAATTATTTGATTTAATGTAAAATGCAAGTTCATTAATTAAAACTTGATCCGTAGCACTAAATGATTGTTCTCCTCGAAGTTGTATAACACCATCTGAGTTTTTTGCAATTGCTTGTCTTGGGGTAATAGATCCTACTACATTTTTCCCTTCTATTACTACAATATCAAAACCATTTACTTTACCTATAGTAGCTAAACCTTGTTCTTCATTTTCAGCTTCTAGATTATTTAACTCCTCTCTTAATTCTTCAAGAGTAATTTCACCACTATCTATTTTATCTTGAGCACATTTACTAATAGATTTATCTATAGCTTTAATTAAAAGTTTAGCAATAATTAATCCTGCTATAAGAAAGGCTAAAGATATTATAACTTGTTTATTAAGAGTTTTATTTATATCTTCTAATTCTTCTAGTAAATCATCTATTCTTTGTAAAGCAGCTATAACATTATAAGTTATAGAACCAGCTAAACCCCCAAAATCTTTAGCAGGTGGAGTACCAAAGGACATAGGAAATGGAAGAGCATCTAAATTCATCCTAGTAGCAAATAAAGAATTAGTTAAAACTAAAAATACAGCGGCTAAACCAGTATTGATAATAACAGATGTAAAGATTTGATTAATTTGCCTAATTGCTCTATTTCTCCTTGCTATTGCATCCTTTAAATTCTGAGGTGAAGGACATACTGCTTGTTCCATCTGGGATGGTTTTGATATAGCAAATGTAAGTAATATACCTATTAATAATGGGATTAACTTTTGTGTAAGTAAATTAGTAACTTTTTGTACACTTTTTTTTCTGCCTATTAATACCTTTTCAGCTATTTCTAAACCAAAACTACTAATTCTTTGACCTGCTGCATATATAGTATTATTAAATTCATCTTTAGCTAATTCAGCTGCTTGGTCAATATTAAACAACCCCTTAGTGCTAATATCTTTTTTTATTTTATTATTTAAGGTTATTAAAGAAGTAGAAGTTGGTAGATATTTAGGTTTTTGAAAGTTTAAACCTAAACCTAATATTGAAGTTAATTCTCTTTTTTCTCCATTATTATTATCATCTTCTATACCAAGAACTAAAGCTTTAAAAGTTATTGAATAGTACCCATCTTTATCTGTAGTTGTAGGTGGTAGTTTAGCAGTTAATATAGGAAGTGGGGTGTATACTCTAAAATCAGTAGCAAGTTTAATATCTACATTTAAGGCTGATATTTCTTTAGGTAAATTTACTCCAACATCTCCTTCTAAAGGTGGAACACCTAAACTAGCAGCATCTATCCCAAGTGATACTTTTACACCCTTAAGTGGGGTTGCTGTTTGAGAATCATAGATTCTTCCATTAACTGTATAAGTTTCAAAACGTGGAATGTTTTGTTGTTTTAATAATTCAATTTTTCTTTTAATTTCTTGAATTTTAACTTTTACCTTAGATTTTGCTTTATTTTTTAATTCAGAATTTTTTAATGATTGTTGTTCTACATTTAAATTTTCATCTTGATTAGGTTCTATTCCTATCCCGGATATAGATTCTTCAACAATTTCTTGCTGTTCTTTTAAATCACTTACTAAATCTTTTAAAACCTTAGCAAACTCTTTGCCCGCTGTTTTACCTATAATTTTTTCAAATTTAGGTTGTTCAATTAATTTAGTTCCTAGGTTTTGGAGAAAAGATAAATCCATATTATATGCTTTTTACAGATTTAGATAAATAAGTTTTTGTTTGACTTTTCATATTTTCTGCCATTACTTTTAAATTAGCGGCTGTTGCTGAAGAGGGTCCTAAAAGAGGTTCTGATGATAAGGAATCACATAGTAAAGATATCCCAAATAGTAATTGTTCAAACCCAACCATAAATTTATCACCTAATATAATAGACTCACTTGCATTTTTTTCTCCTAATCTTACTTCTTTACCTTGTAATATAACATTACTTTTTCTTGAAAAAAGACCAATATCTTTTACAGCATTAAGTGATACACTTTGGTTAGATGTTAAAAATATACTATCCGTAGAGGAGTTTAAAACTAATCTTCCTGAGCTTAGTAGTATTTGATTTGCAGAGTATTCATTTAATGAGGAAGGGTTTGTATTTAATGCAGGAAAATCAGTAAATTCTGAATTTATAGGTATAACTTGGTTTGAAGTTAAATAAATAGAGGATAAATCTTTATTTATATTTTCAATTATAGGTTCAAATCCTTCAGAAGATGTATCTGAGGGTTGACCATTTCTTATAATTGTAATGGGGTTACCATTTTCACCTGAATTTGACCAATTGTTTTTATATAAAATACTATCACTTTTTGCAGTATTACCTAAACGAATAGAATTACCAAATCTTCCCTCCATAATTACATCACCCATAAAAGGTAATAAAGGATGGATATTATCTTTTTCTACAAAAGTACCACCAGTAGGGGGATTTAAATTCAATTCAAACTCACTATTTTGAGTAGTTCGTGGTACTCCACTTTCCATTTGAATATAATCCGTATCATTCACGGGTTCCATTGTTGCTTCTGTTAGGAGAGGGGTTGGAACTGCATTATGGTGGGGATGATTCCAACAACTTGTAGGTGAAATATAATAATATTTAAAAGATTCATTTAAACGTCCACTTTGTGTTTTATCAGGTAGTGAAAAAATTAATAATATTTCATTTATTATAGGATAGTTTGTTAAGTGAGGAAATAGAGGTGAAGCAACACTTATAGTCCCGTTGGGGTTAGGTTCATTTACATTTTCAAATTCAACTGTTCCTATACCATTCCACTGCCCATAATTTTCAAATTTAGGGCTAGTATCACTTATAACAATATCAGTTACTCTTCCACTTATAACTTTTCCATTAATAGCTTCTAATGAAGATAATATAGCATTATTATCATTACCATTAGTTAAACTATTGTTTAAACCCGAAAATCCATAATTAGTTGCCATCCTTTTTCTCTTCGAAGTTTTCGTTAAGCTTATCCAACTCAGCCATTAATTCTGCTTTTTCTTCTTCCGTTATACCCATGGAGTCTTCACTAGAACTATTATTAAGCGCACGCTGTACTATGGTCGCCATTTTAATTAATTGTTCATCGTTACGAACGCCAATATCCATGTATTCTTTGATAAGTGGTACAATTAAAGTAGCATCACCTATATCATTGATAAGGGGTTTAAGTTCTGAAATTAAACCTGTTATTTGTGTTGCTTTTTTCTTTTGGTTGTTGTAGATTTCTTCTAAAATACTTGAGAATTTTTTCTTCCCAAATACAACGCTGTCTAGTGCTCCCATAATATTTTTGTTATAAATATTAAGAAGGGTTAGAATTTAGTATAACCGTTCTCTAAATAAAATATATATTGCTGTTTAAATATATCATGAAGTTTATCAGCTATTTTAGTTATTTTAGGTGTTTTTACATCTACCATTTCTCTAATGTAAATATAAAGTGCCTTTTTGTTAAATACCTCTAATGTTTCCCTCTTTCTAAATAATTCTAAAATAGCGTCTGCTATTTGGGCATCATTCTTTTTTGGGAATAATTTAAAAATATTTTCTGAAACATGGTTTACATATATGTCAACATATTTATCTAAATCACTTTTAATTCTATCATCTCCCATACTGTAAATATGTGATGATCCTTCTTTAGATAATTCTTCAACCCCTACATTATTAATTTTCTTCTTATAATTTTTAGTATTATATAAAATTAACCAACGTTTTACTATAGTACCAAAATAAGAATAGGCTTTAGCTCCTCTTGTAGGATCAAATAGGTGAATTTTTGATAACAAAAAAGTAATTATTTCATGTTGTAAATGTTCTAAATCATTTACCTCAGTATGGTAAAATTTAAAGGTATGAATTATATTTTGGGTAAGTTTAAAGAAAGGATAATGAATATGTGCTTCATATATGTTGCTTTTATATCCAAAATCCTTTGAAATATTATACTTAACAATATAGTCCTCTGTTTCTTGAGTAAAGTAGTTCTTACTCTTAGGTCTTCTTTTTTTGATTGCCATTATTTGGATTTAAATGCCGAAAGGTTGGTTTGTAAAATTTTAACTTCTTCAAAAAACCAACCTATCTCATCATCACTTTTAAAAGATCCTTTTTCATCAATTTCATTTAAACGAATTGTAGCTTTTTCTATTTGTGACGACACACCTTCAATAAAAACATCCTGGGAAACAATAATATCTTCTGCTTCCTCACTTTTCCTTAAAAGATTAAAAGTCGTATATCCTAAGATAACGACTAATAAACTTAAAATTCCTGTTGCTATTGCTAATATCATAAATTATCCAACATATTCTTTAATCCTGGGCTAGACAATGTATTTAATGCCTTAGCTTTAGATGATTTTATGTTGCCCGTTAATGTATAATTCTTCTTTGGCGTCGCCACGCTATTCTTAGAGAACTTTGGTAACCATTC
>TARA_R110001599_G_scaffold38666_3_pt1 | contig 17545 bp, 12 predicted proteins | sample TARA_R110001599 | Tara Oceans TARA_R110001599 (sample SAMEA4398360) | marine metagenome | biome: Polar Biome; feature: [MES] marine water layer (ENVO:01000295) within the mesopelagic zone...; material: water (ENVO:00002006), including particulate matter (ENVO:01000060) such as...... | reverse complement strand
ACTTAAAGCCCTAGCGGCCCCAGAAGCGGAAGAAGATGTCAGACGACCTCTCAAGACCAAAGTACCGTAGAAGCAAGCGACTGTGGCAGGCGACAAAATGGTCCTTGTTGACGATTGTCGTGATTGTGGCGGCGATTGCCGGTACGGCAATATACATGATCCGCAGCCCGATCGTGATCCCTCATTGGCTCGAGACGCGGATCGAAGAACGCCTGGCGCGCGATCTTCCCATGACGCGTTTCGAATTTGGGGAAATGGTGTTGATCGTGGACGAAGGATGGCGCCCGCGTATCCGCTTGCAAAACGTCGTGGTATCCAACCCCTCCGGCGCCGAATTTGTCGCCTTCCGAGAAGTGCGAGCCAGCTTCTCGGTACGGGGGTTGATTGAAGGAACGGTCCAGCCGCACGATATTTTACTGTCAGGCGTTGTCGCCAACCTGCGGCGCGACCGCGACGGTCGGGTGGCGTTGAGCGCAAGCACCGGTCAGGCACCGGTCGAACGTCGCGCCGCGACGATGCCACAACTCATCGGACAGCTCGATGCTGCTTTCGACAGCCCCGCATTACGGCGCTTACGCTCGATCGAGCTGCGCGCCCTGACATTGCGTTACAGCGATTTGCGCGCGGGTCGGGCGTGGACAGTGGACGGAGGCCGACTGCTGCTTGACCGTGACGGCAAGTCCCTTCGGATATCTGCCGAACTTGCCGTGCTGGCGGGCGGAGCCGATGTGACCACACTATCGGCCAATTATACCAGTCAGATAGGTGAAACGGCGTCGCAGTTCGGTGTGTCGTTTGCGGGGGTGGCGTCGGAGGATATCGCCGTTCAAAGCCCGGCTTTTGCATGGCTCAAGGTTCTGCGCGCCCCTATCTCGGGATCGGTACGTAGTGGTCTGGACGAAGACGGAAGCTTTGAACCGTTGAATGCTGCTCTCCAGATCGGGGCCGGGGTCGTGCAGCCAAGTCCACACGCGACACCAATTCCATTTGATGGGGTCCGCAGCTATTTCAGATATCTTCCAGATGAAAAATTGTTGCGGTTCGACGATCTGTCGGTACAGAGCCAATGGGTCACGGGGCGTATTCAGGGCGATGCCAGTCTTGGGATCGACGACGCCGGCAAGCTTGGCGATCTCGTCGCGCAGGTTCGTCTGCGTGATCTTGTCACCAACCCCGCGGGTATTTACGCCGACCCGATTTCCATCGCAGGCGCAGATGTGGACGCCAGAATATCATTCAATCCGTTCCACCTGTCATTGGGGCGAATGGACATAACAGACGCCGGAACCACACTGAACATTTCGGGTGATCTGAGGGCTGATTATGCCGGGTGGAAGGTGGCGGTAGACGCCGGTCTGAACGCCATATCACCAGAACGTCTGCTTGAGCTATGGCCACAAAACGCGAAAATCAAAACGCGTAAATGGGTGGCCGAGAACGTTTATAAGGGCAGTCTCAGCAACGTGGAAATGGCGTTCCGTCTGGATCCTGCACAAAAGCCGGTTGTCTACCTTGGTTTCGATTTTCAGGATGCCGAGGTGCGGTTTTTGCGCAGCATGCCGAACCTGACCAACGGCCGGGGCCATGCCAGCCTGCTGGAGAACCGCTTTGTCGTCAGTGTGGACGAAGCGCAGCTCACGCCGCCCGAAGGCGGCACTGTCAACATCAGCGCATCCTCGTTCATCATGCCGGATGTAACGGTCAAGGACGGCCCGCCAGGTATCGTGCGCTTGAACGGCAGTACCGAGGTAACATCGGTGTTGTCGTTGCTAAATCTTCCGCCTCTCAACGTGATGGATAAAGCAAACCTGCCAGTGGCGATTGCCGACGCGACGGCCAATCTTACCGGTAGGCTGGCGTTTCCGATGAAAAAAGGGTCAGACCCCAAGCTGACCATTTTCGACTTCAGCGGCGATATTCAGGATGTACACAGCGACGTGCTGGTCAAGGGGCGCAGTCTGCGCGCGGAAAAACTGTCTGTCAGGGCATCCAACGATAATATCACGATCAAGGGCCAAGGCACGATCGATGGGGTTGGCTTTGACGGAAGCTGGTCGCAACCGTTGGGCAGGCCGGGCGCAATCAGTACTGTGCGTGCCGATGTCACACTGAATCAGAATACCCTGGATACGTTCAAGGTGGCGCTTCCCGAAGGAACGGTATCGGGGCAGGGACAGGCGCAGTTCTCTCTGGACCTGGCTAAGGGCAAAGCGCCGCTCTTTTCCATCAAGTCAGACCTGGTGGGTGTGCGGTTGTCCGTGCCTCAAATCGGATGGGTAAAACCCGCTGGCACCGGCGGAAAGCTTGCCGCTTCGGGCACCTTGGGATCGGTTGCGCAGGTCGACACGCTCGAGATTTCGGGCGCAGGGTTAACTGCGAAAGGCGGGGTTGACCTGGCGGCGGACGGATCGCTGGACAAGGTCCATTTCGACAGATTGAACGTTAAAAACTGGATGGGCATCGCGGTTGACCTGATTGGTAAAGGCGCGGGCAAGCCTGTCCAGGTCGTGGTGCGCAACGGATCAATCGACATGCGACGCGCACAGTTTGGAAAAACCAAACCCAGTGGCATTGCGGGGCCGCCGATGCTGCTGAACCTCGACCGCCTGCAAATCACCGACAAGATTGCGCTGACCGCGATGAAAGGTTCGTTTGACCTGGCCCGCGGACTTGATGGCCGTTTCACCGCCGAACTCAATGAAGGGACGGCAGTATCGGGGCGCGTCGTTCCGCAAAACGGGCGCAGTGCGATCCAGATACAATCCAGTGACGCGGGAGGAATGCTGCGGTCGGCCAATATGGTGCAGCAGGTTATGGGGGGCACCCTTTCATTGACCTTGCTGCCTGTAGGGACCGGAGGGGCTTTTGACGGGCGTGCGGAAATGACCGATGTGAGGATCAAGAACGCGCCGACCATCGCCGCGCTGGTCAATGCAGTTTCGGTTGTTGGGTTGATCAACGAATTGAACGGCGACGGAATTTATTTTGACGCGGTAGAGGCCGATTTCCGAATGACGCCCAATCGCGTGACACTTACCCAAGCAAGCGCCACCGGCGCGTCATTGGGCATCTCGATGGATGGCGTTTTCAGCACCGATACCGGACGCATGGCGCTTCAGGGCGTGATCTCCCCGGTATATATGCTTAACGGGATGGCAAGTTTTCTGACCCGCAAGGGCGAGGGCCTGGTTGGCTTCAACTATGCCATCGGCGGGACCACCCAGCAGCCCTCGGTTTCGGTCAATCCGCTGTCGGCGCTGGCTCCGGGGTTTTTGCGTGATATATTTCGCGCCCCGCCTCCAGAACTGCCCGAGGTCGAGGGCAATACCCGCTCTACGCTGCCACCGTCTGGCGCGGCAAAGCAAAAAACGGTTGTTCCGCGCTTTGAGGGGCGCTAAGCGGCGGCTATGAAACTAAGTGATTTTGATTTCGACCTACCCGAAGCGCTGATCGCGACACGGCCTGCGGTGCCGCGTACGTCAGCCCGTTTACTGGTTGCCGACGGTCCTGTACTGCACGACAGGCACGTCACTGACCTGACCGACTGGTTGCGGCCCGGGGATCGTCTGGTGCTGAACGACACCCGTGTGATCCCGGCGCGACTGAACGGACAGCGCTTTCGGCAAAGTGCGCAGGGGCCCGTGCAGGCCCGGATCGAGGCCACGCTGCTGGAACCACGCGGCGATGGCACTTGGGCGGCGCTCATCAAACCGCTCAAAAAGTTGAAGCTGGGTGAAGAAGTCGTGTTCACCGATGATCTGAGCGCCACGCTTGAGCGTATCGAGGACGGGCAAGGACACCTGCGGTTCAACCATGTCGGCGACGCGTTTGACGCGGCGTTGAACGCGGCCGGGGCCATGCCGCTGCCGCCCTACATCGCTGCAAAACGTCCGGCCGACGAACGCGATCTGGTTGATTATCAGACGGTGTTCGCGCGAAACAGCGGGGCCGTCGCCGCCCCGACGGCATCCTTGCATTTCGACGACGCGTTGTTGGCGCGGCTGGCCGATATAGGGGTGAACTTCACGCATGTGACCTTGCATGTGGGGGCAGGTACTTTTCTGCCTGTAAAGGTGGACAATGTTGCAGACCACAAGATGCACAGCGAATGGGGACAGGTAAGCGCCACGGCCGCCGCCGAAATCGCAGCGACAAAACAGGCAGGCGGGCGTGTCATCCCTGTTGGTACGACGGCCTTGCGCCTGATCGAAACCGCTGCGCGGGGGGGCACGATCGAGCCGTGGGAAGGGAATACCGACATCTTCATCACCCCTGGATTTTCCTTCAAGGTAACCGACGCGCTGATGACAAACTTTCACCTGCCCAAATCCACCCTGATGATGTTGGTCGCGGCGTTGATGGGGCAAGAGGCCATCAAGACGCTATACGCGCATGCCATCCAGTCAAAATATCGCTTCTTTTCCTATGGCGACGCCTCCTTGTTGATCCCACAGGCGCAAAAACCCGCCTGATTGTCGTTCATGGGAGTGACAGTCTCCTGGAAGACCGTCAGTAGAGGCCAGACGGCGTTAAAGGATTCGAGTTATGTTCAAGGTGTTTATCAGCTCATGGGCGCTCTTGCTCGGCATGGGGTTGCTGATGGTGGGTAACGGCATGCAAGGCACGCTGCTGGGTATCCGCGGCAGTATCGAAGATTTCTCGACTTTTAACATGTCAATCGTGATGTCCGCGTATTTCGTCGGGTTTCTCGGAGGGTCGCGTATTGCGCCCGGCATGATCCGTCGGGTGGGCCACGTGCGGGTTTTTGCTGCGCTTGCGTCGATGATCTCGGCTGTGATGATCCTTTACCCGACGTTTCCCAACGTGGCGGTCTGGACACTTGGCCGCGTGTTGATCGGCTTTTGCTTTTCGGCGGTGTATGTAACCGCGGAAAGCTGGCTGAACAACGCTGCCACCAACGAGAACCGCGGGCAAACCCTGTCGGTATACATGATCGTGCAGACTTTTGGCATCGTGATAGCACAGGCGCTGTTGCTGACGGCAGACCCTTCGGGCTTTGTGCTTTTCGTCATTCCGTCGGTATTGGTCAGCCTGGCGGTGACACCGATCCTGCTGTCCATCAGCCCGACCCCGGCGTTTGACACAACCAAACCGATGAGCCTGCGCGAGCTTGCAAGCTTTTCACCCCTGGGTTGCGTCGGCATGTTCTTGCTGGGCGGCGTTTTCTCGGCACAGTTCGGAATGGCGTCCGTATACGGTGCCGAAGCGGGGTTAACCGTCGCCCAGATCTCGATCTTCGTCGCGACGTTTTTTGTCGGCTCTGTGGTTCTGCAATATCCAATCGGGTGGATTTCGGACCGGATGGATCGCCGTCTGCTGATTGTCATTACGTCGATCATCGGGGCGGCCGGATCATTTGGGGGGATGATATTCGGGCATATCTTCCCGGTCCTGCTTGTCGCGTCGTTCGTCGTCGGCGGCATGTCCAACCCGTTGTATTCCCTGCTTATCGCGCACACCAACGACTTTCTGGAACATGAGGACATGGCCGCGGCGTCCGGTGGTATGATCTTTATCAACGGCCTGGGTGCTATCATGGGCCCGATAATCACCGGCTGGATGATGGGCACCACCCTTGGCCCCGGAGGGTTCTATCTGTTCACGGCCGTGCTGTTTGTGGTGCTGGCGGTTTATGCCTCGTATCGTGCGACGGTGCGCCCTGCGGTCCCCGCGACCGAGACCGGAGAATTTGTCCCGATTTACGCTGCTGCGACCGCCGTCGCGGTGGAACTTGCGCAAGAATATGCCATCGAAAGCGACCAAAGCAGCGAAAATGCTTGATAATGTGGGGTTTATGACCGTTTCGTTACAATTTTTGTTTGTCCAAGACCCGGTTTGTGGCGTTAGTAATAAGTAAGAAAAAGTTTAAGTAAGGAGCCTACGATGAAAAATCCGGAGGACATACTAAATTTCTGGCTGGACGAGACCGGCCCAAGCGACTGGTACGCCGTTGATGAAGCGTTGGACCAGTCTATTCGGGATCAATTCCTGTCAACTTGGGAAGCGGCACGCGAAGGCAAGTTTTCGTTGTGGTTGACGTACCCGTCCGGCGCGTTGGCGTATATCATCCTCACCGATCAGTTCCCGCGGAATATGTTTCGCGGAGAGGGACGGGCGTTTTCAACGGATCGTGCTGCATTGGCGGCGGCGAAATCATCCATTCAAAAGCGTTGGGACATCAAGATTGATCCACCGGCGCGGCAATTCTTTTATTTACCGCTCATGCATTCCGAAAACCTGATTGATCAGGACCGTTGCGTCCGTCTTATGTGTGAACGCCTGCCGGAAAGCGCCAGCAATTTGCTGCATGCACGTGCGCACCGACAGGTGATCCGTGACTTTGGCCGCTTTCCATACCGCAACGAAGCGCTCGAAAGAATGCCGACAGCGGTCGAACAGGCATATATCGCAAAGGGCGGCTATCGGACGACATTGAATGACATCGAGCAACACTCCAAGGTCGCATGACGCTGTACACCACCGGGACAAATCTCGCGGTTGCTGACACGATTTATATAGTTTACCACTAAACTATATTTGATCCCCCACACTGCGAGGTTTTTCTGATGGCTGCCAAATCCTTTGATCTGATCGTGATCGGTTCTGGCCCGGGGGGGTATGTCGCTGCTATTCGCGGTGCCCAGCTAGGGCTATCGGTCGCGATCGTTGAACGTGAAAATCTGGGTGGGATCTGTTTGAACTGGGGGTGCATTCCAACCAAGGCTTTGTTGCGTTCATCCGAGGTATTTCATCTGATGCACCGCGCCGCAGAATTCGGCCTCAAGGCGGATAATATCGGTTACGAGCTTGACGAGGTTGTAAAGCGGTCGCGCAAGGTGGCGGGACAACTGTCGGGCGGCATTGGCCATCTGATGAAGAAGAACAAGATCACCGTCGTCATGGGCACCGCCAAGCTGGCGGGCAAGGGCAAGGTTACCGTCAAGACCGATAAGGGCACCGAAGAACTGACAGCGAAGAATATCGTGCTGGCCACAGGTGCACGTGCCCGCAATCTTCCCGGGCTCGAAGCCGACGGGAAACGGGTCTGGATGTATCGCGACGCGCTGAAGCCGCCCCATATGCCCAAAAAACTGCTGGTCATCGGATCCGGCGCAATCGGGATCGAGTTTGCGAGCTTTTACAATACCTTGGGGGCCGAAACTACAGTCGTCGAAGTGATGGACCGTATTTTGCCCGTCGAAGATGAAGAGATCAGCAAGTTCGCGAAAAAACAGTTTGAAAAGCAAGGCATGACGATCTTGCAAAAGGCTGTCGTCAAGCAACTTGACCGCTCCGATGCGAAGGTGACTGCGCATATAGAAACCGGCGGCAAGGTCCAAAAGCAAGATTTCGATACGGTGATTTCCGCCGTCGGCATTGTCGGTAACGTCGAGGATCTTGGCCTCGAGGAACTGGGGGTCGCTATCGACCGCACCCATGTGGTGACAGATGAATATTGCCGCACCGGTGTTGACGGTCTTTATGCTATCGGTGATGTGGCCGGTGCCCCGTGGCTGGCGCACAAGGCTTCACACGAAGGCGTCATGGTAGCCGAGATGATCGCCGGACAGGATGTACATCCGATCAAGCCTGAAAGCATCGCCGGCTGTACCTATTGCTATCCCCAGGTGGCCTCTGTCGGCTATACCGAGGCAAAAGCCAAGGAACTGGGATATGACGTGAAAATCGGTCGTTTCCCGTTTATCGGCAACGGTAAAGCCATCGCACTCGGCGAACCCGAAGGTATGATCAAAACGGTGTTCGATGCAAAAACCGGTGAGCTTTTGGGGGCGCACATGATCGGTGCCGAAGTGACCGAACTGATCCAGGGGTATGTCGTCGGGCGTCAGTTGGAAACCACCGAAGAAGACCTCATGAACACGGTGTTCCCGCATCCGACCTTGTCAGAGATGATGCATGAATCCGTGCTTGCCGCATACGGTCGCGTCATCCACATCTAACCGCGATCGTCCCGCAGGTGGGGGTGTGGCAAGGGCTGCGACCCCAGCTGTCAAAGCCGGTTTCGTACCCGGGAATGGTTCAAGCACGCGTGTTTCGCGGGGCGAGCGTGTGACCAATATGCGTGTTCTTGCTGCGTTCTCATTTTTTCATTGGAGAATCCGCATCGCGACCTTATGTACATAACCTTAACGGGGGTCCGATATGGCTGAGCTGAAGAACATTGAAGTCCGCGGCGCGCGCGAACACAACTTAAAGAACATCGATGTGGATATCCCACGTGATCAGCTGGTGGTTATCACCGGCTTATCAGGCTCTGGCAAATCAAGTTTGGCCTTTGATACGATATATGCCGAAGGTCAGCGGCGCTATGTCGAATCGCTAAGCGCCTACGCCCGCCAGTTTCTGGATATGATGCAGAAACCCGACGTCGATCACATAAGCGGCCTTTCGCCGGCGATTTCGATCGAACAAAAGACCACGTCGAAAAACCCGCGGTCCACTGTCGGCACCGTGACCGAGATCTACGACTACATGCGCCTTCTTTTCGCCCGTGTCGGCACGCCATATTCGCCGGCCACCGGCAAGCCCATCGAGGCGCAGCAGGTGCAGGACATGGTGGACCGCGTCATGGCGATGGAGGCGGGCACCCGTGCATATCTTCTTGCGCCTATCGTGCGCGATCGCAAGGGCGAGTACCGTAAGGAGTTTCTTGAGCTGCGCAAGCAGGGCTTCCAGCGTGTCAAGGTCAATGGCGAATTCCACGAGCTGGATGAACCACCGACGCTGGATAAAAAATTCCGTCACAATATTGACGTGGTTGTGGACCGGATCGTTGTTCGCGAAGGGCTCGAAACCCGCCTGGCCGATTCCCTGCGCACCGCGCTGGATCTGGCGGACGGCATCGCGATACTCGAAACCGCGCCGGGTGAAGGCGAACCCGAACGTCACACGTTCAGCGAAAAGTTTGCGTGCCCCGTCAGCGGATTCACCATCCCCGAGATCGAACCGAGGCTGTTTTCGTTCAACGCGCCTTTTGGTGCCTGCCCATCCTGCGACGGGTTGGGGAAAGAACTGTTTTTTGACGAACGCCTGGTCGTCCCGGACCAGAATCTAAAGGTGTACGACGGTGCATTGGCCCCGTGGCGCAAAGGAAAATCTCCTTACTTCAAGCAAACAATCGAAGCGATCGCGAAGCATTACAAATTCAGCGAGACCACCAAATGGAAGGATCTTCCCGAAAAGGTGCAGCAGGTTTTTCTCTATGGTTCCGGCAAGGAAGAGATCAAGTTTCGCTATGACGAGGGCGGGCGCGTCTACGAGGTCAGCCGCGTTTTCGAAGGCGTGATCCCGAACATGGAGCGGCGCTATCGCGAGACCGACAGCAATTGGGTCCGCGAAGAATTTGAACGATATCAAAACAATCGCCCCTGCGGAACCTGCCATGGCTATCGTCTCCGCCCCGAAGCGCTCGCGGTCAAGATCGGGCCGGCCGATGGTGCGCCGGACCAGCTGCGCCATGCAGGTCAGGTTGTACAGATGTCGATCCGCGAGGCATTCGACTGGTGCAACACCGTCCCCGATCACCTTTCCGCCCAGAAGAACGACATCGCCCGCGCGATCCTCAAGGAAATACGCGAGCGCTTGGGGTTCCTGAACAACGTGGGATTGGAATATCTTACGCTGGCCCGGTCCAGCGGAACGCTCAGCGGCGGCGAAAGCCAGCGTATTCGTCTGGCGTCGCAAATCGGGTCCGGGCTGACCGGTGTGCTTTACGTGCTTGATGAACCGTCGATCGGTCTTCACCAACGCGACAATGACCGCCTGTTGCAAACCCTCAAGAACCTGCGCGCTCAGGGCAACACCGTGATCGTGGTCGAACACGACGAAGAGGCAATCCGCGAAGCGGATTATGTCTTCGATATCGGGCCGGGTGCCGGTGTGCATGGCGGCCAGGTTGTCAGCCACGGCACCCCCGAACAGGTCGCCAATGACCCCGCATCGCTGACTGGGCAATACCTGACCGGCAAGCGCGAGATCGCGGTGCCGACCAAACGGCGCAAAGGCAACAAAAAGGCCGTCACGGTTGTCAAAGCTTCGGGGAACAACCTGAAAGACGTCACCGTCAGCTTCCCGCTGGGCCAATTCGTCTGCGTGACCGGCGTGTCTGGCGGTGGTAAATCGACACTGACCATCGAAACCTTGTTCAAAACCGCATCGATGAACCTGAACGGCGCGCGTCAAACGCCCGCACCTTGCGAAACCATCAAGGGTCTCGAACATCTCGACAAGGTTATCGACATCGATCAGCGCGCGATCGGGCGCACGCCCCGGTCAAACCCCGCGACCTATACCGGCGCCTTCACTCCGATCCGCGACTGGTTCGCCGGGCTTCCCGAAGCCAAGGCGCGCGGATACAAGCCCGGGCGGTTCAGCTTCAACGTCAAAGGCGGCCGCTGCGAAGCCTGCCAGGGTGATGGCGTCATCAAGATCGAAATGCACTTCCTGCCCGACGTCTATGTCGAATGTGAAACCTGCAAGGGCAAGCGCTATAATCGCGAAACACTCGAAGTCAAGTTCAAGGGCAAATCCATCGCCGACGTGCTGGACATGACCGTTGAAGACGCCCAGAGCTTCTTCCAGGCCGTGCCAAGCATCCGCGAGAAAATGGATGCGCTGATGCGGGTAGGGCTCGGCTACATCAAGGTGGGCCAACAAGCGACGACCCTCTCCGGGGGCGAGGCCCAGCGGGTGAAACTGTCAAAAGAACTCAGCAGACGGTCAACAGGGCGAACCCTTTACATCCTGGATGAACCCACGACCGGCCTGCATTTCGAAGATGTCCGCAAGCTTCTCGAGGTCCTGCATGAACTGGTCGACCAGGGTAACTCGGTAATCGTCATCGAACACAATCTCGATGTGATAAAAACCGCCGACCACATTATCGATATCGGCCCCGAAGGCGGCGACGGCGGCGGCCAGGTAGTCGCCACAGGGACCCCGGAACAGGTCGCCGAAGTCCCCGAAAGCCACACCGGCACATACCTGAAACCTATGCTGACGTCTCGAAAGGTTGCCGCTGAATAGGGGTACTTTTCATTTTGCCGGAAAAACTCCACGGGGGTCCGGGGGTGTGAAACCCCCGGTCCGGCCCGCTGTGACTATCCTCGGGTGCGCTTTTCAAACCGCGGCAACATCGCGGAAAAGTCCCGCCCGTGGCCATCTTCCTCTTCCACGAACTGTGCATAGATCGCCCGCGCCAATTCTCCCATCGGGGTATCGGCATTGGCCATTTCCGCTGCCTGTTGCGACAGACCCAGATCCTTCAGCATCAACTCCGCTGCGAACCCGGGCGCATAGCCGTTGTCGGCGGGTGATACCGGGCCGACGCCGGGGGCGGGGCAGTATGCGTTCATCGACCAGCTGTACCCCGATGAGGTGCTGACCACATCAAACATCTTTCGTCGGTCCAGTCCCAATTTGTCCGCCAGCGCGAAGGCCTCGCAAGTGGCGATCATCGTGACGCCCAAAATCATGTTGTTGCAGATCTTGGCGGCCTGGCCTGCGCCGGCATCACCGCAGTGCACGGCTTTTTGCCCCATGATATCGAACAGGGGCTTGGCTATCGCAAACGCCTCCGCCGACCCCCCGGCCATAAACGTCAAGGTCCCGGCGGATGCGCCTCCGATGCCACCTGATACCGGGGCGTCTATTGCAAGAATCCCTGCATCCTCAGCGGCTTGAGAGGTGTTCTTCGCACTCTCCACATCCACGGTTGAGCAATCCATAAACAGGCTGCCGCGTTCCATAAGAGGAAGAGCCTGTGCCGCCACCTGCCGCAGGATCGACCCGTTCGGCAGCATCGTGATGACCACGTCCATCCCCGCGACTGCACTTTCCAGGTTGCGTGCCGCGGTCACACCTTCGGCGGTGGTGCCCGCCACGTCATATCCAGTGACGCTATGACCGGCCTTGGCCAGATTGGCGGCCATCGGTGCCCCCATATTGCCCAGACCTATGAATCCAATCTTCTTGCTCATCTCGTGTTCTCCAGTGTTAGGGCCGCGTTTCCCAAGGGGCGCAACATTTTTCCCGTGGCAGCAAGGGGCACGTTCATATCGGCGAATTGCCAGGCGGGCTTTCGGTCTTTGTCAATGATTGCGGCACGGATCCCTTCAAGGAAATCGCCATGCTCCATGGCGCGGTAGGTAAACCGGTATTCCAGGTCCAATGCTTTTTCGATGGTGAGCGACGGGCCACGTAGCCTGTGGATCACCTCGATGGTGCTTGCCATCGCGAGCGGGCTCATCCGTTCCATTTTCTTCAGGGTCTCTCGGGCGAACTCTCCATCGTCTTTGCGCAGATTGTTCAGGATGTCCCCCAGTGTTTCTCCGTCAAACAACGCGTCAATCTGGGCCTGGTGTTCTTGCAGCTCAGACGCCGGGGGGGCCAGTGTCGCGGGTGTCAATATTGCGGCATCCCCGGTATCCTCAAGCTTGGCGATCAAGTCAGGCCACAGGTGCTGCGGAATGTAACAGTCTGCAAATCCGGCAAAAATCGCATCTTGCGCCGACATTCGCGTCGCAGTGACGCCCAGATATTCGCCGATCCGTCCCGGAGCGAGGGCCAGCATCAGCGAACCGCCCACGTCCGGGATCAACCCGATCCCGCATTCGGGCATTGCGATCTGGCTGGTCTCGCTTACCACACGGTGCGACCCGTGACAGCCAAGGCCGACGCCGCCGCCCATGGTAAATCCTTGCATGAAAGAGACAACGGGCTTGGAGTAGCTGAAAATTTTAGCGTTCAGGCGGTACTCGTCAGCCCAGAATTTCCTGCCATAGTCATAGTCGCCTGCCTTACCCGTCGCATAAAGCTCGGCAATGTCGCCGCCGGAACAGAACGCGCGCTCGCCCGCTGCATCGACTACGATCAGATCAACCGATGTATCGTTCGCCCACCGGTCGAGCGCATCTTCGATGGCAAGGCACATGTCGTAGGTCAGCGCATTCAAGGCCTGAGGGCGGTCAAGGGTAATACGTCCGGCGCGCCCGGTTACGCGGATCGAGATATCGTTCATCTGTTTTTCAACATGTCGCGGGCGACGATGACGCGCATGATCTCGTTCGTGCCTTCCAATATCTGGTGCACGCGCAGATCACGCACCAGCTTTTCAATGCCATAATCGGCAAGGTAGCCATACCCGCCATGCAGTTGCAGACATTGGTCCACCACCCGGCTGCCGGTGTCTGTGACGAACTTTTTTGCCATTGCACAAAACTTGGTGGCGTCCGGTGCGCCACTGTCCAGTTTCCACGCGGCCTGACGTAAAAAGACACGCGCTGCCTGCATCTCTATTTCCATATCTGCCAGACGAAACTGCAGGCCCTGGAACTGGTCGATCGGCTTCCCGAACGCCTTGCGTTCGCCCATATATCGCAAGGTGGCGTCCAGCGCCGTCTGCGCCGCACCCAGTGAACATGCCGCGATGTTCAATCGGCCGCCATCCAGCCCCGTCATCGCATATTTAAAACCCTTGCCTTCTTCACCGACCAAATTCCCGGCAGGAATTTTGCAGTTGTCGAACTGCACCTGCGCTGTTGGTTGGCTGCGCCAGCCCATCTTGTCCTCAAGCCCGCCAAACGAAAGCCCCTGAGTGCCATCCTCGACATAGACGGTGGACACTCCGGCAGCGCCGTCATCCGAGGTGCGGACCATGGCGACGTAGGCGTCTGAATAGCCTCCGCCGGAAATGAAGGCCTTGGTACCGTTCAGGGTATACCCATCGTTGGTCCGGTCGCATTTGGTCTTGAGAGCCGCGGCATCAGAACCTGAACCCGGTTCGGTCAGGCAGTAGCTCAGCACCGTATTCATCGACAGCACATCATCCATGATGCGCGCCTTGAGATCGTCGCTGGCGAAGCTGTCCAGCATCTTGGCGCACATATTGTGGATCGACAGAAACGCCGCGACAGAAGGGCAGGCCATGCTCAGCGCCTCGAACACAAGCGTCGCATCAAGGCGTGTCAGACCAGAGCCCCCTGCATCTTCGGATACATACAAGCCGCCAAACCCAAGCTCGGCTATCTTGGGCCAGATCTCTTTCGGAATGGTGCCGTCCTTTTCCCACTGGCGCGCAAATGGGGCGATATGTTCTTGGCCAAAGCCATAAGCCATATCGAATATGGCGGTTTGCTCTTCGGAAAGTGCGAAATCCATGGCGGTGATCCCTCCCAAGATCTGTCGAATTGAACGTACGTTAAATTATAACGCTGCCCGTACGAGGCGCAAGCAGGTGCGGGGACCGAGGCCCCCGCAAGACGTGGTTCACTCCATTGGCTTGAAGTTGAACTCTCCGCCTTCTTTGATGCCCGAGGGCCAGCGAGAGGTCACGGTTTTGGTGCGCGTATAAAATTTGAACGCATCCGGTCCGTGCTGGTTGAGATCGCCAAAGACCGATTTTTTCCAGCCGCCAAAGGTATGATAGGCGAGTGGTACCGGAATCGGCACGTTGATGCCGATCATGCCCACGTTGACGCGGTTGGCGAAATCACGTGCCGCATCGCCGTCACGGGTAAAGATCGCAGTGCCGTTGCCCATCTCGTGATCCATCGCAAGACCAAGCGCCTCTTCGTAGGTCTTGGCGCGAACCGTGGACAGAACGGGGCCGAAAATCTCGTGCTTATAGATGTCCATGTCCTTGGTCACGTTGTCGAACAGATGCGGCCCGACAAAGAATCCTTCTTCGTAGCCTTGCAGGCTGAAGTCGCGGCCATCTACGACCAATGTGGCACCTTGATCGACGCCGGATTGGACCAGACGTTCGATATTGGCCTTGGCCGCTGCGGTGACAACCGGACCGTAATCCACGTCCTTGCCGGATGTGTAGGGCCCGACTTTGAGCTTTTCGATGCGAGGGACCAGCTTCTCGATCAGGCGATCCGCCGTTTCCTCGCCCACAGGAACAGCTACGGATATCGCCATGCAGCGTTCGCCAGCCGCGCCATAGCCCGCGCCGATCAGCGCGTCCGCGGCCTGGTCCAGATCGGCGTCCGGCATGATGATCATGTGGTTCTTGGCACCGCCAAAGCATTGGACGCGTTTCCCATTCGCGCAGCCGGTGCCGTAGATATATTCGGCAATGGGGGTGGAGCCGACGAAGCCGACCGATTGAATAACAGGGTGGTGAAGGATCGCGTCAACCGCTTCCTTGTCGCCATTGACGACCTGAATGATACCTTTGGGCAAGCCCGCTTCTTCCAGCAGTTCGGCCAGCATCAGGGGCACGGATGGATCACGCTCGGACGGTTTGAGGATGAAGGCGTTGCCGCAGACGATGGCGGGGGCGAACATCCACATCGGGATCATGGCGGGGAAGTTGAACGGCGTGATGCCTGCGGAGACCCCCAACGGCTGGCGCATGGAATACATGTCGATGCCGGGACCGGCGCTATCGGTGTAGTCACCTTTCAACAGCTCGGGCGCACCGATGCAATATTCGACGACTTCAAGGCCACGCTGAACGTCGCCCGCGGCGTCGGGCAGGGTCTTGCCGTGTTCGCGGGACAGGGCCTCGGCCAGTTTGTCCATGTCGCGGTTCAGCAGGTCGACGAATTTCATCATGACCCGGGCACGGCGCTGCGGGTTCACGGCCGCCCACGCAGGTTGTGCCGCCATCGCATATTGCACGGCCTGGTCCAGCTCGGCCTCATTGGCGAGGGGACATTTTGCCTGTACTTCGCCGGTCGCAGGGTTGAACACGTCTGAAAACCGGCCCGACGTCCCTTTGACATGGGCACCGTTCATATAGTGGGTGAGCTCTTGCATTGGAATCCTCCTTGAATTTGTCGGCAGGGTAGCCTTGCGAAAAACAAACGAAAAGAGGAATGAAGTCAGGGTGGCTTTGCATTTTTGCAAAGCGTAGGGTTGTGGCTAGGGAGTGTCGGGGGCCAGCCCCCGTCCTGCGGACTCCCCCGGAGTTTGTTTGGCAAAATGAAATGGAAAGGTATGTAAGGTGCCGGAAAACTGGGACGATTTGAGGCTGTTCATTGCGGTGGCGCGCGAACACAGCTTGTCGGGGGCGGGCAAGGTCTTGCGGTTGGACCCGGCTACGCTTGGCCGCAGGATGGCACGGTTGGAAAAGGAGTTGCGTACGGCGTTGTTTGTCAAGTCACCGACGGGGTATGCGGTGACCGAGGCCGGAAGTCAGTTGCTGGAGCGTGCCGAAGCGGCAGAACAGGCGATGCGAATCGCCACGGCGGAGGTGCCAGATCCGACGGATCAGCTGCGCGGTCAAATTCGCATCGGCGCGCCGGATGGCTGCGCGAACTATCTGTTGCCGCAGGTGTGTGCGGCCTTGGTGGCCGAGAATCCGGAACTGGACATTCAGATTGTCGCCTTGCCCCGGGTGTTCAACCTTTCCCGGCGCGAAGCCGATATGGCGATTGGCGTCAGCGTTCCGACAGCGGGGCGATTGGTCGTGCATAAGATGACCGATTACCGCCTACATCTGGCGGCCTCGGACCGGTATCTGGCCGCCCATGATACCATCCGGACGGTGGCCGATCTTCAGCGTCATCGGCTTGTCGGGTATATACCTGACATGATCTTTGACCGAGAGCTGGATTATCTGGCCGAATTGAGTCTGACGCGGGTACCGCTCGCCTCCAATTCGGTATCGGTGCAAATGAACATGATCAGGCAGGGTGGCGGCGTCGGGGTCGTTCATGATTTCGCGCTATCGGCGACACCGGGGGTGACCCGCATCTTGGCAGGGGAGGTGGAATTGAGTCGGGCGTTCTATTTGATACGTCACGAGGACGACCGGCGAAATCAGAGGCTGAGCCGGTTTGCCGAAAAGCTGACCCAGGGGGTTCGAACAGAAGTCGCCCGGCTTGAGGCAATAACTTGACACGCAACAGTATTAAAGAGAACCTTGTCTGGTAGGTAATTTTATTGCGAGAGGGCTGACCATGCTGGTTTCTCAAATCCTGAAAACAAAAGCCGATGATAGTGTGACGACAGTGAAGCCCAGCATGCTGATCTCGGAAGCCGCGAAGCTTTTATCGGAGAAGCGGATCGGTACTTTGGTTATTTCCAGCGATGGCAAGCGCCCCGACGGGATCCTGTCCGAGCGTGATATCGTCCGCGCTCTTGGCCAGCAGGGCGGCGGGTGTCTGACCAAGACCGTAGAGGAATTGATGACCAGCAAGCTGATCACCTGTGCGAAAAACGAGCGTGCGGATGATATTTTGGCCAAGATGACCGAGGGGCGGTTTCGCCATATGCCGGTTCTGGAGGATGGTACGCTGATCGGGCTGATATCACTGGGCGACGTGGTCAAGGCGCGGTTGATGGAGCTTTCAATGGAAAAAGATGCCTTGCAAGGGATGATCATGGGTCATTGACCCGCCGAATACCCGTTGCATTTTCCCAGCGTAAATGCTTGCGTGCGTTAATTTTCGACTTCAATTGACTGGACTGCCCTATGCGCGTTGGCCTTTACCCCGGCACCTTTGATCCCATCACCCTCGGGCATATCGATATCATCCGGCGTGCTGCTACA
>TARA_R110001599_G_scaffold78552_1_pt1 | contig 17565 bp, 22 predicted proteins | sample TARA_R110001599 | Tara Oceans TARA_R110001599 (sample SAMEA4398360) | marine metagenome | biome: Polar Biome; feature: [MES] marine water layer (ENVO:01000295) within the mesopelagic zone...; material: water (ENVO:00002006), including particulate matter (ENVO:01000060) such as...... | reverse complement strand
CGGCCCGCCGGTTCCGGCGCTCGACATCCGCAGCCTGCAATTTGGCGGCATCCTGGAGGAGCGGTTTCAGAATATCGGCGGTTGGAGCCGTGCAAAATGTCTTGGCCTTGCAGCCTCTGGCATAGAGATAGGCAAGCCTGCCGCTGTGATCGAGATGGGCATGGGTCAGCAGCACTGCGTCGATTTTTTTCGGATCAAATGGCAATTCCTCATGGTTCAGGGCTTCGAGTGACCGGGTCCCCTGAAACATGCCGCAATCGACCAATATCGTCTGACCCGCTCCGCTGACTTCAAAGCAGGAACCGGTCACTGTACCCGCCGCTCCGTGAAATTTGACGCTTACACCACTCATTCAATTTTTCCTCTCGGAAAATATTCTTCCAGGATCAATGGGCCACCACCAGCGGGACCGGGCAATCGTGGAACAGGCTTCGTGTAACGCCGCCAAGCAGAAACTCGCGCGCTCTGCTGTGGCCATAAGCACCCATCACAAGATAGCTCGCGCCCAGGGTGGCGACGGTTGACAGGAGCACATCCTGCACAGACGAGTTTTTTGCTTCCAGATCGTGGATTTTGGAACCGATCCCGTGTCTTGACAGATATTCCGACGCGTCGAGAGGCGGCAGATCATGATCCTTGTCTTCCTCGACCACAACTATATGCACCTCGCTGGCCAGCTTGAGGAGAGGGACTGCGCCGCGCAGGGCATTGCCCGCTTCAAAACTTCCATTCCAGGCGACAAGCGCCGGACCCGCAACGTCGAATTTCTTTAGGCTGTCCGGCTGGACAACAACCGGAATATTGGTGCCGAGTACCACATCTCCCAATATGCCTATGGGCGTCGTGTTGTCCTTGTCGCCGCTGGCCGAGCTCAACACCATCAGGTCGGCGAGCGCGGAGCTTCTCGCCAATCCTCTTGCCGCCTCTGCATTCGCTTCCTGATAATCCCACGGAACGTCTTCTCCGGACAGCCGTTTTTCCATTTCTCCCTTCAGCGCGATGTCGGCTTCCCGCGCATATTTGCCGACGTCGTACATTACCGACATGCCGGTTACACCGTCGAAAGCCATTTGCGGACTATAGGGGTTGGCGCGCAGGCAATGGAGATGCCCGCCCAGAGCGCGGGTAATATCCAGCGCTGCCTGATATCGAGCATCAAGGCCGGAATCGTCATTCACATAAAGTAGCACGGATTTCATATGATCTCTCCTGATTGGGTAAAATTCCGGCAGATTTCATATCCTATCCGGACACCAATTCGCGCTGTATCAGGGATTATACGGATGCCGGGCCGGCGGTTGACGGAGTGCCGGGGCTGCCAGCTATTCCGTGACGCCGGCGATCCCGCGCAAAATGACCCGGGCGGGCCGGCTGGGCAGGGCGCTCTAATGGAAAAGCTCTTCGCCGAGGTACAGGCGGCGGACGGTCTTGTCCTGCAGCATGGCTTCGGGTGCACCGCTGAACACGATCCGGCCTTCATGCAGGATGTAGACCCGGTCGAGAAGATCGATCATCTCCCGCACATTCTGATCGGTAATCAGAATGCCCACGTCATGCCTCTCCAATTTGGAGATCATCCCCTTGATGTCCCTGACCGACATCGGATCAATCCCGGCAAAGGGTTCGTCAAACAGCATGACGGTCGGGTTGGCGGCCATCGCGCGGGCAATTTCGCAGCGGCGTCGTTCGCCGCCCGACAGCGCCCGAGCCGGCACTTTCCGGACATAGTCGATATGAAACTCGGCCAGCAGATCATCTAGTTTTTGCGCCCGGGCAACCGGGTCTTTTTCAAACAGCTCGAGCACGGTCATGATATTCTGTTCGACCGTCAGTCCCCGGAATATCGAGGTTTCCTGTGGCAAATATCCAAGTCCGCGACGCGCACGCTGATCGAGTGGCAGACCGCTGATATCTTCTCCATCGAGAATGATCTGCCCCCCGTTGATCCGCAACAAGCCGAGTATCGAGTAAAAGGTTACGGTTTTTCCCGCTCCGTCCGGACCAAGCAGGCCAACGACCTCTGATCGCCCGACGTTGAATGAAACGTCGTGCAGGACCGTTGTCCTGCCGAATTTCTTGGTGACCGAAACAACCGAGAGGCCAGCGCTATCCACAGCCGGCGGGTTCTCGAGATGTGGCAATGTGGGAAGATTGAAATGTTTCAATGATTTGCACCGCCTCGACCGGAAAACCGATATGATAATAGCCATGGCAACCGCGCAATATCAGGGAGTTTACGTATATTTCGGTTCCCGCCTTCCGACCTATGGACCGATTATGGCCAATGTCCTGAAAGCCGGTGTCCTCTATTTTCTCGGTGTGTTCGCGCTGGGATTTGTTCTGGGGGCGATGCGCATGTTCTTTCTGGTGCCGATTACCGGACCAGTGATGGGGGTGCTGATCGAAATTCCGCCGATGCTTTTATTCTCCTGGTTCTTCTGCCGGTTCCTGATCAGGCGATATAAAATTCCCGCAGAAGTCTATGATCGTCTGGCGATGGGCGGGATCGCCTTCGCATGGCTGATGGTTGGCGAGATGCTGGTCAGGCTGCTGTTGCAGGAGGGGGATTTGGGCGGCGCTCTGGTGGCGTTTGATCTGCCGGAAAATCGTATCGGTCTTGGTGCCCAGATCGCTTTTGCGCTATTTCCGCTGGTCCAGTCCTACATCGGGAAGGAAAGCAGAAACGAGCTTTCATAATTGTTCAGTGATCGGTTCTACAAGCCGTTGGCCAGTTCATCCCTGAACCTGGGATGTGCGAGCCCGATGAGGGCGTCGGCTCGCTGGTTCAGCGACTTTCCCCTCAGGTCGACGGCGCCATATTCGGTTACCACGATATGGGTGTCGTTGCGCGGCGTCGTCACCGGCCCGTCCAGCCGGGGAACGATGCGCGATACCGAGCCGTTGCGGGCAGTGGACTGGCATGCAATAATCGACTTGCCGCCCTTCGATGCGGTCGCGCCGCGGACAAAATCGAGCTGGCCGCCGGAGCCACTATATTGCCGCCCCATCAGATGTTCCGAATTGCACGCCCCGCCCAGGTCGATTTGCAGCGTCGCATTGACCGAAACGACATTTCTGTTCTTCGCAATATGCCGGGGATCGTTGACGATATCGACTGGCGCGCTGTGCATCGCCGGATTATCGTCCAGGAAATCATAAAATGCCCTGTCGCCCATGGCAAAGGTGAAGACGCTGCGACCGCGATAGGTGGTCTTGGCCTGATTGGTGACCGCGCCGCACTGGATCAGGCAGGCGAGTGCAGGGGTCATCAGCTCGGTGTGGATTCCGAGATCGCGGCGGTCTTTCAGCAAAGCGCAAACCGCGCCGGGCAGCGCCCCTATACCCATTTGGAGACAGGAGCGGTCATCAATCATATCGGCGATGGTGGCTGCAACAGTGGCTTCTTCTGCTGACGTACCGGGAGCCTCTACTTCCGCAAGGGGAGCGGTGTTTTCTACAATGGCATCGATTTCGGAAACATGGAGCAAGGATGCGCCGAACACGCGCGGCATGTTCGGATTGACCTCGACGACCAGTTTTTTCGCGCTGCGGGCGGCGGTGGTGGAATAGTCATTGCTGGTGCCAAAGGTGAACCACCCGTGCTTGTCCATCGGCGATACAGTGGTCAAAAAGAGATCGAGCGGAACCTGCTCCTTGAACAGGCGGGGGGACTCGCTGAAAGCGACGGGCACAAATTCGATCGGACTTTTCTCTCCGGCGCCCTGCGCGCCGAGCAGCTTCCGCTCGATGGAGCTCAAAAACATGCAGCGCGGACGGATGCGACCGAGCAGTCCGGGCAGCAGAACCGTGTCACGGGCATGATCCATTGAATGGAAATACCACAGCTTGATGTCATCGACCCTGCCCTGCTCCGCCCTGTCGGCCAGCGCGCCGAGCAGGGCCGGTGGCTCGGCCGTGGCCATACCCATCGCCAAATGCGCGCCGGACTTCAGTCCACCGATCGCCTCGGCGGCAGTACCCAGCCGGGCACGATATTCATCGATATGGGACATGGACATTGCCTCCGGCCGGGACGTTCGAGATCAACAGGCCAGCGACAGTCAGGCAATGAGAAATTGACGATGGAATGGAGCAGGGAAACGGGACATCACGCCTCATGTTTGGTGAGCATCTTTGCGAGCGGTTCGGCTGCGTCAGGTCCGAAATCCTTGGCAATTTCTGCCACCAGTCGGGCGCTTGTCTCGCTTTTCATCTGCTTCCGGATCACTCCCAGCGCTCGTGGCGCAGCGACCAGAATGACACCCGCTTTCGTGTCCCCGACGATCTTTTCGATCCTTTGCGCAACATCGGTCACGAAGCGGTCTTCTTCCAGTTGCTGGAGGTCGGTCAGTTCATGCGCCCCGCGACGCGGAGAGCCGCTTTGAAAGCTTCGCCCCGGTTTGTCGGTCCCGAGCTCCGACGTCCGCAGTGACGGGTTTTTATGCTCCTCGATCAGCTCCAGCACCGGTGCAAAAGCCTCTCCGACATTTCTGAACATCGCCATGCGGGAACCGTCAACCGCGATAACCTTGCTATCCTTGCGCACCAGCATTTCGTTCTCCCGTCAGCAGATTTACCGTCACACTTTTTAGGATCTGTGGAGCTCGGCGGCGATAGGTATTGTTACGGACCGGGCGCAATGGTCTTACGAACAATTACGTAACGACAAATGCTCGGCATAATCCGAAAATGGCAGCTTGTCAGCCGCCGCAGCAGCAAAATCGGAAGGAGCGACCATGACAGATCATAGAATATTTTCCAAAGCCGCTTCCAGGACAGCAGCAATGCTTATGACCCTGCTGCTGCTCGCCTGTGCCACGGCGACTCCCTATCAGCCGCAGATCGCCGGCCAGCGTGTCTCCGGCGGCTATTCGGAGACGCGGCTTGGCGAGACCCGCTATCGTGTCCGCTTTGCCGGCAATACATTGACTTCGCGCAATACGGTCGAGGATTATCTGCTGTACCGCGCCGCGGAACTTACGGCCCAGAGCGGCTATGACTGGTTCCGGATTACCGACCATACCACTGAAGCGGATCGGCGAACCTATGTAGAGCGTTTTTCGCGCTACGACCCCTGGTACGGTTCGAGCTATGTCTACTGGCGGCCACACTGGCGCTACTATCGCGGCGGTGTCTGGTCGACCTGGCACCCATATGGCCGCGATCCCTTCTGGTCCTACAATAGCGATGTGAGGACGGTGGAGCGGTTCGAGGCGGAAGCGGAGATCGTGATGCACCGCGGTCCGATGCGCACCGACACAGCGCGCGCTTTTGATGCCCGGAAGGTTCTCGACGATCTCCGGCCTTTGATCAAATGGCCGGAAGAGGAATAGCTTCTCCGCCGGATTGATGACCTGCGCGAGAGCGGCCTCCGCCGGTGGTGTCTCTCGCGGCGGGCAGCGCTGTCAATTATCCGTTATATCTTGTCCGCATAGAGCAGGCGGCCCGGTCCCAGGCGTTCCAATATGACCGGCAGATCGCTTTCGGAAAAGGCAAAGCAACCCTGGCTGCGGCCCAGTTTTCCGTGTGATTTGACCATTTCCGGTTCAGCATACCAGGCGCCGTGGATCACGATCGCTCGTGCTTCGGCCAGATTATTGCTCGGATCGAGGCCCTTGAGTCGTCGCGACGTACCATGTTTGCCGACATAGGTCTCGCTGACCACATAGCTGCCGCCGGACGAGGCCTCGGATCCCGGCACGTTGGAAAATTCCTGCAGCCAGCCGGTATGTCCGAGGTCGGAACCCTTGCCATGCGCGACCAGGAAAGATTGGGTCGTTCCGTTCGTCAGGTCGACAATATGAAATCGTTCCTTGGCGCTGTGCAGCGAATAGTCGGCAATGCCGATCCTGTCGCTGTGCAACAGGGATGATTCATGCATGGCCATCGCAGCCTTGGCGCGGTCGATCACAGTGGATGGACCGACTGGCAGAACCGGCTTGGGGCGGGCCGGCAACCGGGCCGCTGTCTTGCTTGCGGCTTGTGATCGGGAGCCAAGGCCATAGGCGGCACCAGTGATGCCGAGAAGGCCGGCGGTGATAAAATGTCTTCTCTTCATCGAACCTCTATAGCAGCTTTTCCCTGTACGGGAGATTAAGTAACTCTACCTATTGCTGTGCCCGGCGATCACCGGAATAGAGATAGGATGAGAATATTATCAGCTATTCTGGGCGGCCTTCTGCTTTCGGCTTCCGCCTCGGCACAAGACGAAAATCACCTGATCTGGACCGAAACACAGATTGCCGAACTGCAGCAACTGGTCGATGCAAGAGTTTCAGAAGGCTTGGGGAATTGCACCATAACCGGTTTCGATCAACCCAATTCCGCTACCGATCCGTACCGCCGCTCGCGTCTGGCAACGGTCGCGGCAAACGAATTGATGATGGCCTATCTGGAAGGATGTGCGCCATCCTCTGCTCGGACGAAATGGCGGATCCGCAGCGATGACGCGAAAATAGACACTCAGAATTTGCTGCTTCAGGCACTGGTTCGCAATGATCTCGCGGCCTATTTTGATGCACTCCGCCCACGAAATCCCAATTATCGGGCGTTACGCAAAGCCTATGCGGTCGAAGTCGACGACGAGAAGCGCTCAGCTCTGGCGCTGAATCTGGAACGATGGCGCTGGATGCCGTTGATCATGGGTGACAAATATCTGCTCGTAAATGCCGCCAGTTTTGAAGTGACCTTGTGGGAGAATGGCGAGGCGGCGCGGACATGGCCGGTGATCGTGGGCAAGGCCCGGTCTCCGACCCCGATATTCGATGCAACGGTAAGCGGGGCGATATTGAACCCGTGGTGGGAAATCCCGACTTCGATTGTCGCGGAAGGGATCGGATCGATGGTGCGCAACAATCCGGCGAGAGCCCGGAGCAGGGGCTATGTCTATCAGGATGGCCGTTACCGCCAGCGGCCCGGTCCCGGCAACGCGCTCGGGCAGATGAAACTGGTCATGCCCAACGCATTTAGCGTCTATCTGCATGACACGCCGAACAAGAATCTCTTCTCGGAAGAAGTGCGGACCTTCAGCCACGGCTGCATCCGGGTCGGCGGCGCGATTGATCTGGTCAAGACATTGCTCGCGGGATCGGCGACGGCGGAAGAGGTGGACGATATTCTGGCCAGCCGAAAGACGACGAGATTATCGACGACAAAGCCGATCCCGATCTATATTTCCTATTTCACCGCAGAAGGCGCGGGCGACGGTACCGTCACCTATTTCCAGGACGTCTACGGCAGGGACAATCTCAAGCTGGCGCAGAACGAGCGCGCGACCGCCTGCGCGGCCTGATCGATTCGGCTGTCGCGCGGACAAAAGCATTGACAGGCGCAGGCCGCACTGTCCCCGGTCAACCGCGCATGCGGAGGGCGTTGCGATGATCAGAAGCTGGATTGCCGCGATGACAGGGGCGTGCGGAGAGGGTCAGGACCCTTGGGACTAGGGCGTCAGATAGATCGGAAGATCGGCCTGCAGCGCCTTTACCGCTTCGACGACGGAAACGGCGTTCTGGCGGTCGCCATTCTGCTCGAAATAGCATTGCTCGACGAAGGTGAATAACCGCGAAGCCATTCGTGAAACGTCGTCGACATCACCATCGTGGAATCCGTCGTGACCCGCGCGCCATCTCTCCGCCAGTTGCGTCGACAGGAGCGAAACGGTTGCGCGCTTGACCATGTCCGGCCCCGGCGTGGCGTTCCCGAACAGCAATTTGCCATAAGCGGGGTTATGCTGAAAAAATCGATGCTGTTTTTCAATATTTCCTGCAGCAGCACGTCCCATGATTCCTTGCTGTCGGTCTTCGAGATCACAATCGCGATTTGTTCGCGCAGGCCGACGCTCAAATTCTCGAACAGGTTGCGATAGACGCTGTGGACGTTCGTACAATATCGATAAATCGAACCAGCCGGAATCTGCGCCTGCGCCGCGATCGTGCTCGTGGTGACCTTCGCATCGGTCTCGAGCAGGGCCTGTGCGGCATCCAGTATATCCGCGACGCGTTGCCGGGCTCTCGCCTGTACCGGTGCAACGCGCGGGGTCAGTTTCACGGAATAGGTCAATCGCACTCCTTGTCAGTCCCGAATGGCAATCCTGTATAGCGTCATGAATATAGAGCATATCAGATGGATTTTGGACCGGGAAAGTGAGTTTCTTCTGCCGCCGGCCCTCGAGATGGCAGATCGTCAATACCGGCATCACCATCGCCTTGCGGGCATGATACCTGGCCACGGCGTGCGGGGAGAGGCCCAGACCGGCGCTCGTTCGCAACGAAGCGCTCACGAAGTGAGCGATGCGCACCATGTTATTGCCAAAAGATGGATATAGATGGTGAGCCCTGCTGGGTTCGAACCAGCGACCTACTGATTAAAAGTCAGTTGCTCTACCGACTGAGCTAAGGGCCCCCGTAAACGGTTGGTGCAGCGCACAAAGCCGTTGGGAAGCGCCTCCCTAGGGATGCTTTGTTTCGTGGTCAAGACGCTTTGGCGCTTTTTCCGGACGTTTCTTGGGACGGCGGTTGCGGGCGTGCAACTGGGTGATCGTCCGGCCGGTCAGGGGATCGCGCCAATCGCCCGCAATTTCGGTCGCGGGGCCCAGAACGAAGCCGCGTTCGCGCATCAGCGGATGGGGTATGGTGAGCGCCGGATCGCTGCAGGCAAAGGCGCCGCCGCTCCACAGCAGAATGTCCAGATCAAGCACCCGCCGCGACCAGGCCTGGCCGCGACGCCGCCCGAATTCTGCTTCCGTCTGTTTCAGCGTGGCCAGCAAAGCCGCCGGTTCCTGCGCAGTTTCGACGATCGCCACGGCATTGGCGTAGGATCTTTGCGAAGGGCCGACGGGTCGTGAGCCGATGACAGCGGATGCGGCGCTGATCGTCAGGCCCTGCACGATCAGGCGCTGCAAGGCCGCTGCCAGAATGTCGCGCGGCAGGCCGAGGCGCTGGTGGCGCTGGTTGGAGCCGAGGGCAATCAGGTAAAGCATCTGCGGCAAGCTGGTTCCAGAACAACGGAGAGAGGAAACTGCTGGAACAACACGGTTCCAAGCGGGCGGATCGGCTGCTATCATGCAATCAATAGCGATAAAATCAAGGAGAAGCTTCGTGCGCCACCATCATGTCAGCCTGTCGGGCGTCATCCTGTTATCCCTCATGGCCGCCGGATGCGCCCAGCAGGGCGAATCTCCCGGCGAAGTCAGCGGCAATGTCGCGCGCGCTGCCCTGGTCGGAGCGGATCAGACGGAATATGGCGAAGTGATCATCGCCCAGGGCGACAATGGTCTGCTCGTCAATATCACCGGAAAGGGCATGTCGCCGGGCCCGCATGGCGTCCATATACACGAAACCGGCAAGTGCGAAGGTCCTGATTTCAAATCCGCCGGCGGTCACTGGAATCCTGCCGGGAAAGCCCACGGTCTGGATAATCCGCAGGGCGCCCATGCGGGTGATTTCTTCAACCTGGATATCGGTCCGGACGGAACCGGCGCGCTCGAGGCGACGGTTGCCGGCGGGACGTTGCGTGACGGGGACAAGGCGCTGCTCGACGCAGACGGCGCGGCGTTTGTCGTGCACGAAGGCCCGGATGACCTCAAGACCGATCCTTCCGGTGACAGTGGCGGGCGGCTCGCCTGCGGTATATTTGTTGGCGGCCGCTGAGCCTGTCCGTTTGCGTGGTAACAGGTAGAACAAGATTATGAGCCAGTCCGTGCTGTTTGTCTGTCTCGGCAATATCTGTCGGTCTCCGCTGGCCGAGGCCGCCCTGCGCGAGGAATGCGCCTCGGCGGGGTTGAGCGTCATAATCGATTCTGCAGGGACCGGCGACTGGCATGTCGGCCATGCCCCTGACGAGCGCGCGCAGGCGGTGGCAAGCAGGAATGGCGTTGAGATCGGCCATCTGCGCGGGCGACAGGTCACGACATCGGACTTTCACGATTTTGATCATATCATCGCGCTGGACAATCAGAACCTGCGCGATTTGAAGGCAATGCGGCCGGATAGCGCGATCGTGAAACTGTCGCTGCTGTTCGACCATGTTGCGGGCAGGGCGGGCGAAGACGTTACCGATCCCTATTATGGGGCGGAAGACGGTTTTGAGCAGACCTGGGCCGAAGTGACAGAGGCTGCAAGAAGCATCAGGCAATTGTTTGAAAGCGAATAGAATATCCCCGCCTTCGCGTTTCTGCGGTGATATAATGGCATTAGGGCGTGCCCATATTCCAAACCGCGCAATGGCCTGTTTGTCTGGTGATCGGAAAATTAACCGGAAATCGGGCGAGCAGATAGATTTCATCTATGAAGTCCGGGGCCGATTTTTTTGTCATGCTCCGCCGGTTTTCCTTGAAAAACAACCGCTGTTACCCGATATTGAAACCAATCGGGCCTGTTTATCGGCTCGCCAAATTTGAGGAGTATGGAAATTATGGCTTGGCAAGACCCAAGAACAACCTTCGGGCGGCCCAATGTGGGCGCTGCGCCGCAGACGGAAGTCGCGTTTGACGCCGGCCTGCGCGCCTATATGCTCAAGGTTTATAATTACATGGCCAGCGGTGTTTTGCTGACCGGTCTGGTCGCGATGCTGTTTGCCAGCTCCGGACTCGCTCAGGATATCATGTTTGGTGGCGGTCCGCTGAAATGGCTGATCATCCTGTCACCACTCGCGATTGTCTTCGCGATGAGCTTCGGACAGAATAAATTCTCCACCTTCACCCTGCAGGCGATGTTCTGGGGTTTCGCAACCCTGATGGGCATGTCGATGTCGACGATCTTCCTGGTCTATACCGGCGCATCGATCGCACAGACATTCTTTGCAACCTCTGCGGCTTTCCTGGGGCTCAGCCTCTATGGTTACACGACCAAGAAGGACCTGTCCGGCATGGGCAGCTTCCTGATCATGGGTGTGGTCGGATTGCTGGTTGCGATGGTCATCAACATCTTCCTGCAGTCGACGATGATGCATTTTGTCATCAGCGCGATCGGTGTTCTGGTGTTTGCCGGTCTGACGGCCTATGACACGCAGCGGATCAAGAGCATGTACGCTTATGTCGCCGGAACCGACATGGTCGGCAAAACCATCGTGTTGAGCGCGCTCAGCCTCTATTTGGACTTCATCAACATGTTCCAGTTCCTGCTCACCTTCATGGGTAGCCAGGATTAGGCAAACGCCTCATTCAAGCATTTCAAAAAAGCCCGCAGGAAACTGTCGGGCTTTTTTGTTTGGCAGTTCGTCGAGATTTGACCGCAAATGCTGGACAAGCGTCAGCGCGAATCATAAAGAAACCGCTGTTGTCCAGGGAGAGTGATACGATGCCGCGTTTGAAGGATTTACGTCTTGGTTTGGCTGCCAGCGGTCTGGCCTTGCTGGCTGCCTGTCAAACGGCACCTCCTCCCCCACCACCGGCCGCTCCGGTCGTGCAGCCGCAATATACGCCGCGTGCGCCGACCCCGCCATTCGGAGCAAGCAGCCTGTCGGTCGTGCCGATGCTGCGGGCTGATGGCCTGCGCGACACGATCAATCGCGACATCGGACCGCTGGAAACCCTGTGGCACGTCCGGGCCGCGATGAACGTGGCGGCGCTGAGCTGCACCGGCCCCCTCTATGAGCGGCTGGTCGATGATTATAATGCGTTCATCAACAATAACAGCGCCTCGCTGCGCAACGCCAATAATGCGATCATCCGGAAATTTCAGCGGGAAATCGGTGCCGGTTACAAGGCCGAGCATGATCGCCACCAGACCCAGCTCTACAATTACTGGTCCTTCTCTCCGCTACGCCGGCCCTTTTGCGATCAGGCGGTCCAGATCAGCCAGCGCGCAATCGTGACCAAGTCTGCCGATCTTGATGTCTTTGCTGCGCAAGCTCTGATGGAACTGGAAAAACCTTTCACCGATTTCTATCTCGCCTACGAGGAATATCAACGGGATCTCGAAGCCTGGAATGTTCAATATGGCCAGCCCGCCGCCGCTGTTGCGGAGCCGAACCTCGGCTATGAGCAGCCCGAAACCGGAGAATAGACGCTGGTTTGAAAGGGCGGTCTGAATTGGCAAAAAAGGCCGGATGGGATGACCATCCGGCCTTTTGCGTTTCGGATCAGATGATCAGCCAATGGCCGCGATCAATCCGTCATCGACCGCCTTGGCCGATTTGTAGGCGTCGCGGTCGGTCAGCCTTTTTGCATAAGCGAGGAAGGAATCCCGCCCGGGCAGGGTGCCGAATTGTGTTCCCCAGATCAGCTGCGCGCCGACATAGACGTCGGCCATGGTAACGCGCGCGCCGCAGACATAATCATCGGTCTGGAACTTGCTGTCCAGTGCGTCGACAACCTGGTCATAATTGCCATATCCGACCGTTTTCTCTTTGTCCGGTTCGACTTCGAAGCCCATCGACCGGTTGGTGATTGCCGATTCCAGAGGGCCGGCGGCAAAGAACAGCCAGCGATAATAGTCTGCCCGCTCGTCGGCGGTCGGTGCGAGCCCGGCATCGGGGAAGGCGTCTGCCAGATAGGCACAGATGGCAGCCCCTTCGGTCACGATCTTGCCGTCATGATCAATCGCCGGCACCTTGCCCATCGGATTGACCGCGAGATAGGCGGCGGCCTTCATCGTGCTATCATATTCGAGCAGCACTTGATCATAGTCTGCGCCTGCTTCGTGCAGCGCCCAGCGGGCAATCTGGCCACGCGACATCGGGTTGGTGTAGAATTTCAGGGTCATCTCAATCTTCTCCTCGGTTTGTATCGCAATTTGTCTCTGCTAGATGTTTCTCGTATTTTGCCTTCTTCTGCCTTGAAAATTCGTCGAGCGATTTTTCCGGATTCACTTTGTAAACGCCGCCGGTCGGCACGAGATCGGAAATGCGGTCGAGCCGGAACATCCGGAAATCATCGCGCAACTCGCACCATCCCACCAGCGTCCAGACCTTGCCCCAGAACCACAGCCCCAGCGGCTGGACGGTTCGCCTGGTGGTCGCGCCATCCTCGTCACAATAATCCAGAGCCACTATTTCCCGCGCTTCGATCGCGTGCTCGCAGCGGTCGATCAATTCTCTGGCTTGCCCGGTCAGTCCTATGCTTGGCGAAAATATTTTCGTGTCACCAACCCGGCTGCGTTCCGCTTCCGGCAAAACCGCCTCGATCTTGACCAGCGCCTCTTCCGCCGCAGCGATCATCGCCGTTCCGCCCCATGCCTTGACCATCCGTGCCCCGGTGACCAGAGCGACAATCTCGTCGCGCGTGAACATCAGCGGTGGCAGGTCGAAACCGCTCCGCATGATATAGCCGATGCCGGCTTCGCCATCGATCGGTACGCCGGTCGACTGGAGATCGGCAATGTCGCGATAGATCGTGCGCTCGGAAACCTCGAGACGCTCGGCCAGATTGGCCGCCGTCACGAGCCGGCCACCGCGCAGATACTGGACAATCTGGAACAGGCGGTCGGCTCTGCGCATCAGTCGTTATATCTGAAAATGGCGATGGAATTGCCTTCTGTATCTTTGGCGTAAAAAAAGGCCGCGGCAGGCAGGGGAATGGGTTCGGAAACCACTTCACCACCAGCGGTCTTGATCCGCTCCATTGCATCGGCAAGTTCACCTCCAGTGCAGAAATGCGGGGTAGATCCATCGCCGGATGTTGCAGGCTTTCCCTGGTAGATGTGCCCGCACAGCGTGTCTCCCTTGCTCGGGATCATGAGCATTTTTTGCGGTCCGTCATTCTCCTCGACGAGGGATGTCTCGAGTACGGTTTCATAAAAGTATTTGGCGCGGTCGAGGTCGTTTGCGGGAATTTCCACCCACACCAGCCTGTCTCGTGTTGTCTGGGTCATCAGCTTGCTCCTCCATGTTGATTGAACAAGCATCGAATATCATAACCCTCCTGACAGCATCATGTCAGGAGAGTTTCGAGATGTGAAGACGGTATCGCGAATGGTCTATTTCCGCGCGCCGATCAATGCGAAGGCTGCACCCTGCGGATCGACCGCATTGAGCTGGAACTCGCCGCCCGGAATTTCCGTCGGTTCAAGCGTGATCTGGCCGCCCCTGGCGATAATGGTTTTTACCGCTTCATCAATGTCAGCCACCCGGAAATAATAGGTCCACGCGGAAACCGGCATCTCGTCCGGCTTGTCCATCATCGCGCCGATCATGAAGTCATGGCGGAGAAAATTATACGTGCCCATCGGACCCATATCCATCTCTCCCTCCTGCTCCCAGCCGAACAGATCATGATAGAAGTTGAGCGCGGCGGCCGTGTCGCTGGTGGCGAGCTCGTTCCACGCGCAATGACCGACCATCGGCTCGGTCGCCGCAAAGGCGAGGCTGGTTGCATCCGGCTTGTCGGCAGGCGGGTTCGGCGTCATCACATAGAATATCGCGCCTTGCTGATCTGCGACCATCGCGAACCGTCCGACACCGGGGATGTCCTGCGGCTGCACATGGACGCTGCCGCCAGCAGAGGATATCGCTTCTGCCATCCGGTCGACATCCTCGACAGTGATATAGCCGAGCCAGCAGGGCTGCGCGCCATTGGCCGTCATTTCCGGCGTCAGCGGCAGCAGGCCGGCAATCCCTTCGCCCTTCATCGAGATTTCCCGATAGTCGATGTCGGCCTGGCCGCTATCGGCAAAGTCCCAGCCGAGCAACGCCCCATAGAAATCCTGCGCGGCGTCGGCGTCGCTGGTCAGCAATTCATACCAGATGAAATCACCATGTTTGTTGGTCATGGGTCTTGCTCCTCATGCTCCCAGCGTGACGACGGGCTCAAAGCCGCCGAAGATCATCCGTTTGCCATCAAAGGGCATCGGGTTCTTCACTGGATCCATCCGCGGGTCGGCGTTGTCCGGATCTTCCATCATCGCTTCCAGTTTCGCCATGCCGGCGTCGCGCGTCGCCTTGTCGGGCCATTCGATCCAGGAAAAGACGATGCTCTCGTCCGCGGTCGCCTTCACCGCCTTGCGGAAATCGGTGGTCTTGCCTTCCGAGATGTCATCGCCCCAGCATTCGATTACTCTCGTCGCACCCATGTCGATGAACATGCTGTCCGCCATGTTGGCATGATCGATAAATGTCTGCTTGTTGGCGGTGGGCACCGCGATCACAAATCCGTCAATATAGCTCATTTCTCTCTCCTCCTTCGTTCAATCCTGACTCTCGCAAATTTCGGCAAGCTGGTCTGCCACCGCTTTCCAGCCGTCGGCAAAGCCCATTTCCTCGTGCTGCTTTTTTGCCTCTGCGGTCCAGTGGCGGGCGCTTGCGGTATAGCGGGTGCCGCCATCTTCCGGTGCGATTTCGAAGATACCGATCATGAACGGGCTTTGTGGTTTCAAGTCGGCTGTGACCGCATCGGTAAAGGCAAAACGCTTGCCGTCGGTGACCTCGAGAAAAATACCTTCACCCTCGTGACGCTCGCCATCGGGGCCGTGCATGATTGTACAGGAACGGCCGCCGGCGCGCCAGTCCTGCTCGATGATCTCGGTTGTCCACGGCTTCGGACACCACCATTCGGCAGTCCGCCGGGTCATCACGGACCAGACTTTTTCGGGAGGCGCGGCGATCAGGCGCGTTACGGATAGTTCGAGTGTTTCGGCGCTCTCTTTCAGGTTGTGATCAGACATTTTCGATCCTCCAGTTGCAATCTCTCAGCCTATCGCCGCCTCGATCGCGGCAATGTCGATTTTCTGCATCGGCATCATCGCTTCAAAGGCGCGCTTGGCAACGCCTCCGCCTTGCGCCATCGCGTCGGTCAGCGCGCGCGGAGTGATCTGCCAGTTGATGCCCCATTTGTCCCTGCACCAGCCGCACTGGCTTTCGGTCCCGCCATGATCGACGATCGCGTTCCAGTAGCGGTCGGTCTCTTCCTGGGTGTCGGTATGGACCTGAAAGGAAAAGGCTTCAGTGTGCGGAAAGGCCGGACCACCGTTCAACCCGAGGCAGGAAACACCCAGCACGGTAAATTCAACGGTCAGCTCGTCGCCTTGCTTGCCGCCGGGAAAATCGCTGGGAGCGAGATGCACCGCATCGACCCGGCTGTCAGGAAAAGTCTCCGCGTAAAATTCGGCTGCTTCGCGGGCAGCGTGGTCGTACCAGATGCACATTGAAATCTTGCCGGTCATTATCCTCTCCTCCTTGCTCAGCTTGATATGTTGAAAATTGCCTCGATATATCTGCGCAAATGACGAACGCTTTCGCGCGCTTTTTCCGGATCTCCCGAAGCCTTCGCGATCACAAAGGCACCCTGCAGAACGGTCTGAACGTGCCAGGCCACGCTTTCCGCAGTGATATTGTCGCGAATTCCGTGGCGGTCTATCGCCGCCTGAACATCGACCGCCAGTGCCTCGCAATAGGCGGTGATGCTTTCGCTGCTGGCCTCGCGCAACGCCTCGTTGCTCGCAAAAGTCTCCTGCGCCATCGTGCCGACAAAACAGGTAAAGCCTTCCGCCGGACCGTCGATCATCGCCATCCGCATGTCGATATGGCCGAGCAGGCGTTCGAGCGGGTCCTCCAGCCTGGTATAGGGCGGGAGTTCGAACAGCGGAGCGGCGCGCGCCGTCCATTGCGCTGCGGCGGCGACACCCAGATCCTCCTTGGAAGGGAAGTGGTGAAAAAAGGCGCCCTTGGTCACGCCGGCGGCGGCACAAATCTGGTCGACCGTGGTTGCGGCATAGCCCTGGCGACGGACAAGATCATGCGCGGCATCGATCAGCTTCGTTTTTGCTGTGATACGTTCGGGGGCAGGGGATCGACTCGCGTTCATGACTGTAACATACCAACTGGTTGGTATGTGTCAATTCGAGAATGGTCCTACCCGAGTTTGGCCGAACATTTCCGCTGGGTAACAGGCATAAAAAAACGGCGTGTAACCAGACACGCCGTCTTTCAATTTATCGGGGTTTCCAGACCCTTGTCCGGGTCGTCATTCCGCTTCGGAAGGAGCTTTCTTCTTCGGCGGGGCCTTCTTTTTCTTTGCCTTGGGCGCAGCCGAGGTGACTTCGAAGGTCAGGTTGTTGTCCTTCAGGTGAACCTTGACCTCGCCGCCGTTCTTGAGCTTGCCGAACAATAGTTCTTCGGCGAGCGGCTGCTTGATCTTTTCCTGGATCAGGCGGCCCATCGGTCGGGCGCCGTAGAGCTTGTCATAACCGCGCTCGGTGAGCCATGCCTGGGCATCCTCGTCGAGCGTGATGTGGACATTCTGGTCGGCCAGCTGCAGCTCGAGTTCGAGAATGAATTTCTGGACCACGCGGGCCACCACTTCGGTCGGCAGATAGGCGAAGGGAACGATTGCATCCAGACGGTTGCGGAATTCAGGGGTGAACATCTTCTTCACCGCTTCATCGCCGGCATCTTCCTTGGACATATTGCCAAAGCCAATGCCTTCTCTCGCCATATCGGACGCACCGGCATTGGTCGTCATGATCAGCACGACGTTGCGGAAGTCGACGGTCTTGCCGTGGTGATCGGTCAGCTTGCCGTTATCCATCACCTGCAGCAAAATGTTGAACAGGTCGGGATGGGCTTTCTCGATCTCGTCGAGCAGCAACACGCAATGCGGGTTCTGGTCGATCGCATCGGTCAGCAGGCCGCCCT